>Ga0114966_10000376_pt1 | contig 43426 bp, 26 predicted proteins | sample M_130207_XF_Meta_FD_87029 | JGI IMG/M metagenome (GOLD analysis project Ga0114966, IMG submission 87029) | Freshwater microbial communities from Lake Montjoie, Canada to study carbon cycling - M_130207_XF_MetaG | ecosystem: Environmental > Aquatic > Freshwater > Lake | place: Lake Montjoie... | reverse complement strand
CCAGTTATTGATGGTAAATTTTCATTGTCTTTTGTTAATGGGATTAATCCAGGAATGTATATGCTGACAGGTATTGCAAATGGAAAACGATATACTAAGAGGGTTGTTATAAAGTAATCTGAAAAGCTTCTGCAATTCAGTGTAAGAATTTTATTTTCTGCAACAATTAATTATGTTCGTCATTGCCAAAAACGAAGCGTTTTTTTAAAAGTTTTATTAAATTTCCGGTTTTTTTTATCGTTTTCCATTTCCTCTATACATAACTAATTTCTCAAGGTTATATTTTTCAATTGTTCCTAAACCGCCTGTGTATATAATTTAAAATACATTTAGCTCTGATAAAAATATAATTAATAAAAACTTATTTAGGCAATGGAAGATAATTGAAAATAAATATGAAATGATTATATTTGACAATTGGGGAATGCTATCCTAACATTTTATAAATAATTCTTCCCGTTTTTTTTCTGTAAAAATGAAAAGATGTTTTTTTTAAAATCAGGATATAAATAAAAATTAATAGCTATAAATAGTAGTATCGTATTTATATTTTTTGTAAAAAAAGAGCAATCAAATTTTGAAGAATTTGTTTGAATAGGCTTCTAAATACAGTGTGTACCATCATGAAAATTTTAAATAAGTGCTAATGAAATTTATTAGTAAAATTTTAATAATAATACTTATTATCCCAGGAAGTTTGCAATCACAAATATTTCCGCCAGCAGCAAGCCTAACAACAGGGCAAGGTGCTGTAGGGAGCAACGACCCAATTTGGCTTGCTACCGATTGGTATACTGTTGTTCCTCCTAATCCAATGGGATTGACCTATGCCCCTGCATTAATTAATAATCCATGCGTTACTAATTTTTGGGTTAATCCTTCTACTTTGCCCTCTCCATTGAATAATGGCAATTGGATAACTGGTTCGGGCGTTCTTTGTACTGGGCAGACAGGTTATCGGTATTTTAGATTACCACTCAATTTGCCAGCAGATTGCAATGGAAATAGTGTTACAACTGTAGGAAACTATGTTTTATATCTTTCTGGTTATGTAGACGATGGAATAATTGGTGTTTATATTAATGGAAATAGTACAGGTTTTAGCGGGGGAAGTTATGGTGCAGGAGCCCAGTTAAACATGACCTTGGCAGGACCCTGGGTTGTTGGTGTAAATTATGTAGATATTTTAGTTTATAACATAACAGGCGTTTACGGATTATTTGTAGTGGCTAACTCTACAGCTACCTCATTAGCCGATGGTGACAGCGACGGCTTATCTGATTTATACGATAATTGCCCTTGCGAAGCAGGCGCTTTAGCCAATGGTTGTAAGGCATCCATACTTGGCAATACTGTTATTTGTCATGGCGAAGGTACAACACTTACTGCCACAGGAATTGGTTCCTATTTATGGAATACAGGATCTACAAACGCAGCCATTAATGTAAATCCGGCATTGCCTACTGGTTATTATGTTATTGTTACAAAACCAAATGGGTTTAAAGACTCCTCCTACGTATATGTAAATCCAGCCCCATTAATATCAGTAAGTGGCGATACGCTTCTGTGTCAGCCAGAAAATACAGTCCTCACCGCTACGGGTGGGGGTACATATATTTGGAATAATGGTTCTACCAATGCTTCTATTACTGTTAACCCAATGGTTTCTAATAGCTATGAAGTTATAGTAACATGTACTAACGGTTGCAAAGATACTCTTACCCAGGCTGTTTTTGTTTACCCTAAACCATTAGCAAGTTTTAACTTTATAAATAAATGTTTTGGAATTCCTACCCCCTTTAGCAGTTCATCTACTATCAATGTTGCAGGTATCCTTACTAATTGGGCTTGGGATTTTGGCGATAATACAACAGGTTCCGGCAGCAGCATATCACATTTGTATAATTTGGCAGGCAACTATAATGTAACTTTAATAGTAAGTAGTAATAAATCATGTGCTGATACTATCGTTCAGCAAATTACTGTTTATAAAATCCCCATTGTTAATTATTCAAATGTTGATGTTTGTTTGGGCGACACCATGTTTTTTACCAATAGCTCAACAGTTGGATCGCCTGCCGCTATTGCTAGCTACCTTTGGGATTTTGACGATAATGGCGCTGCAAGCAGCATCCAAAATCCAACTTATTTTTATCCCAATGCGGGAACCTATAATGTAAAATTAATAGCCATAACAGGGGATGGCTGCTCCGATTCTATTATAAGCCCGGTAAATTCCTTTAACCCGCCCAGCTCCGCTTTCTCGTTTAGTAATAGCTGTTTATATGATTCGGCTTTATTTGTAAATAATTCTCTTAATCCACCCGATGGCACTATTGTTGGCTGGTCGTGGAGTTTTGGCGACGGCGGGGTACCCAATACCACAGTGTTGAGCCCAAGCCATCTTTATAGTATCGCAGGTAATTACACGGTTACGCTCATCACGCTATCTTCAAATATTGGCTGTCCCGATACTTTGCAAAAAATAATTACTATTCACCCTATACCTGTTGCTAATTTTAGTTTTATAGATGTTTGTTTAGCTGAAACAGTAAATTTTTATGATTCTACAAAAGTTTTAACCGATAATATAATAAGCTGGACTTGGGATTTTGGCGATGGCACAGCCCTAAGTTCAACGCAGCATCCAAATCATTTGTATGTAAATCCAGGAACATATATTGTTAGTTTAATTGCTACAAGTAATAATGGGTGTAACGACACAGTTATAAAAAATGTAGTAGTTCATCCACTGCCAGTGGCATTGTTTAGCGCATTAAATGTTTGTGCCGATGTAAATACTACTTTTACAGATCAGTCAACAATATTATCTACAGATAATTTGCAATCCTGGGCTTGGGGTTTTGGAGATGCAAATCCGGTGGGGCCAGGAAATTTGCTTCCCAATACTTTCCATCTCTATACGGATACCGGAACATATTTAGTTAAATTGATTGTGCATTCAAATTTTGGTTGTATGGATTCTATTACCAAAGCTGTAATTGTTTATGCAAATCCTGTTTCGAATTTCAACAATACAAGTGTTTGTAATAACAGCAATACACTGTTTACAGATAGCTCCAGCAGCTACTCCGGAATTATAAATTCTTGGCTTTGGGATTTTGACGACGGGGCAGCTCCTGTGAATACTATTTCTAGCCCATCCTATCTTTATAATAATGCCGGAACATATAACGTCACATTAATAGTTAATAGCAGCGTTGGCTGTGCCGATACAATTATAAAAGCTGTTGAAGTTTATTATAATCCTGTAGCAAATTTTAACCATGTGAATGTTTGCGCTGGCGATTCAACACAATTTTCAAATACCTCTTCTATTCACAATAGCACCTCAATAGCAAGTTATTCATGGATGTTTGGTGATGGGGGCGCTAACAGTATTTTGCAAAATCCAGCACGTTTTTATACAATAGGTACTTATTCCGTTTTGTTATTAACAACTAGTGCCGAAGGTTGTTTTGATACCGCCTCTTCATTAGCCTATGTTTTTGATGCGCCTATATCTGGTTTTTTATTGAATAATTCCTGCTTGTATGATTCGGCGAAATTTTCAAATACTACTGTTAGTCCTAGCTTAGGGAATATAGCAGGCTGGTCCTGGAATTTTGGTGATGGCACACCAATAAACACAGTAGCTTTAAGCCCCAGTCATTATTATTCAGCTGCCGGGGATTATCAAATTACTTTAGTTACTTATTCATCAAATCTCGCTTGTTCCGATACTGTCATCGATTCAATTACAATATATCCTAAGCCTGCAGCCGATTTCGACTTTGTAGATGTGTGTTTAAATCAGCCGATGAATTTTACTGATCTGTCAAGTGTTGCAGGAGGAACCATAACAAGTTGGGCCTGGGATTTTAAAGATAACACAGCAATTGGGATTACGCAGGACCCAAGTCATGTCTATAATAGTCAAGGAGTATTCCCTGTTTTATTACTTGTAACAGATAATAATAACTGTAATGATACCATATCTAAAAATGCACTAATTCATCCTTTGCCAGTTGTTGCATTTAGTGCATCAAAAACTTGCTTAGGTAGCCTTGCTGTTTTAACAGATTTATCAACTATTTCGCCCGGAAATAATTTACAGACATGGTCTTGGGATTTTGGCGATAACAGCGCTATTATTAATAATCAAAACACAAGCCACCTGTATTCCGCAGTAAATTCCTATCCTGTTGAGCTGCTTGTAAGTTCTAACTTTGGTTGTTCCGATTCAATTACTAAAACAATTGTGATCAATCCATATCCAATAGTTGATTTTGATTCAAATGATTCTATCGGCTGCGAACTTTTTTGTGTCGGATTTCAAGACGCCTCCATTATATCGGGAGGTGTTAATGTAAAGTGGCAATGGGATTTTGGTGATGGCAGCATCTCAAATAATTCGCAAAATTTAGACCACTGTTATTCGAATGATTCTGTTACTTCCGCAAATTATTTTGATGTTACCTTAACGGTTAGTTCGGATAGCGGCTGTGTAAGTGTTTTAACAAAAAGTAATTACATAACTGTATACCCCAATCCTGTTGCAGAATTTATTGCTCAGCCTAAAACAACAAGCATTATTGACCCTTCCATTTCAGTGGCAAACTTTTCTACTGGAGCTACTTTTTGGAATTGGGATTTCGGTGATTTCACAAGTTCTAATTTAAGTAATCCCGAAGCCCATAATTATTCAGATACAGGATCCTATACCATCACTTTAATAGCATTTAATGCAAATGGCTGCAGCGATACTTCAAAAGAAACCATTATTATTATGCCCGAATATTCATTTTATATCCCCAACTCATTTACACCAAATGGGGATGGGAAAAATGATACATTTTCGGGTAAGGGCCTTTTTATCAAAGAATATGAAATGACAATTTTTAATCGCTGGGGTAGTCTCATTTTTAAAACAAACGATATTCATATTGGATGGGATGGGAAAACAAAAATAAATGGCGAATTAGCAGAGTTGGGCGTATATGTGTATGATATTAATATTACGGATATCAATAAAGAAAGATACAATTATAATGGCACTGTAACTATAGTGAGGTAAGTGATTGGACTTTTTTTGTTGAGGTGTTCTCTAATTATACCAATTATAGTTTCAAAATAGTCCAATCCAAGACCCAAGACCCAAGCCACTTTCTCCACTCCGATCGAAATAACCATGCGGGAAGTCATTTCGAGCTAAGTCGAGAAAAAGTGCGGCTTAATAAAAATGGACGAATATATATTTACAAATGGAATTATTTAACAATCTTTAATATTTTTGTAAAAAAAACGCCTGTGTTTTTTTACACAGGCGTTTTAACGATAATTAATGATTTAAGAATACTATTTAATAACAACCATTTTTAAATTTTTCTTTGAATTTTCAGAGATAATTGATGCATAATAAATTCCGGAAGGTAAATTAGAGGTGTCAATTTTTATAGTATTGCTACCTGAATTCATTTCTCCTGAAAATATATTTGCTATAACTTTTCCGCTGATATCATAAACAGTTATCGCAATTTTCGACGCTTCATTTAAATTTACATCAACAGTAGCTTCGTTAGTAATTGGGTTTGGATATAAATTAATACCGCTGATTTTATTTTCACCTCCGGTAATACCAGCTACCATGTTCCCAAATTTATTATCAGTAAATGAAGCCCCTGTAGCAGCTACTGAAGATGATTGCAAACGATAATCAGGTGTGGAGGATAGCGCTGCTGGGAATGCATTTACCCAAGAGATTGCTGTTGTAGCTTTTGTTGAATCACTATTATCCTCTGAAAAAATTGTGCTGTACATCAATAGGGAGGCATTTGCATCTGTAGTAATTGCTTTGCTTATATCTGATGCTATTAAATTGTTTGCAAATACGGCAGAGTCGTTTATAGCAAAGTTGTCAACTGTGCCAGCATCTTTCAAATAGATACCTTTTTCCCAAGAAGCAGCAATGGAGTTAAACACCGAAATAGAAGAGTTTCTGCGAATATAAAAAGCTCTTTCAAATTTTTCACCAACAGGTAATGTTACTGTACCATTGCGTTTTGGTCCGATGCTGGTAATATTAGAGAAGATAGCTTGTGTTCTTGGGAAATTTGCTGTTCCTGTTGCATCGTTATCTGACTCAAAACCGTTTGAATCACCTGCTGCATCAAATAAGTCAGGATCTCTTACAATTAAACCAAATTGTATACGTCCGCTAAATCCATAATCAGTATCAAAATCATCATCCGTACCACGGAATGCAATGAGGTATTTTGCATCTACAGTTCCACCAAACCATTCATAACTATCATCACCTGAAAACGAAACTTGCACATGGTCAATCTTTGTTTTTGAACCTACCGAACCAAATGTTAAGCCATTGATTTCTTTATTTGGTATAAAAGCGATACCCGGAAATTCAATCCTTACATAAGAAAATACTCCGGAACTATCCTGGTCATTTGTCCCGCCATATTCACTTTCAGCGGAAACAACAATACCTTCTATATTAGCAATGCCGCCTGGTTGATTGTTTTTTGCATTCCCCAGAATAACAACTCCTCCCCAATCACCTTCTGCCCTTGAACCGGCAGCTTCACTGGAAGTAAATATAATCGGATTACTTGAGGTACCCTGTGCTATAATTTTTGAACTTTTTGTAATCAGTAAAGTACCTTGTGTTGCTTTGTCGCCACGAATAATAACACCCGCTTGAATGGTTAATACAGCATTGTTTTTTACATAAATTTTATTTTGCAACAAAACAATTGTCCCTGTTGTCCAGGTGGTATTACTTGTGATGTCAGCACTTACTGTCATTGTCGGCGCACCATAAGCTGTATTTTCAGGATCAAAATTTGTCCAGCCATTTGTCCAGTCTGTTGCTTCTGTGTTATCAGTTACCGGAAATGCTCCTTTATAAATTGTTGGGGTCCAAAAAGCAGTTTGTGCATTTAACGAACCTCCTATTAAGCCCGCCAAGGCTAGCGTGTAAATTTTTTTCATTTTTTTTAATTGGAATTAATGTTTGTTTAAAATATTTTTTGCACAAAAGTAATCTGGAGGTGTTGTGTGATAATTAAGAAGAGGTTGTGTGTTTCTTATTAAAACTTTATCTTAATGTTAAGAGCAAAAAAATGGGAACAACTCTTTTTTGATGTCTTGCTTGAAAGATGCAGGGTTTAAAATTTATAAGAAACACCAAGAGAAATGATTTGTCCATAATTGGTATCAATCATGGTATTATCTTTTGCCATATCAAATTTGCCATTTTTATCGATGTCCTGATAAAAAATTAGATTTTGGGCAAACACATCCCGTACATTTAATTTTATTTCTAGATTTTCCTTTATTTTTTTTGCAATTTGAAAGTCTAGAACATTACGTTGCTTTTCCCAATAATCAGGCTCGCTGGTGCTTCCTACAATATAAATTCTTTTGCCTACTAGGTTGTAAGATGCACTTAAACTAAAGCCATTTGTTGGATGAACAAATTGAATTCCTGCATTTACAATAACGGGAGATTGACCTTGCAAGGGGCGTTCAGCAGTGGTGGCTCCGTTTATTTTGCTAACGTCCACTTTTGATTGTATATATGAAAAATTAGTATAAAGGGTGGTAGCTGATAAAAATGGGATAGAATCATTTCGGAACATTGTACTTAATTTAAAACGGTATTCTAATTCTACTCCAATATTAGTTGCTTTTGGAACGTTTACATAATACAGTTCGCGCAAAACATCAGGGCGATTGACTTGCTCAACAGCATTCGTGAAATTTTTGTAAAAACCGGAGACAGAAATTAATTGTCCTGCACCGGGATAATATTCAAAGCGTAAATCATAATTATTAATCAACGCCCTTTGTAAATTGGGGTTTCCGGAAACTGCAAAATCGGTTACAAAATCAAAAAATATAAAAGGTGCTAATTCCCTAAATTCAGGGCGGGATACGGTACGGTAATAGCTGGCTCGGATATTTATTTTATCGGTTAAGGAATATATTAAATTGACGGAAGGTAAAAAATCATTTACCGTTGTATCTATATCAACAGGCGTGTTGCTCCCGTCTTTTATAGTATGTAATTGCTGATTATAGGATTCAATACGCACACCGTAAATCACTCTCAAGCGTTCAAAAAATTTTGAATCAAACATCGCAAACCCAGCATTTAAAAGTGAGGAAGCAGTATAACTATCACTGGTTTTGGTGGCTTCATCTAATTTGAATCCCCCGTTATTGGGTCCTGGCTTATCAAGTATTCCCATATTGGTACTTGCAAAAATTTCCTCTTCAGGCAATAATAACAATTGGCTATTAAATTTTACGGCACTTCCTTTTCTATATTTAGAGAATCCTAAATTACGCGCCTCAAAGCTTCTGTTTCTGTATTGATGAAATCCTCCAATTTTCAGATCCGTTTTTACCCCTTTAATTGCAAAGGGATAATTTGCTTCATATTTAAAACTATAAATGTTTTCATTTGTTTTTGAAAAAAACATATTTCCTGCCGCATTTGGTATGGTCCCTTCATTTTGTACAATAGCAGCATAAAGATTTGTTGTATCATCTTCCATTGTTGCTGTTTTTTGATATACTATTCGCCTCATGTTTGGCACATCACGCTTGATATCACTCAATCCACCAATCCATTTTATTTTTATTTTAGAATTTGGCAATAAATGATCTCCACTTAATTGACCTGTATAAAGTATATTCTGAGTAAACCAAAAAAGGGATGATTTTTCCCAAATTTTTTCTGGTTGATCAAATTCACGGGCCCCTTTTCTTAAAGTTACTTTATCATCGCTATTTACACTTAATAAATTTTTAAAATTGATCTGATTGTTATCATTTATTTTGTATCCCATATTCCACATTCCACTTGCAAGTATTGCTTGTGTATATTGCTGGTCATAAAGTTCCATACGTTTTATAACGCCAGTTGATTGTTCCTCATACTCTCGCCTTATTGTTTCATTGTAGTTATAATTATTCTGATACGTTAATGCAAAAATGCTACCAATCTCACGTTTAAATATTTTGCCAACATTAGCAATACTATACTGAGCATTAAGGGAAGGTAAAGCATTAATAGTTTTTATTTTCCATGAAGGAGTAAGCTGTTTAGCAAGTTCACCTTTTTGTTCAACCGACAAATGTGAAAACTCTGCTGTGGTGGGAAGATCAGAAGGCAATGCTCTTGTTCCATCGTCAATGCCAAGCAAATCATATTTCCCGCCATCATATGTTTTAAATGTTTTAAATGTAGTGATGGTATTATATGAGCCGGCTATAGATAATGTTTGTTCGTTTTTATCAGGTATGCTTTTGGTATTTATTTGAATAATTCCTCCTGCAAATTCCCCTGGCATATCGGGCGTAGCAGTTTTTATTATTAGCAAATTATCCAACATATTGGAAGGGAAAATATCAAAGGCAAACGCTTTTCTATCCGACTCCGAACTTGGTAATGGCGCACCATTAATGTACGCCGCATTATAACGATCGTTTAATCCTCTGATGATGGCAAATTTATTATCCTGGATGCTAGCACCACTAATTCGTTTTAGTACATCACTCGTATTCCTGTCAGGTGTTCTTTTTATTGATTCTGATGAAATCCCATCCGATACCGATGCATTGTTTTTTTGCATCACCAACATAGCATTCGTTGTTTCTTTGCTCATTGTTGCAATTATTTCAATTACACCCAAATCGGTTGACGCTGTTCCCAAACTGATGCTTATAATTGTTGGTTCGCCTGATTTTACAATTACATCAGTAAGTATTTTGGTATTGTAGGAAATTAATTTTGACACCAATGTATATTTCCCAGGCGCTACATTTTTAAATGTAAAAGCACCATCCAGATCGGTATTGCAGCCTGTAACTGTTCCTTCAATTACAACTATTGCACCAGGTAATGTTTCACCTGTTTTTTCATCAATCACTATTCCTTTTATGCTTGAATTTTGCCCACATAGAACCTTTAGAGACAAAATAAAGAGCAGCAGGGAAAATAATTTCAATTTCATCTTAATCTTTGTTTTATTTGCGTGCAAAGTAATTGGTAAAAGTTCGAAGCTGCGTTAATTAAAAATTAAAATAATGTTAAGGAAATGCTTATTTATCTCCAGTTTAGTAATGTTAATATGATCGTAACTTAACATTTGGATCATATTTAAAACTCAGTTTTATACTAATTTATATACTAAATCATAATAAAATAGGGCATATCAATAAAGACTGGTCAATTCTAAAAATCTCCTTTTCCCTTGTTTTCTTTTTTATAATAAATCCCCAAATTATATGTCTATTTTAATATCTTTGTTTGGTTAAAGTTATTTTAAAAGTTTCACTAAGCACCTGATTGTCAAACACAACTCAAATGCATGAAATAAAAAATTTTGTCTTGCTTTCATTGTTTTTCATAGCGTTAAGCATAAACGCGCAGGAAAATAAATCTCCAAAACTTGCACTCAAAAAATTTATTTCAACTATTTATTCGTTATTTAAAAATAAACTGCAAAAACAATTTAAATATTAATTTCAAAAAATTGAAAAAAACACCCCAGTTTTATAAAGCAAAATTCTTTTATATTGTAATCTTATTGTTTTTTTCTTCTATAACAAGGGGAAATGAAGCTGATACTGTTAAAAAAAATCAATTGTTTGAATTGAGTTTTGGTCAATCACTGTTATTTATTTCAGATAGTAAAGTAGCGAATTTGCGAAATAGGGAGGCTGTAATTATTCCAACAAATGCAATACTTTTTTTTGCTGAATTCTTTCCCCAAAAAAAAATTAGGATTCCTGTATTTTTCAATTTACCAACAGAAACCAAACAGTTTTTGATAAATAATTTGCTAGTAAATGAGCGCGCAAATCCATCTTTTGGTTTTGGAATAGAATATAATGTTTTTCAAATAAAGTTAGACTCGAAGTCTAAACTGGAATTTGAAATTGGACCTCTGGCAACTTTTGTTATAGATAAAAACAATACGATAAGGGTACTTCCTATTTTAGCAGGCCGACTGCGTATCATGCGAGGGGAAGATTTTGTAATGTATATTGGTACAAGTTATTCCGTTGGGATTAATAGCTGGGGATTACTTTATGGAACGGGGACTGTTTTTTAATTCTTTGTTACGGAATTAATAATGATATTCATTAGCGTACGAAACAAATTTTTAAAATAAGGGAGTAAAAATTAAAACACGCAAAAAGAGAGTGCTTCCAGAGGAAATGAAAAAGGAAAGCACAGCATTTCAGATGTGCTTCCCTTTCAAGTAGTTTCGAGAGGAATCGAACCTCCATCAAAGCTTTAGGAAAGCCCTATTCTGTCCATTGAACTACGAAACCAAAAATACATTATAAAAAAAGAACACATTTTCCTCGCACAAAGATATACTTTCAAATACTTATTTCAAGTCATTTAAAAAGATAAATTTATCAGCATAAATTTACAACAAAACCTGCTGATTTTAAATCTTCCCAAAATTGAGGGTAAGATTTTGAAACAACTTCGGGTTTTTCAATTCGAATTTCCTTGTAAAGTATTGATAATGGGGCAAATGACATTGCCATGCGGTGGTCGTTATAGGTTGATACAGTTACTGTTGCAAACTCATTATTTGTTAGGCCTGCGTTTTGTGATTTGTGCGCCGCTTCTTTTATCTCTATTGAATTGTCAGTAATATTAACAATGGCTCCAAATTTTTCTAATTCTGTTTTTAATCCAACAATTCTGTCACTTTCTTTCAGTTTTAAAGTTTTTAAACCTGTTAATTTAGCTTTGATACCTAGAGCAAAACAAGTAATTGCAACTGTTTGGGCGATATCCGGACAATCTGTAAAATCGTATTCAAAACTCGATGTGATGTTTGCATTTTTTGTAAGTACTAAGTCGTTATTTTTAAAGCTTGAGCTCACTCCCAATTGCATGTATATTTCAGTTAATATAGCATCAGCTTGTGAAGATTTATTTTTTAATCCAGTTAAAATAATTTCCCCTTCATTACAAATAGCAACAATGCTAAACCAGTAGGATGCAGATGACCAATCCGATTCAATAGTGTAAATAGTAGATTTAGGAGGAGCTATTAATGATCTGGAAACATTTATTGTATTTAAATTTTTGCAAACAATAAGTCCGAATTCAGTTAAAATATCTATTGTCATTTGAATATATGGCCAAGAAACGATATTGTTTTTTAATGTGAGTGTTATTCCATTTTCAAATGTAGGGGCAATTAATAATAATGCTGAAATAAACTGACTGCTTACACTTCCGTCAATTTCTATTTTACCGCCTTTTAATATTTTACCATTTATTTTTAAAGGTGGAAAATTTTCTTTTTCTAAAAAAACAATATCGGCACCTAAAGATTTTAAAGCTTTTACCAAATCACCAATAGGGCGTTCTTTCATACGCTCCGAGCCTGTTAAAGTCCATTCGCCTTCTTTAGTGGATAAATAGGCTGTTAAAAAACGCATATCGGTGCCAGCGTGATGAATATTTATTGTAGCACTTTTTTTGTTTTTTATTTGTGAAAGGGCATTTTTTAAAAGTAAGGAGTCTTCGGAAGTAGAATTGTTTTGAAAAATTAAATCTAATTCAAGTATTTCATTTAATATTAATAAACGATTATTAATACTTTTTGAGCCAGTAAGTTTAATGGTTGAATTTACAATATTTTTAGTGGAAGAAAGGGTCAGCATTAAAAAGTGGAATTATAAAAATCAATAGCTTTTTTTATTTGACTGTCGGATATGATAACATCAAATTTGCAAGAACCAATTTTATCAATTAGTGCAAATTGAAATTTATTGCCTTGTGATTTTTTATCGTTTTTCATTAATTCGATAATTGAAGTTAAATTGAGTTCATTTATTTTTTGTGGCTCAAATACTTTTTTTAATAAGGAAAAAACTTCCTGTAATTCTTTTTTTGATAGCAACTTTTTTTGAAAGGATAAGTGGCTTTCCACCATCATACCAATTAATATTGCTTCGCCATGTAATAATTCTTTATTAGTTCCCAATAGCATCGATTCTATTGCGTGACCAATAGTATGTCCAAAGTTTAATGTTTTTCTGTAGCCATTATCAAAGGGGTCTTTTAAGACTATTTTGTTTTTTAATGTTACACTTTTTAATAGCAATAGCTCCTTAGAAGAATTAGTATCTGTGTTTTTTAATTCGTTCCAGAAATTTTTGTCGCAAATAAGGGCTATTTTAAAAATCTCAGCCAAGCCATTTTTATAATGCTGCGCAGGCAATGTGTTTAAATAATCCGGATTAATAAATACCCCTTTTGGTTGAGAAAAGGTACCAACGGCATTTTTTAAAACACTTAAATTAATTCCAGTTTTGCCGCCTATGCTTGCGTCAGCCATTGCTAATAGAGTAGTTGGGATATTAATAAAATCGATTCCTCGTTTATAAATGGATGCGCAAAATCCCCCCAAATCACTTACCACCCCACCGCCTAAATTGATAATAACAGCGTTTTTATCTGCCTTGTTTTCAATGAGAGTTTCCCAAACATAGGTGCTAATATTAATTGCCTTGCTTGCTTCGCCGCTTTCTAACTCAATTATATGTGCATCTCTTAAATTTGGACATTTATGTATTAAACTTGGCAAACAGAACTGAAAAGTATTTTCGTCGCAAATAATAAAGTGCGACGAATATTTATTTTTAGTAATTAATGAAGAAATGGATTTAAATATTTTTGTTCCAATTTCTACATTGTATCCATTTGATTTAATTAAATACATACCAAATTTAATTATTAATTATTTAAATTGTTGTATTAAGCAATTATGCGCTACTTGCGAATGCCTTCTGTGTGAATGGCATCCATTTGAATTTTTTTCATAAGCTTAGTTCAACATTCTTTTTGTTTAATCTTTTTAAGAATTTAATTATAAGCCAATAATAAAATCGCCTTTAATATTCAGCAATAACTTTTGCAATTTTTACTCTGTTAAAGATTGTTTTTTAAATGGACTCTGTTTTTTTATTTTTATACACACCTAGTATTTTTACGTGGTGGGTTTCCTTTGCTAATTCTTGCATGGTTTTTTCAAAGTTAAGCCTTTCTTCAAACTCAATATCCAAATGAAAAGAATAGGATTTTGTATTATTAGGAATAGGAACGCTTTGGATTTTTGTTAAGTTTAATCCATTATTTTTTATAATAACCAATACATCCGACAGTTTTCCTGGTTCATTATTAGTTTGTAAAGTAATAGATGCTTTGTCAGGGTCGCTAACATAATCTTCACATTTACTTAAAATATAAAATCTCGTAAAGTTTTGCTCAACATCACTTACTGTTTCTACTAAAGTTTCCAAATTATATTGAATTGCAATTGCTGGTCCGCCTATTACTGCAAGTCTTCCACTAGAATCTTCGGAAACCAATTTGGCGCATGTAGAAGTATCTTTGTATTCTGTTATAACCACCCCTTCAAGTTGCGAAAGGAAATTTTGACTCTGTCCTAAGGCCATCGGGTGGGAAATAATTTCAGTTAAATGTGTCAGTTTTGTGCCTGGCGCAGCTAAAAGCTTTAACTCAATGGGTAAATAAATTTCACCAATTATTTTTAAGTCATATTTTTCTATTAATTGGTAATTTAATAGTATGCTTCCTGCTATTTTGTTTTCAATGGCAATAATACCGTAATCAGCCTTGTTATTTACAATTTTATCGCACACCTCTTTAAATGAGCCGCATTGTAAGGTAGATACGGTTTGACCGAAATATTTTTTAGCCGCTAAATCGTGAAAGGATGCTACAGAGCCTTGTATGGCTATTAAATGATTTCTCATAGGATAATATTTAATGTTTTGTTTGTTTTAATTTTCAATTAATTTACTTTGTCTAATGCCGGTTTTTCTTTCTCCAATTGTATCGTCCTGAAAAAAGTCTGCACTTTTTGATTAATAATCCTGTTACAAGTTTACACATTTTTTTTAATCCTAAATAGGGTTTACATTTGTTTTAACAGAAGAAAAGGAAACGAGCTCTGCTGAGGAGCATCTCGCTATTAATAATCTGGTCAGATGAGCATTTGGATATTATTGCGGTTTTACAAAATTAATCTTTTGACAATTTCAATTTTAATTAACCAAATTTAACAATATCTAATAGGTAAAATCCGTTATATTTGCATTCCTTTATTAATAAATAATTGCCACATTTTACAATTTATAACAAATTGAAGAATTTTTTTTTAATATTATTTATTGCTATAGTTTCAACATTTACTGCGCTTTCGCAGCCCAAAAACAGAAGTTCTGAATTGGGCCTGTTCTTAGGTGCCAATTATTATATTGGGGACTTAAATCCACTTGGTCATTTTAATCAGTTTACAAAACCTGCTGGGGGGGTGGTTTTTCGCTATAATTTTAATGATAGGTTGGCGGCTCGTGGCAATTTGTATTATGGAAGTATTGAAGGTGACGACTCCTTTTCAAATTCAGCCTCGCAGCAGCAGCGTAACTTAAGCTTTAATTCAAAAATTATAGAATTATCCTCACAATTAGAATTTAATTTTTTAAACTATTTGATAGGCGACGATAATAAACTGTTTTCCCCATATATTTTTGCTGGACTCGCAGGTTTTAAATTTAACCCTAAAGCAAATATTAATGGTAGTTGGGTAGAATTACAACCTCTTGGCACCGAAGGCCAAGGTTTAAATAATGGAGCAACAAAAAGAAAATATAAACGCACCCAAATATCAATTCCTTTTGGAGTAGGTATTAAAACTAATTTATCGGCGCGCATTGGCCTTTCGGTTGAATGGGGCATGCGTAAAACATTTACTGATTATATCGACGATGTTAGTAAGCGGTATTATGACCCTAGTGTTTTGGCTGTCAAACGCGGCCCAACAGCAGCTAATTTGTCTGACCCAAGTATTGGTACCGACCCTAATTTTAGTAATGTTGGCCGTCAGCGAGGAAATGCTACAACAAAAGATTGGTATGTATTTAGTGGAATAGCTTTAACAGTAAAGTTTAAGCAAAAAATAAAAAAATGCTACGGCGTTTATTAATTAATAGGGCTGAAATTATTTATCAAATTAGTAACTTAATAATTGTTTAGTAAAGCTTTCAAAATAATTTCGACAAAACAGATATATTAATAAAAACAGATGATTCCATTTTTTTTTGCAAAAAATATGCTTATGAAAACGGGCGTTTGTTCTTGATTTTTTGTTTCTTTTGTCGCAAGACAAAAGAAAAACACACAGTTTTTGAACCATTTAATTTGCGGGAGTTATTTCGAAAACTTCACTTAGGCAGTATTAAATTAAAAAAAAATTAATGTTTTGAGTTTAAAAGATAAAATCGATCCTTCAAAATTACCTGAACATATTGCAATAATTATGGATGGTAATGGAAGGTGGGCAAAACAAAAGGGTGAAGAACGTATCTTTGGTCATGAAAGTGGCGTTAAATCAGTGCGCGACAGTGTGGAAGCTGCAGCCGAAATAGGAATTAAATTTCTTACGCTATATGCATTCTCTACCGAAAATTGGAATAGGCCCAAGGAAGAGGTGATTGCCCTTATGCAACTTCTCGTTTATAGTATAAATGCAGAAGCGGAGACACTTAATAAAAATAGCATCTGCTTAAAAGCTATTGGCGATTTAAAAAGTTTACCCAGCGATTGTTATAACGAACTGATGGAAGCTATCGATAAAACAAAAAACAATACCCGATTAACGCTTGTGCTTGCATTAAGCTATAGTTCGCGGTGGGAGATTTTAAATGCGATGAAAAAAATTGCCCTTGAAATAGAAAACAAAACGCTTTCGGCAGAGTTAATTGATGAAAGCTGCATCCAAAAACACATGTGCACTGTAAATATACCCGATCCCGAATTAATGATTCGCACTAGCGGTGAGCACCGAATTAGTAATTTTTTATTATGGCAAATAGCTTATTCTGAACTTTATTTTACAGATAAGCTCTGGCCCGATTTCGGTAAAGAAGATTTATACGAAGCCATACTCGATTATCAAAATAGGGAACGCCGCTTTGGAAAAACTAGTGAACAGTTGATTCTATAAGATGAAAAATAATAATTTTAATTAATCATTAATTTCTAAATACTTAAAGCCTCTTAATTAAAAGTACAATGTATAAAAAATTAAATATCCTGTTTTTTCTTTCCTTTATTACAATAGCTTTAAAAGCTCAGGTTTCACTGGGTGGCGGGGATTCAACAATTGTTAGTTTTTCAGCACCAAAAGAATTTGAAATAGGAGGTTTAACTTTGTCGGGAGCAAATCATTTAGATCAAAATGTAATTATTTTGTTGTCAGGATTAAGCGTTGGAGATAAAGTTCAGGTGCCTGGCGATAAGTTCTCTAATGCTATTGAAAACTTATGGAAACAAGGGCTTTTTGAGGATGTAAAAATTACTGCCAATAAAATTCAAGGTTCTACCATTTTTATAAATATTGATGTATTGGAGAGGCCTCGCTTATCTAAATTTTCTCTTAAAGGCATGACAAAAAGTGAAGCTGACGATATTCGTGAAAAAATTAAATTAATTAAAGGTAAAGTTGTCACCGATGGCTTATTGTCCTCCACCACTGTTAAAGTAAAAGAGTTTTTTATTAATAAGGGTTATTTGGATGTGAAAATTGATATTAGAAAAGAAAAAGATGAAAGGCTCGACAATAGCGTTATTCTGATTATAGAAGTGGTTAAGCAGGATAAAATACGGATTAAGGAAATAAATATTGCAGGAAACAATTCTATTGAAACATGGAAGTTGCGGAGAGCTTTTAAAGAAACAAAACGCAGACGTTGGTTCAACCCCTTTAACTCGGCTAAGTTTGACGAGGATAATTATATAAAAGATAAAAAAGCATTAATAGCAAAGTACAATGCTAAAGGGTTTCGCGATGCTAAAATTGTAAAGGATACATTGTATCGTATTGAAAACAGTAGAATTAATATTGATTTAGTTATTGATGAAGGCCTTCGGTATTACTTTCGCGACATTAATTGGGTGGGCAATAGCAAGTATACTGCAAAAGATTTGAATAATGTTTTTGGAATCAAAAAAGGAGATATTTATGATCAATCTCAATTAGATGCAAAACTATTTATGAATCCCAATGGGAATGATATCAGCTCATTATATATGGATGACGGGTATTTGTTCTTTAATGTTACACCCGCTGAAATCATGGCAACAAACGATTCTATTGATCTTGAAATGCGTATTTATGAAGGTAAACAAGCTACAATAAACAAAGTAACAGTTGTTGGTAATTCAAAGACTAATGACAGGGTAGTGATGCGAGAGATACGCACCAAACCAGGTCAGTTATTTCGCAGGTCAGATATTATCCGCACCCAGCGTGAATTGTCTCAATTAGGGTATTTTGATCCCGAAAAAATGAATGTTGTACCTACTCCAAATCCTGCAACAGGAACTGTTGATATAGAATATACGGTAGAAGAAAAGCCATCCGATCAGATAGAACTTTCAGGAGGTTATGGTGGAGGTCGCATTGTTGGAACATTGGGCATTTCATTTAATAATTTTTCGGGAAGAAATTTTTTCAAAAGCGAATCCTGGCGCCCCTTACCTTCGGGTGATGGACAAAGATTGAGTGTTAGGGCACAATCAAATGGCTTGTTTTTCCAGTCCTATAATATTTCTTTTACTGAACCTTATTTAGGAGGTAAAAGGCCCAACTCATTAAGTGTTACAGCTTATTATTCTATTCAATCAAATGGTCAACTTAAAACGGTAAAAACCAATGGCGAAAAAGTTGTTAATCCTTTACGCCAATCACTCGATATATTTGGTTTTTCTGTTGGATTAGGAAAACGCTTAAAAAAACCAGACGATTATTTTACGATGTACCAGGAGCTTAATTATCAATATTATACCCTAAATAATTTCAATTCTATTTTTTCTTTTAGCAAAGGGTATTCGAATAATATTTATTATAAAATATCAATTCAACGTAACTCAATTGACAAACCAATATTTGAAACACGAGGTTCACAATTAGCACTTACCGGGCAATTTACTCCCCCGTACTCGGTTTTTAATAATAAAGATTATTCAAGTTCAACCTTAACCGATCAGCAGCGATATAAGTTTGTAGAGTATCAAAAATATAAATTTACGGCAAAGTTTTTTACTCCAATTACTAATAAAAGGGGGACAGATGGCAAAGAAGCACGTAATTTGGTATTACGAACATCCGCAGGTTTTGGCTTTTTAACTTCATATAACAGTAAAGTTGGTGTCGCACCATTTGAGCGCTTTTATTTAGGAGGTAGTGGATTAACAGGCTTTGCTCTTGATGGCAGAGAAATAATTGCTTTAAGAGGTTATGACGATCAATCCGTATCTGTAAGAACAGGCGCTGCATTTATTACTAAATATTCAATGGAATTGCGTTTCCCGGTCTCACTTAACCCGCAAGCTACTATTTATATTCTTGGTTTTGCCGAAGCAGGAAATTCATGGGATAAAACAAATAATTTTGACCCTTTTAATGTGAAGAGGTCTACTGGAGTGGGTGTTAGAATATTTTTGCCCATGTTTGGATTACTAGGCTTTGATTATGGATGGAGATTAGATGATATTCCATCAAATTTAGGAATGCAAAAAGGACAGTTTCATTTTACAATTGGTGCCGCCATTGGCGAGTTGTAAAACATTGAATTACCTAAAGTTTTTTCGACCCGCTTCGTTTTTTATAAGATAAATCTATTGCCATTAATTATGAGTTTTGGTAATAATGTTAAAAAATACTAAATTGTAATACTTATTCAATATTTTCTTAAATTTGCATCGTAAATATATGTTTTGAAAAGTATTGTTTAGTATTTTAAAATAAAATATTTTTATTTGTTTAATTTTATAATTTTTAAAATGAAAATTAAAATGAGAAAATCAATTTTTATAATTTGTGTTTTTTTAACAATTAATACGCTTGCATTTAGCCAAAAATTTGCCTTTGTCGACACAGAGTATATTTTAGCTCAAGTCCCAGAATATAAGGCTGCACAAACCGATTTAGATAAAGTGTCGGTTCAGTGGCAAAAAGAAATAGAAGCAAAGTATGCCGAAATTGACAAAATGTACAAAGCTTATCAGGCGGAACAGATTTTGCTTACTGAAGATATGAAGAAAAAGCGCGAGGGCGACATCGTTTCAAAAGAAAAAGAAGCTAAGGAATTACAAAAAATTCGTTTTGGTGTGGATGGCGAATTATTTAAAAAACGTCAAGAGCTAGTTAAGCCCATACAAGATAAAGTGTACGCCTCTGTTAAAGCCATTGCCGATAAAGGAACCTACTCCATAATTTTTGATAAATCAAGTGATTTAACCATGCTTTATGCAAACTCAAAACTGGATAAAAGCGACGCGGTATTAGAGCATATGGGTTATAAAGTTGGAAATACCGGAGCAAAAGCAACAGTAATTAAAAAGTAATATATATTTAATAATAAAAATTTAAAAATTAAAATTAAAAAACATGAAGAATATCGTAAAAAAAACTGCATTAGGAGTTGTATTAATCGCTAGTTCATTTACTACTGTAAATGCACAAAAAATAGCGCATGTAAATTTGGATTCATTAATACGAATTATGCCAGAATCAAAAGTTGCACAGCAAGGTGTTCAAGCATATGCAAAACAATTGGAACAGCAAGTTACAGCGATGCAAGATGAGCTAAAAACTAAATATACTGAATTTCAAGAAAAATCAAAAGATTTAGCTGAGGTGGTGCGTGCTTCAAAAGAAAAAGAATTAAACGATTTAAATACACGTATTCAAGAGTTTCAGCAACAAGCACAAGCTGATTACCAAAAGAAAACTGCTGAATTGTCGAGACCAGTTTACGATAAAGCAAAAAAAGCAATTGATTTAGTTGCTAAAGAAAATGGTTATAAATATGCATTGGACTCAAGTTCAGGTGCTATAATATACAGCGAACCAGCTGACGATATCCTTTCATTGGTTATTAAAAAATTAGGAATAACTAATCCTCAGCCGATATCACAATTGCCAAATACTAAATAAGAATAATTACAATACTGTTTATAACAAAAGCCTCGCCACGATTATTCGGGGCGAGGTTTTTGGCATTTATATAATTGTTGATTTTTGAAATTTGTTTTAACAATATAAAAATTAAAATAATTGAATTTTATAATTAATTAAAGTGCTAGACAATAAAAAATCACCAATTGGAATTTTTGATTCGGGCTATGGAGGGCTTACTGTTTTAGAGGAAATAGTAAAACACTTGCCGCAGTATGACTATATATACTTAGGTGATAATGCACGCGCTCCATATGGTACAAGATCTTTTGAAACAGTTTATGAATACACGCTTCAATGTGTGCGTCAATTATTTTCTATGGGCTGCGAATTGGTAATTCTGGCATGCAATACATCCTCTGCAAAAGCATTGCGCAGCATACAGCAAAATGATTTGCCATTAATTTCACCTAATAAAAGAGTTTTAGGGGTAATTAGACCAACGACAGAAATAGTTGGGAAATATTCTAAAAATGGACATGTTGGTATATTAGGAACTGCCGGTACAATTGCTTCCAACTCATATCCAATTGAAATTAAAAAGTTCTTCCCTCATTTTGAAGTAGTTCAAGAGGCTTGCCCAATGTGGGTTCCCTTAGTAGAAAATAATGAGTTTAATAATGAAGGAGCCGATTATTATATTCAAAAAAATATTATTTCTCTGCTTTCAAAAGATAAAGATATTGATACTGTTATACTGGGCTGTACGCATTATCCTTTATTGATAAACAAAATAAAAAAATATTTGCCCCCACATATTTCAATCCTTTCTCAAGGAGAAATTATTGCAAATAGTTTAGCAGATTATTTAAAACGACATTCCGACTTAGAGAAAAAATGCAGCAAAGGTGGCGGAGATATCCAGTTTTATACCACTGATGCTCCCGATAATTTTAATAATGCCGCTTTATTATTTTATGGAAGAGTTATCAAATCAATGCATATAAATTTATAATATATTATTATAAAGTGAAACCCATCAGGTATAAAATTATTTGGTTTTAGTATATTTTTTTACTTAATATGCCATAAGTTTTACAATGTCAATAAATAAGGGCAATTAAAGAGAAGAAAAAATGTAAATTTGTTGCCGAATTTAATTCTATGTTTATTGTATTTGATAAATCTAAATTAAAATTTAAAATCCTTTTTTAAACGTTAACATTTTTATTTTAATCAAAAAAAATAATGATATCTGTATCCAATCTTTCATTGCGCTATGGCAAACGAGTATTGTTTGACGAAGCAAGTATAAAATTTACTCCGGGCAATTGTTATGGTGTTATAGGGGCTAACGGCTCTGGGAAATCTACCTTTTTGAAAATCCTTTCTGGAGAAATTGAACCTACCACAGGGCAGGTTTCAATTACACCTGGCGAACGATTGAGTGTGTTGAGTCAAAATCACTTTGCATTTGATAATTTTCCTGTACTCGAAACTGTAATGATGGGAAATAAAAAGCTTTGGGAAATTATGAAGCAAAAAGATGCTATTTATGAAAAGCCTGATTTTAGTGATGCTGATGGTGTAAAAGCTGCTGAGTTAGAGAATTTATTCGCTGAATTAGGAGGTTGGAATTTCGAAAGTGAGGCCGCAAATCTTTTAAGCGACCTTGGTGTTAAAGAGGAATATCATGTTAAATTTATGAATGAGCTTAACGGAAAAGAAAAAGTACGTGTACTCATAGCCCAAGCTATCATAGGTAATCCCGACATTTTACTTTTAGATGAGCCTACAAACGATTTGGATGTTGAAACGATTAATTGGCTGGAAAACTTTTTAGCTAATTTTGAAAATACTGTTATTGTTGTTTCTCACGACCGTCACTTTTTGGATGCTGTTTGCACACACATAGCCGATATTGATTATAATAAAATTTCAGTTTATACAGGGAACTATATGTTTTGGTATGAATCAAGTCTTTTAGCATTGCGCCAGCGTTCGGATCAAAATAAAAAAACGGAAGATAAAAGAAAGGAGTTGCAGGATTTTGTTGAACGTTTCAGTGCTAACGCTTCTAAATCAAGGCAAGCAACAAGCCGTAAAAAATTACTTGAAAAGTTGGTTATAGATGAAATTAAGCCTAGTGCAAGAAAATATCCGGGTATTATTTTTAAAGCAGAGCGTGACTGCGGAGACCAATTGCTTTTTGTAGATAAACTTTCGAAATTATCACCCGAAGGAATACCCTATTTTTCTAATATTTCATTTACAATAAGCAAAGGGGATAAAATTGCTGTTCTTTCAAAAGAACATATTGCCATTACATCTTTTTTTGAAATTTTATCCAATGAATTAGAAGCCGATTCGGGAACCTGTTTGTGGGGTGGCACTATCACAAGGTCGTATTTGCCAAATGAAAATTCTAAGTTTTTTACTGATGATTTAAATTTGATTGATTGGTTAAGACAGTTTTCAAAAGATAAAGATGAAACTTATATCAGAGGCTTTTTAGGGAAAATGCTTTTTTCTGGTGAAGAAACATTTAAAAAATCGAATGTGCTTTCTGGCGGTGAAAAAGTTAGGTGCATGGTTTCACGCATGATGCTTACAAATGCAAACTGTTTAATGCTGGATGAACCTACTAATCATTTAGACCTGGAATCGATAACAGCTTTTAATAATGCTTTGAAAGATTGGAAACACATTGCACTTTTTACTTCACATGACCACGAGTTTGTTCAAACCGTTGCAAATCGAATCATAGAGTTAACACCCAATGGCATAATCGATAAACGGATGACCTACGATGAATACATTAGCGATGAAAATATAAAGGCCTTGCGCTTAAAAATGTACCCTAAATTAATTAAAGTGAAGTAATATTATTCACTTTTTAAAAATGCCTGTTTTAAAAAATATTCAGGGTAATTTTTTTGTAGGATTTATAAACAGCCTGTTCTTCCTCCATCCACAGGTAAATTAATACCTGTAATATAGGACGCTGCCGGACTGGCTAAAAAAGCTACTGCATTTGCAATTTCTGAGGGATCAGCAAAGCGAGCTAAAGGAATTTCCCCTTGCATTTCTTTTTTAATTTCGTTCAAGGAATCTCCAGAGTTTTTAGATTTATTTTCTATTATATTTTGTAATCTACCAGTTAGTGTTGCACCAGGGAGTACATTATTAACAGTAATTCCGAATGGAGCCACTTCATTTGATAATGTTTTAGACCAATTAGCTACTGCAGCGCGGATGGTATTGGATACGCCCAAGTTTTTTAATGGTATTTTAACCGATGTGCTTATAATGTTGATTATTCTACCATATTTCTCTTTTTTCATCCCTTCAAGAACTGCTTGAGTTAATATGTGGTTACATACTAAATGATCATTAAAAGCTTGAAGAAAATCCTCCACTTTAGCATTGCCAATAGTTCCGCTTGGTGGTCCTCCTGTGTTATTTACTAAAATATGTACGACCCCTTGTTTAGCCATAAATTTTTCTATTATTTCTTTTAGTAAATGGGGCTGATGGAAATCGGCACACAAAAAACTATGCGATTGTCCGTTAGAAACATCTAACTCGCACAAGGTGTTTTTTAATGCAACTTCATCACGTGCAAGCAATATTACATTTGCCCCTAGTAAAGCAAGTTCAATGGCAGTTGCTTTTCCAATACCTTGTGTGCTTCCACAAACAAGGGCTGTTTTTTTATTTAAATTTAAATTCATAAATCAAAATTAGTGAAGTTTTCGAAATAACTCCCGCAAATTAAATGGTTCAAAAACTGTATATTTTTCTTTTGTCTTGATACCCTTCGGCAAAAGCTCAGGGCAGGCTCCAGAAACAAAAAATCAAGAACAAACGATTCCTCCCCACCAGCAACACTGCATCGCGTTTGTACCTTCCTCAAGCGCGTATTCATAAGGATTTTTTTTGCAAAAAAATGAAAACATCTGTTTTTATTAATATATCTGTTTTGTCGAAATTATTTTGAAAGCTTTACTTAATTAATAATACGCACAGTGTATACCGTATAAATTGCATTTTTTTTCGTTCTTTTTGAAATTTTACGGTTTCAGTTTCTTAGTTTAAAACGATGCAATTAAGTGCAAGAACTTTCATTTTCTACAAAACTTTAATTATTATACTCGAAATGACCTTTAGTGTTATTATTCAGCATTTTCCTTAAACCACCCACTATACATTATATAATTATTTGCAATGCGATTGATTTCACCATTTATTAAATCTGGATTAATATCTTTTACTTTTTTTCCAGGAATACCAGCATAAATTACGCCTGCTGGAACTTTAGTGTTTTCTAGAATTACCGAACCTGCAGCAATGATTGTATTGCTCCCTATTTCGCAATTATCCATAATGATGGCACCCATTCCAATCAATACATTGTCGTGTATAATGCAGCCATGCAGTATGGCATTGTGTCCTATTGAAACATTATTACCAATAAATACTTTTGTTTTTTCATACGTACAATGTATAACAGCCCCATCTTGTACATTTACTTTATTTCCTATGCGAATAGAATTTACATCGCCTCTAACAACAGAATTAAACCAGAAGCTGCATTGGTTGCCTATAATTACATCTCCCACTATAGTAGAGTTTTCAGCTAAATAACAATCGTCGCCAAATTTTGGTAATATTCCTTTAACAGGTTTTATTAATGCCATTATTTAAATTTTAATATTTTCATTTTATAAATTTATAAATTTTATAATTTAATTTAAGCCAAATTTATTGAACATGAAAAGAGTTTATTCTTCATGGATAGGATTGTCTTTTTTACAACAAGCGCTTAATTTATTATACGCTTTTGGGCTAGCTGCTAGTTCATCCGCATCATATCCTGTATTTGATATTGCAATACGGATTTTTTCTGGGCTTGTTTTTTTTGAGTTATATAAGATTGTTATAATTTGAGATTTTACATCCAAATTTGATTTTTTTATTCCTTTTTCAAAAGCCAATGCAGTTTCAATTGTTTCTTTACACATGCCACAAACAGCAGAAGTTTTTACTTTTAGTTCTTTATTTTTAGCGTCTTGCGCCTTTAATACCGGAGAATAGAAAACTAAAAATAGTATTACAGGGATAGTTAATAATAAATGAATAAAGAACTTTTCTAAATCTTTATTAGTTGTCGCTCTTCCGAATTTTTTATTCAATATTTTAGGGATTTCACTTTTCATATTTGAGATTAGATTTAAAAAATTAAAAACAAAAAAATAATTATTTTATATATTCCTTGGTGCAATTATTAATATTAATGCATTTTGCTTTTCATCCAGCATTTATTTAATACTAATTCGGAAACCGGTATAAATAATTCGTCCCTCTATGGGAGCATAAATCATTGATGCGTCAAAATTAATACCAAATGGTTTGTCTGGAGCAATTATTGGATTCTTTTGCGTAAAATTTAATATGTTTTCACAGCCTAAATATAACTCAAATTTCCTGAATTTTTTTGTGATTTGCGTATTCATTAAAAAATATTTTTCCGAATAGGCATTTAATTGATATTCTATTGGATTTAATAATGTATTAGGGATTCTACTTATACCTAACCAATTGGCTGTAAAATCAAATTTCCATATATCCATATAGGTTGAATAAGCGGCATTTAACATGATACGATTTTTTGGAACATAAGGTTTGTCAAGTAACATATCATTATAAGTTGTTTTAATCTCATACCATTTATAAGCTAATTTTATATCTAACATTTTAATAGGTGTAAAAGCAAAATCAATCTGCAGGCTGTTAGAGTAAGACTTCCCTTTTAAATTATAAAATATTATTTTATTTACATGCTGGTCGAAATCAACGATTACTTGATTTTGAAAATCGGTTCTAAAAAAATCAATATTTATAAATGATTCATTGCTTAATAGTTTAAACTTCTGATTGATGCTTATTCCATAATTCCAGGCTACTTCAGGGTTAAGTTTTTCTTTTATCACAACCACGCGTGAGCTTGCTAATACCGATTGATTTTCTATAAATATGTTAGCAGTCCTGAACCCTCTCCCTCCAGATAATCGTAAAGTAGTCGATTTTGTTGCATTGTATCTTATGTGCAATCGTGGAGTAAGCTGCAGGCCTATTAAATTGTGGTAATCAGCTCTACCACCAGCTACCAATGAAAAATTATTAGGATTTGAATACGTGTATTCAGCGAATACTCCAGGAACACTTTCAATGCGGTTTAAAACGGAATCGTTGTATTTCTCCTTGTAATCATCTAGTATATAGCTGGCTCCTAATTTATATTTATGATTGGTGTTATTTATAATGTTGGCAAAGATTGCATTCAAATATATGTTTCTTTGTTCGCCATCATATTTTCTTATACCAAAATACATATTCTGTTGTTGCCATTTTCCCGAAGTTTGAATCCCTATACTTTTATATGGATTAGAAGGGAATAAAAAACCTGTTTTTGAAAAGTATTCGATTACATTGGTATTAATACCTATTCCATAAACTGTATTTTTTCCATAAACTGTATTTTTTCCATAATCTGTTTTGTAATTAAAATTTGTTTGCCCACCCCTACGTGTTTCTTGCAGGGCTTTTATTCCAAATTGCGCCTCGAAATTTTTTTGATTATGAAAATTCCATCTGTTAAATAAATTATATTGACGCGTTAATGCCATGTCTAAAAAGGAGTCTTTGTTCATATCATTTTTCATACTTAAATCGCTGGCATGAGCAAATAAAAGTGTACTCCATTTTGTATTTATTTTTTTTGCAAAATGCAAATTGCTTTCTGCTCTCCCTTTTGCATTGCCGTAAATATTAAGGAAAAATCTTTTTTTTTGTTCTTCGGGTTTTAAAAATTCAATATTAATTTGGCCTGAAATACTTTCGTACCCATTTATTACAGACCCTGTACCCTTAGTAACTAATATGTTTTCAATCCATGTGCCTGGTATATAATTTAATCCATATGCAGAAGATAAGCCGCGTAACATTGGCATGTTTTCGGATAAAATTTGCGTATAAATTCCATCCAATCCCAACATTTGTATTTTTTTAGCACCAGATACTGCATCAGTAAATGCTACATCTACAGAAGAGTTGGTGCTAAAGCTTTCCGAAAGGTTACAACATGCTGCTTTTAATAATTCTTTCCCACTTATTACCTCTGTATTAATAGGATTAAAAGAGGAATACATGGTTGTATTTTGTCTTGTTTCTATATTTATTTCTTTAAGGTTTACCTCATATTCCAATATTACCTTTATATCTTTTGTGTTTTCTTGTTTTATAAGTATCTCGCTACTTTTAAAGCCTACCATGCTTACAATTAATTTTGCTGGGAATGTTGCATGGTTTACTAATTGAAATTTTCCAGAAGAATCCGCAGATGTCCCTTTAGTTGTTCCTTGCCAATATAAATTAGCACCAGGTAACTCTTCCGTGGTTCCATTATCTTTTGTTCCAAAAACCTTTCCTGTACAATATTGTGCAGCAGCAGTTTTTATAATTAGTATGAAGGACATTAAATATAATAATCGTTTCATAAATTAAAATTGTTTGAATATATAATTTGTAAAACTATTGAAGCCTTCATAAAATCGAGCAATTTAGCTAAATAATATTAATTTTATTTGAATTAAAAATTATTGTTTTTAATCGGACTTTTTTATTTAAATTATTTTTTTTATTGCGAATTATATTTTTTTAATAAATGCATCCTAATGAAGTTTTCGAAATAAATCCAAATTAAATGGTTCAAAAACTGTGAGTTTTTCTTTTGTCTTGATACAAAAGATACAAAAAAATCAAGAACAAACGATTTCTCCACACCTGGCAACCCGGCATCGCTTTTGTTCATTCTTCATGCGCGTTTTCTAAGGATGTTTTTTGCAAAAAAAATGAAATCATCTGTTTTTATTAAATGTCTGTTTTGTCGAAATTATTTCGAAAGCTTTACATAGTTTTTAATATTTATTATTTATTTTGATTTATTTTTCTTAATTCATTGATATAGTTTTTGTCAATGGCATAATTCAAACGTTCTGCGTTTAAAGCATCTTCCAAAGCATTTTTATAGTTCCCTAGGCCCTTATTAATAATAGATCGATTAAAATAAGCTGCGCTATATTCAGGATTTAATTGAATTGCGTATGTATTATCCGCTAACGCTGCTGTAGTTTTTTGTGTTTTATAATATGCGAAAGCCCTATAAAAATAATAGTTTGCATTATTTTGCTTTATTTCCATCAATTCATTTAAATCTGCAATGGCTTTTTCATACTCCCCATTATCCACATATGCATATGCTCTATTTTCTTTTGCTATAATTAGTGATGGATTTAATCTTAATGCTTTACTGTAATCCTCCAATGCATTATTATACTGTTTCATGATGCTGTATGTAATAGCGCGATTGAAAAATGTTTGTGCATCAGTACTATCTAATTTAATTGCACTAGAGTAATCACTTAGCGCTAATTCAAATTGGCTTTTTAATCCATATATATTTGCCCTATTAATAAATACTTTTGAATTAGTTGCACACATTTTAATTGAAATATTAAAATCCTGCAATGCTTTGTCATATTCATTTTCATCCACCCTTTTCGACCCTAAATCATAGTCCGTTTTATTTACTAAATAACTGCCCCTGTTTCTATAGGCTTCGCTGCTTGGGTATTTACTTATTGCATCGGTCCACAAAACAGCGCTGTTTTTCCATATTTTATTACGCTCATAGGTGTAGAAAATAGAAATGGGAATACAAATAAATAATAATAGGGAGGCGATTTTTTTAAATACAATTAAATATTTGATAGTTTGTTGTTGCAGCCAATCATAAGCCATTGCAATTGTAAAAAGTAAACCAACATAGGGGAGGTAGGAGTATCTGTCTGCCATAATTACCTGACCTACTGATATGAATTGTAAAACCAACGCGATGGTGAAAAAATAAAATAAAAAACCAAATGCTAAAAATTTGTTTCTCTTAATGCTAATAAAAATTATTGTAAATAAAACTATTACAATAAATGAAGTAACGTAAAATATAATAGGAAGGTGTCCGCTAACAAGGTTTGGGTATGGATAAAAACAAGAAAGCTTTAGTGGTAGTATTAAATTGATAATGTAATTTATCATTCCGTAGGATGCGAATGAAAATCGTTGTACCCATGTGAAGGTTTCTAATTTAGCGATAGCACCCGATTGTATTTCCGAGGCCAATATCCCGAAAAATAGAGAAAGAGCAAAAAATGGTATTTTCTCTAAAAAAATATACTTATTAATTTTACGTGTTTTGTAATAGTCTAATAATAATAGAACCACTGGCAGAACAACAGCCATTGCTTTCGATAATATGGAGAATAAAAAGAATAATAAAGTAATAATATAAAGTATAGTTTTTCTCTTCCCTTGTGCTGATATATATTTATAATAACTTATTAGTGCCGCCATAAAAAAGAATGTATATAAAAGGTCTTTACGTTCCGATATCCATGCAACAGACTCAACATGCATGGGGTGTATTCCAAAAAACATTGCTACAATAGCAGCAACAACAATTTTTTTATCACTCAATAAAAATATAAACCAGAATACAAGTATTGTATTTAATAAATGGAACAACAGGTTGGTGATATGGAACGTTTTAGCCTTGTATCCTGATAATTTATAATCAAGGGCTAATGATAGTATGGTGATAGGGTGGTAATTATTTGATACCGCAAAGTCGGGATTAAATATTTTTTTAATATTTTCTGCTGAAAAATCTTTAATAAGCATATTTTCTCCAATATAAACATTGTCGTCCCAATTGGTGAAACCGTTTTTTAGTGAAGGAGAAAAGGCTATATAGGTTAAAATGATTATCCCTAAAAGCCAGATAAAAATAGTTTTGTTGTTATTTTGCTTCGTTGTTAAGGCTACTTTAGTAGGAGTTTTTTTATCTTTTATGATTTTATTTAGTTTTAAATTACTCATAATAGGAATAAGTGTTCTCGTGCTTTATTTAGTATCTGTCTATAATGTCGGTAGTCTAAGTCATAATGTTCGAGTTCGAGGCTTGCGAAGTTTTGAAAATTAAGGAGTTTGCTTTTGCAAATGACTGTTTTCAAAACGAGCATAAAGAAGTCCCGATTGAAACGAACTCACGAATACATCTTAAAATAATATATTTATGAGTAAAATCGGACATTATGGACAGACTCTATTTAAAACTATTTATATTTTAATAATACGTGTTAGTTCAAATTAAAATGTTCTGTTGCCATTTCTTGAATCGCATTTCCAATGGCCAATGATGCTGTAGCTGCTGGCGATGGTGCGTTTAATACATGTATTGCATTACCATTTATTTCTATTTTAAAGTCGTCGATCATGTTGCCTTCTGGTGCTAGCGCCATGGCACGAACACCGGTACGACCGGGTTTTAAATCATCCATTTCTAAGGTAGGGATTAATTTGCGTAAACGTTTTAAAAAAAATGTTTTAGAAAAAGCACCATGGTACTCATCCAAAGCAAATTGTATGTTTTTTGCAAAAAATTTCCATGTGCCCCCAAATGAAAGGGCTTCCGCTGTGTCTTTCAGTGAGAAGTCCGTTCTATTATATCCTTCGCGTTTAAATACAAATACAGCATTTGGCCCGCATTCCACTCCTCCATGTATCATTCGGGTAAAATGGACGCCTAAAAAAGGATATTTCGAATTAGGTATGGGATATATTAAGTTGCGCAATTTACTCATGCCTTTATCACTTAAATCGTAGTAGTCTCCTCGGAATCCGACAATCGCTGTTTCAATTTTTGCGCCTTCTTTCTTGGCAATTCTATCACTTTGTAAACCTGCGCAAGTAATAATATAGGAGCCGCTATATTTCCCTTTTGTTGTTATTACATCTGTATAAAACTGATGCTTTTCAAATCCAATTACTTCATGTTCGAGCAGTACTTTACTACCTTCAAATTTCGATTGTATTAATTCTACATATTTTCGTGAAACATCCGTATAGTCAATAATTCCAGTACAAGGCACCCACAAGCCCTCTATCCCTTCACAATAAGGCTCTATGTCTTTTATTTGTTGTGCATTAATTTTTTCAATACCTTCTACACCATTCGCTAGCCCATTATTAAAAACACGATTCATCTGCTCTAATTCGGATTTCTCAGTTGCGACTACTATTTTACCACAAATATCATGCGGAATGTGATGTTCCTTTGCAAATGCAACAAGCTCTCTTCTCCCATCAACACAGGTTTTGGCTTTGTATGAGCCGGGTTTATAATACAATCCTGAGTGAATTACTCCTGAGTTATGTCCTGTTTGATGAAAAGCAACTTTGTTTTCTTTTTCAAGAACAAGGATTTTTTTATTTGGATATTTTAAATTGATTTTATATGCTGAGGCTAAGCCTACGATACCTCCTCCAATGATGATGATATCAAATCTGTTGTTTTCCATTTAATTATTTTTTCTGCAAAAATACTAATTATTCTAAGTTTATAACTTTAGATTTTTTCACATTGTTGTCCGATAAAAAATAAAAAAGATGGGGTAAAAAGTCCACCTCATCTTAATCGTACTTTTGAAGCCTACCACACCTAAAAAGTAGCGATAATCAAAAATACGGATTTTATCGGACAGCCGATATTCAATCAGTTGTTATTATTTTTCATAAGAAAATCGGATATACAGGCTATTGCAAATCGGCACAAGGCAGAACGCTATGTAAAAAAACCACAAGGTACAACCATGCTGTTGTAATGTTGTTTGTAGCATTCGAAAGTTATAATTCAATTAGGGAAGTGATAGTGGGCTTATTAGCCAATGCTCAGAAAATTTCTCACCTAGTAAAGTTTTCAAAATAAATCCACAAATTAAATGGTTCAAAAACTCTGTGTTTTTCTTTTGTCTTGATACCCTTCGGCAAAAGCTCAGGACAGGCTCCAGAAACAAAAAATCAAGAACAAACGATTCCTCCCCGCCTGCAACCCTGCATTGCGTTTGTTCATTCCTCACGCGCGTTTTCATAAGCATATTTTTTACGAAAATAATGAAATTATCTGTTTTTATTACTAAAGTTACGGTATTACAGATTCCTTATTTTAATGTTGTTTCAGCGTACTTTTAAATTATTGAAGAAAAAAACAAAACCTAAAACCAACAATTTCGAAGGATATACGTCCTGTCATTTCCTGAAAACTAACATATTGTATTTGAGGTACATACAGTTTTTGTCGTTTTTGAAACCACTGAAAACAGGGCGACTGAATCAACACCGAAACTTTAGTTATTATTATATCTGTTTTATCGAAATTGTTTTGAAACCTATTCCTAAGGCCTTTTTAAAACTTTTAAACAATTTTAACTAGTTTAATTTTATTTTTTAAATTTGTAATCTTGATTAAAACACATTATGGATAGCTTCGTAGTATCAGCACGTAAATATAGGCCGGCAAAGTTTAATTCCGTTGTTGGGCAGAATCATATTACCAACACTTTAAAAAATGCTATCCTTACAGACCATTTAGCACAGGCTTTTTTGTTTTGTGGTCCGCGAGGGGTTGGGAAAACTACTTGTGCCCGTATTCTTGCCAAAACGATTAATTGTACCAATAGAACTGAAAATACAGAATCATGCGATAATTGTGAATCCTGTAAATCCTTTAATGAAGGAGCCTCTCTTAATATTTCGGAATTAGATGCAGCTTCTAACAATTCTGTTGATGATATTCGAAATTTGGTGGATCAAGTGCGCTATGCTCCCCAGTTAGGTAAATTTAAAGTATACATCATTGATGAAGTTCACATGCTTTCTCAAAGTGCTTTTAATGCCTTTTTGAAAACCCTTGAGGAGCCACCCAAGCATGCTATTTTTATATTGGCTACTACCGAAAAGCATAAAATTATTCCAACAATACTTTCTCGTTGTCAAATATTTGATTTTAATCGCATTCAGATCGAAGACATAGCCAACCACCTGCATTATATTGCAAAATGTGAGAACGTAATGGCCGAGCCAGACGCATTGCATATTATTGCTCAAAAAGCGGATGGAGCATTGCGTGATGCATGTTCTATTTTCGACCAGATTGTTAGTTTTTCCGGTAACAATGTTACTTATAAAGCTGCAATTGAGAATCTTAATATTCTGGATTACGATTATTATTTTAAAGTTACAGATGCTGTTATAGAGGAACATGTTTCATCTGCACTACTTTTGTTTAATGAGATTTTGAACAATGGCTTTGATGGTCATAATTTTGTTGCAGGCATGGGGGATCATTTACGTAATCTTTTGGTTAGTAAAGATCAGGAAACAATCCAATTACTTGAAGTTGGAAATAATATTAAAGAAAAGTATGCTTTACAGTCAAGTAAATTTTCTTTGTCTTTTTTAATACAAGGCTTAACTATTCTAAATAAATGTGACATACAATATAAATCTAGCAAAAATCATCGACTACAGGTCGAATTAGCATTAATGCAGCTTTGTTCCATTAACAAAATAGGTGTTGGCATTGCTGATGCCGAAAAAAAAAACGACTATCCTAAGCCAGCGCCAATACAGCAAAGTATAACAAACAAAAAAATAGACGACAATACTTCTGCAATTAAAACTTCCAATGGGGTAGCTGAAGCTACTCCTAATATTGCTGTTGCTCCCCCCCAATTAAATACAATAAATAGTGCTGTAATAGGTAATAATTTAATAGTTAATGGTGGCAACATTCAAAAGGATTTAGGCTCAACCATAATTGCTGTTAAAAAGCCTCTCATTAAAACATCGTCCCCCTCTATAAATCAGAGTTTTAAAAACGCAGTAATAACGGAACAAATTAAAGACAATTCCATTGAACAAAAAAATAATACTCTTCATGCGGCAAAGGAAGCCTTCACACAGCAGCAACTTGAAGCAACTTGGGATAAGTATGCTGAGGAGTTAAATGCAAAAGGTAGAGCAAATTTATCCTTAGCATTATTAAGCAAACGCCCTGTTTTGATAAACGAGACTATTATCGAATTCACTGTTAATAATAAAGCTTTGGAAGAAACTATCAATGAGGATAAAATGAATTTTTTGAGCTTTCTGCGCAGGGCCTTAAATAATTTTGATGTTCAGTTGAACCTTTCTGTTGCTATGGTGGAAGAAAAAACAAATTTATATACCGCTACCGATCGCTTTAAATACCTTGCCGAAAAAAATCCAGCAATCAATAAATTACGTCAGGCTTTTGATCTAGATATAGAGTTTTAAGTGCAATTTTTTGATTGCACAAAATCATTAATTAAAGCAGCCGAATAATAAAATCGGGAAATATACCTAATGCGATAATTGCAAAAGCAACTACAACTAATAATATTTTTTGATTCATTGTTGTTTGGATAGTTTCGTTGGTGCTGTCTTTAAAATACATAGCAATAATTATTTTGAAGTAATAATAAACCCCAACTAAGGAAGCAAAAATTGCAATTAATACCAGGTAGATAAAACCACTTTTAAATACTGCTGTAAAAACATAATACTTCGCAAAAAAACCTGCTGTTGGAGGTATTCCTGCTAAGGATAGCAATGCTAATGTCATTACGAAAGCTAATAACGGGTTTGATTTTCCTAAACCATTAAACGAATTTATATTGTCGTTGCCATAAGTGTTTATGATAATATTTAATATACAAAAGGTAACTATCGAACCTAATGAATAAGCAGTAACATAAAACAAAATTGCGCTGCTAGAATAGCTGTTGTCTGCCAAAAGCGCTAGCAACGTATAGCCCGTATGCGCTACACTTGAGAATGCTAATAGCCGCTTCGTGCTTGTTTGTGCTACTGCTGTGATATTTCCTACTAGTAATGTAAGCGCTGTCATTACCCAAACAATATTCACCCAGGTGTCGGTAATATCTGAAAAACTTATCGAAAATAAGCGCAAGAATGCTGCAAATGCAGCTGTTTTAACTATTGTGGCCATAAAAGCCGTTATTAAAGTAGGTGCTCCCTGGTATACGTCTGGCGCCCAAAAATGAAATGGCGCAGCAGATACCTTGAAGGATAAGCCAATTAGCATGAGCAAGACTCCAACATAAAATATAGAAGGCGCAGTGCTTTCACGGGCTGCAATAAATTCTTTTATTTCATTTATATCAAAAGAACCAGTAGCGCCATAAATAAGTGCTATACCGAATAGTAAAAAGCCCGTTGAAAAAGCTCCCATTATTAAATATTTAAATGCAGCCTCATTTGAATTCAAGTCGTCTTTTAATGTTCCTGTTAAAATATACATCGATATAGATAGAATTTCAATTCCCAAAAACAGCATCGCCATATTTGTATAGGATACCATGATAACTGCCCCAGCTAAAGCAAATAAAACTAAGGATAAACGATCGGTGCGGTTAGTTTCTTCTTTAAAAAAGCTTTCAGACATTATAAACCACAAGATGGCTGTAATTAATATAACGGAACTAAACGCAACAGCATAATGGTCATATTGCATCATGCCGAAAAAAATATTCGGTGCTAAATTCCAATCGAGCAAATTAACAAAAAATATGGTGATTAACCCTAAAAGTGAAATTAGGAATATTCGCTTTTTAAAACCAAATATTTCAGCTAATAATGCTAATGTACCCAATAAAGAAAGTAATATTAATGCTTTCATAAGAAACTGCTATAAAGCCCATCTTGTTTATTAAAAGTGGACTTGTGTGTGTATTTATTTATAATTTTTTTATTTATTAGTTTTCCAATAGTTCAGTTCATTTGTAAAATGTACTATTGAGTAATTGTTGTAACTAATTTGATAACAGCTGGTTCGGATATATCCAACAAAGGTTTTGGATATATTCCAAATGTAATTATCGCAATGCATAAAATTGCTAATACAATTTTTTCGTTGTTCGATAGTTTGCCAAAAGAGGAGGTGATAGCATTTGTTTCTCCTAACATTACCGATTGGTAGCTGCGCAACATGTATACAGCACCCAGAATAACACTTAAGCCAGCAAATGCAGCTAACCAAGGACTGTATTGGTAAACAGCATTAAGCAATAAGAATTCACCTATAAACCCATTCGTTAAAGGCAATGCAACGCTCCCTAACAAAACGATTAAAAATAAAACTGCAAATTGAGGGTTTACATTTCTAATTCCTCCAAGGGATTCAAAGTCGCGTTTGCCTGTTCGCTGCTGAATAATATCAATGATAAAGAATAATCCAATTACATTAATACCATGACTTAACATTTGAGCCATTGCTCCTTGCAATCCTTGCACATTAAAGGCTAAAATACCTGCTGCAATTAAACCTACGTGAGCAATAGACGAATAAGCGATTAAACGTTTAAAATCTTTTTGAGTGATTGCAATACACGATGCATACACAATGCCAATTACTGAAAGTACAATTGCTAAATTACCCCACTCTTGCACCCCTAGTGGTACAACAGGCAATAACCATCGTATTAATCCATAGGTACCCATTTTTAACATAATTCCAGAAAGCATCATGGTTCCTGCAGTTGGCGCTGTTGTATAGGTGTCGGGTTGCCAAGTATGAAATGGGAAAATAGGGATTTTAATGGCGAAAGCCATAAAAATAGCAATGAAAATATATCCTTGATGGATAGCATCTAATCCTCTTCCCGCTATATAAAGCGCTTCAATATCAAATGAATGAGTTCCTGGAGTATTTTGGTACAAATAAATTAAACCAATTAACATTAACAAACTACCGGCAAGGGTATATATAAAAAATTTAAATGTAATTTTTGCTCTGTTCTCTCCTCCCCAAAGTAAACATATAAAGTAAATTGGTATTAAGGCTAACTCCCAGAAAACATAAAACAAAAAGCCGTCAAGTGATACAAAAACTCCTATTAATGCCATTTGCATTAAAAATATCAAGGAATAAAAAACAGAAGGGTTTTTGTAATTTGAGTTGAATGATGCAAGAATAATGATGGGAACCAGAAAAGTGGTTAGTAAAACTAATAACAAAGAAATGCCATCTATGCCAACATGGAAATGGATACCCAATGATTTTATCCAGGCGTAATTTGCTTCGAATTGCACATTGGCATTATAATGAAATTGAGAAAGAGCAAAAATGGAGATTGCAAACTCTATAATCGCTGCAATCATTGCAATTTTTACCACTTGTTCACCTTTAATTAATACCAGCAGTAATGCAGCTAGCAAAGGGAATAATATCAGAAATATCGTAATCATATATTAAATCGTTCTTTTTATTGCATTTACCAATTTATTTGCCAAAAAATTGGCTCCTTTTTTTAATAAGGCAATAATTCTGTTATGTTTTACTTTTCAGTTTTTTTGTAAATCCAACTTAGTGAACATAATCAATTCTAAATATTTATTAAAGTTTACTTAATAAATTAAAGCAGTTATTTATATCATTTGTGTAAACAATATAAGAACAATGCTGATAACCATTACAAAAATATAAAACCCTATATTACCTGTTTGTACAAGCCTTATCATAGTACTGGCCCAATTTACAATAGTTCCAATGCCATTAATAATACCATCTACAAGTTGATTTTCCATGATTTTATGTAATCCGCCAGAAACGAAATTTAATGGCTTGGTAATCAATGTATTGTACAGCTCATCTACTAAATATTTTTTATAAATTAATTGATGCCAAGGGTTTAACTTCTCTCCTTCTTCAGCTGGCAATGTTTTGTTTTTAAAATAAATTGTGTATGCATAAAATAAGGAAGCTGCCATCACAAGTGTAGTTGCAGCCATTAGTCCGTATTCTGTATTGTGGGAAAGCTGGTGTGTAATGCGCAGGGAGTAGCCTTCAAATACAGGCTTTAAAAACTCTTCCAAAAAATGATGCCCACCCAATACTTCAGGAATACCAATAAACCCCCCAAAAACAGAAAGTGCCGCCAAAATAATTAATGGAATGGTCATGCTTTTTGGAGATTCGTGCAAATGTTCTTTCTGATGATTACTACCTCTGAAATTACCTGTGAATGTTAAGAAAAATAATCGAAACATATAGAAGGTAGTCATTGCAGCGGCCAATATGCCTAAAAACCATAGTAGTTTATTGCTCTCATAAGCAGCTGCTAAAATCTCATCTTTAGAAAAGAAGCCGGAAAAACCAGGAAATCCAACAATAGCAAGTGTCCCAAGTAAAAATGTAAGTTGGGTGATGGGTAAATATTTTTTTAGCCCCCCCATCTGACGGATATCTTGAGCACCGCTCATGGCATGAATTACGCTTCCGGCACCAAGAAACAACAGCGCCTTAAAAAATGCGTGCGTCATAACGTGAAAAACTGCTCCAGTATAAGCCCCTACACCTAAGGCAAGAAACATAAAACCTAACTGAGAAACTGTAGAATAAGCTAATATTTTTTTTATATCATTTTGCGCCAGACCTATAGTAGCAGCAAATAGTGCTGTGCAAACACCAACTATTGCTATCACATCCATGGTTATTGGCGCCATTGTAAATAATAAATTGGATCGGGCAATCATGTATATACCTGCTGTAACCATTGTTGCCGCATGTATTAATGCCGACACTGGTGTGGGGCCTGCCATTGCATCTGGAAGCCATGTGTATAGTGGAAGCTGCGCACTTTTGCCTATCGCACCTACAAATAATAATAAAGTGATAGCCGTTATAACAGATGTTCCCGAAACGTAACTTCCGGATATTAAAAACTGACCTACCTCATAATATCCAACACTTCCAAACGTAACATAAATTAATATTATCCCCAATAAAAAACCTAAGTCCCCAATACGGTTCATAATAAATGCTTTTTTTGCCGCATTATTATAGGCTGTATTTTTAAACCAAAAACCTATCAATAGATAGGAGCACAACCCAACCCCTTCCCAGCCTACAAACATAATTAGGTAGTTAGAGCCTAAAACTAAAATTAACATAAAAAAGATAAAAAGATTCAAATACGCGAAAAAAGTGGAAAATCCTTCGTCCTTACTCATGTATCCTGTTGAATACAAGTGTATTAGGAATCCAATGCCGGTAATTATTAATAAAAATAAGGAAGAAAGCGGATCTACTAAAAATGAAAATGGTATAGAAAGTTTGCCAGCACTTATCCAACTGAATAAATCTATTGTATAGCTTTTTTCAACCTTGCTTACTAACTCGAAAAATATAGCCAAGGATATTGCAAATGAAGCAAAAACGGATCCGCAACCGATTGCGCTAACCCACCCTTTCGATAATTTTTTTCCGAACAACCCTATAATTAAAAATCCAATCAAAGGAAGTAAAGGTACTAAGCAAACTAGTTTTAACATATGAACTTTTGACGTATATTATTTAATTTTTTTTTGCGATTTTTTTTTATTTCCTTTTAGGGTATAATAAAAGTGAAATCAATTACCACTTTAATTTATTCAAAATATTAATATCTGTAGTTTTTGTATTTCTATAAACCATCATCAATATAGCAAGGCCCACAGCAACTTCAGCTGCTGCAACAGCCATAATGAAGAAAACAAAAACTTGCCCCTTACTATCGGATAAATAGCTAGAAAAAGCTACAAACAATAGATTTACAGCATTTAACATTAGTTCTATCGACATGAAAATAATAATAGCATTTCTTCTAAAAAGAACACCTAATACGCCTATTGTGAATAATACGGTACTTAATAATAAATACCAATTTAGAGGAATAACTTGAATTGCCGACATAAATGTGTTTTATAATTAAACCCTATGGCCATTTATGACCATAGCGTAAAAACTTTATATTTTTAAAAAAACAATAAGGTTTTTATTCCTTATTCTTTCACAATTTCTTGAACACTAACACTATTTCCCGAAACAAGTTTAACAATATAAATGCCTTTTGCTAATTGTTCCATATTTATTGCTGCAGTATATGTTCCCGCTGTTTTTTTCTCATTAACAAGGGTTTTTATTTCGCGACCCGTTACATCATTTAATGTAATAAGTACATTGCCACTTGATAAAATTGAATAGGATATTGTTGAAGTGTTTTTTATCGGATTTGGATAAACTATCAGTTGGTTTTTTAATTCTATAGTTTTTACTAATTTATTTGAATTGCTTGTTGTAATGGAATCGCTATGGCTTCTTTGACTTTGCAAGCCTGTACCTGTTCCAACTAATAATTCATCAAAATAAAGGAAGTTAATCTCATTACCTACCGGATAGGTGTACCCCAAGGTCCATAAAGAACTTGTTAAAGGGTAATAATAAATTTCGTTGTCTACTGCACAATAAGCAGTATCATTACCCACAGTAAATGCTTTTCCAACACTACCAGGTGAATTAGGGAAACCTATTACTGGAAATGGCGCCCATTTGTTTAAACCGCTAATTTTTTTTGAATATACGTGAGGCTCGTTAAGTCCGGCATCAGTTCCGCATGCATATAAAGTATCTCCCGTTACGCTTCTGTATAAATCATTGATAGTAGCAACAATTTGATAACCAACAGTAGTATTAGCTGCATCAAAGTTTTGCGATACATTCCAGATAGTATTGTTTTTTACAAGTCTGTAAACGCTTTTTCCTTGCGGTGCTGATAAGTCGTATTCAACTCCTATGTATGCAACAGTGTCAGCACCTTCAATATTAAAAATAATATCTCTTACATCCACATCTTGCCCTAATGCTGTAGCTTCTATAGGCACTTGATTCCATGATGCCCCAGCATCCATTGTATAAAATAATCCTCCCTTGGCAGTACCTTCTGCATAATATCCTGCGAAAACTATATCTGAATTATATTGACAAACTTCAAGCGCTTTAACATAAAACCCAACACTATTAAAACTGTAAGGTGTAGCTTCAGCCGAAAATGACATTGTCCAGGTTGTTCCAGCATCATTTGTTTTATAAATTCTTGCGTTGCCTGCATACAATTTGCTTGAATTTCCATTTATCATGGCTACTGAATAATAGGGTGAGCCGTCAACGTTAGGGAACATGGCATTGGTCCAAGTTGGAACAGATTGGTAGTTAGTTACTTCTCTTATTCCTGATTTAGAAGCAATCCAAGCTGTATTTTTATCTGCTGTCATGTCAATGTCTTTTACCTGAACTGCTTCCACACCATTATCTATTTCATAAATATTTGAACCGCTAGTATGAGATGCGCCTATACCTTGATCTGTAGTCATGTAAACTACACTTACATTATTTGGGTCGGCAAATACAGCTCCATCATTGGGGTGTGTTTCAAATCCTCCTGGTGTTCCAAAGTTATCCCATGAAGAGGTGCCATTTAAATCGCTATAAATGCTGGCATAATATACTGTATAATTGGTGGAATCGCCAGCAAAAGCAATATTTGACCCTGAAGTACCATTGATACCTGTAGGGATTTCATTCCATAAAGCAATAGTATCAGAATATGCTATAAATTTAGTGCTTGAGCTCCCTCCTCCAATAAATTTGCGGCCGTCAGGAGCAATACCAAATGCTTTCCAGCTATAAGATGCTGTTAAAGTTGTGGGCGAAATATTTGAAAAAGCAGACATTGAAGTTAAATTAGTGTAAGGGGCTGTACTTTCAAATAATTGCGGTGCACCACCCTCTTGAAATAAATATACCAAAGAATCTATTTTATTTATAACGATACTTGTCATCCCCATTCCACCTAATGGATTTACAATTGGCGCACCTGAATTAATTGTTAAACTGCCTGTCCCATCCAATGTACCCCAGTAAAAGCTACTGCCTGAAGTGTATAAGAGGGTAGATCCTTTAATTGTAAATGCATTAACTCCCAACGCAACTGTATTAACAGCAGTGGAGGAGGGGTGGGTACTTAATAAATTATTGTTATGTATAAAGAATACTTTTCCTGAAATTTTATGTGCCGCTATACTTTTAATAGCTCCTCCATAGCCCGAAGAAGCATCAGCACCGGGAAGTGCAGTAAATGAACCAAAAATAGGTGCTATCCCAGCAGGTACATAAGCGTCTGCATAAAACAATGAATTTGCACTTTCCGTTGCAATAAATATTCTGCTGGTATCTAGTCCAGTTTTTATTCCTGTAATAGCGTTTATCCTGCCGCCATATATATTCTCGGTCGATAGCACAGTTAATTGGGCAAATCCATTTGTAAAGCTTGCAGATAAGGCTACTAAAAAAAGTAGAAAGGGTAAGTTTTTTTTCATGATTTTAATTGGTTTTTGTAGATTGTTTTTTATTATTTTTAATTTCTAAAATATATTATTTGTATTTTTTTTTATTGTTTTTACTTTATTTAACACTTCTTTTTCCCAGCATAACAGCACCAACCATTGCTACCAATAACAAAATAGAAGTTATTTCAAAAGGCAATAAAAAATCGCTG
>Ga0114966_10000374_pt1 | contig 43495 bp, 28 predicted proteins | sample M_130207_XF_Meta_FD_87029 | JGI IMG/M metagenome (GOLD analysis project Ga0114966, IMG submission 87029) | Freshwater microbial communities from Lake Montjoie, Canada to study carbon cycling - M_130207_XF_MetaG | ecosystem: Environmental > Aquatic > Freshwater > Lake | place: Lake Montjoie... | reverse complement strand
TTACGAGTTGAGCGAAAATTTTAAAATAGGCATAGAATCAGCTTTTACAGGTAAGCAATACTTAGACAATGGCAGCAGTACCGACCCTTATTTATTCATGGCAGCAATGATGAGGTATAATATTGGGAAAGCTAGTTTTGTATTGAATTGTGAGAACTTATTTGATCAACGCCAGAATAAAAATGGCTCATTAGTGATCCCACCGTATACCAACCCTGGTTTCCCAGAAATTTGGGCGCCTTTAGATGGCAGGGTAGTTAATCTGTCTATGCATTTAAAATGGTAGCAAATACATCCTAAATGGAGGATAATCATTAAAAGTAAATTTTAAATTAATAGCTAGATTTATTATATTTAACATAGCTTATTATTTATAAATTAAACTATACAATTATGAACAGCCGACGTATTTTTTTAAGAAATGCAGCGTTAACTTCTGGAGCTTTAGTGACCTCCAACTTATTTGCTAGTAGTAAAATATTCAATACCGATACTTTAAGAGTGGCCACCATTGGTGTGAATGGAATGGGATGGGCGAATACTTTAGGCGCCTTGTCCGTTAAAAATGTTGAAGTAGTTGCCTTATGTGATATTGATGAAAGTGTTTTAAACAAACGAAAAGCTGAATTATTGATTAAGCAACCCGGCGTTACAAAAATTGATACCTATAGCGACTATCGTAAAATTTTAGATCGTAAAGATATTGATATTGTAATTGTAGGCACGCCCGATCATTGGCATGCATTACAAATGATTAATGCTTGCGCTGCAGGAAAACATGTTTATGTAGAAAAGCCAGCAGGTAATTCTATTGGAGAGTGTAATACAATGATTGCTGCTAAAAATAGATACAACCGTATCGTACAAGTAGGTCAATGGCAAAGAAGTCAAAAACATTTTACAGATGCATTAGAAGTAGTGCATTCTGGACAATTGGGAAATATTCGTACGACTAAGGTTTGGTGTTATCAAGGATGGATGCGTCCTCAGCCTGTTGTGGCTAATAGTGCACCACCAGCGGGTGTTGATTATACCACTTGGTTAGGACCGGCACCCACTCGTGAATTTAATGCTAGTCGTTTCCATTTTCATTTTAGATGGTTTTGGGATTATGCAGGTGGATTGATGACAGATTGGGGTGTGCATTTATTAGACTATGCAATTCAAGGAATGAAAGCGGGCAATCCAAAAAGTGTGAGTGCTTTAGGAGGTAAATTCGCTTATCCTGAATTAGCAGAAGAGACCCCTGATACCTTAACTACCTTATACGAATTTGATAACTTCAATTTAGTATGGGATTCTGCAATGGGCATTGACAATGGTTCTTATGGCCGCGATCATGGTATTGCTTTTATTGGCAACAATGGAACCCTTATTTTAGATAGAGGTGGATGGGAAGTAATTGAAGAAAGACAAGCTAAAAATAAAGTTGCTATTCCACTTCATAAAAAAGAGGACAATGGAGTGAATTTACATTGGCTAAACTTTACAGACGCCATCAGAAACAATACACCAGGCAGTTTACATTGCCCAATTGAAGAAGGTGCCCATATTGCCACCGTTGCACAAATGGGCAATATTGCGTATCGTTCTGGACAAAAAGTAAACTGGGATGCCAACAAAAATATGTTTACTGATGATGCTATCAATAAAGAATATTTTACTAAAGCATATCATAACGGATACAGCATACCTAAAATTTAGAAATGATAATTTAAATACTATTTTTTAGGATTAGTTTTTAAACCAACTTAGTAATACAACTCATGGCTAACAGACGCAATTTTATACAACACCTAGGCCTAATGGCTGGTGCTTTTTCAGCAAATAGCTTATTCAATCAAGCACATGCTGCCGAATTTCAACATCTTAACCAACAAAAAAAATTAATCTCCGCCAAAGATTTAGCCAATGACGAGGATTATTGGAGTGTCATTCAACAAGGGTATACCGTAAATCCTGCTTTTGTAAATTTAAACAATGGAGGCGTAAGTCCAAGTCCAAGAGTGGTTCAAGAAGCAGTAGATACTTTTAATAAAATGACCAACGAAGGGCCTTCTTATTTTATGTGGCGCATATTAGATCAAGGAAGAGAACCTTTAAGGTATAAGTTAGCACAATTGGCAGGATGTGATCCTGAAGAAATTGCCATCAACAGAAATTCAACTGAGGCATTAAATACGGTCATCTTTGGTTTAAGCTTAAAAGCCGGTGATGAAGTCATTGGAACCAAGCAAGATTATCCCAACATGATTAATGCTTGGAAACAAAGAGTGACAAGAGAGGGATTGGTGTATACACAACTTGACTTCCAATACCCTATTGAAAATGACGAAGAAATTGTAAGTGCTTTTGAAAAAGCCATCACACCCAATACAAAAATATTTCATATTACCCATATGGTGAATTGGGTGGGTCAAATTATGCCTGTTAAAAAATTATGTGACCTTGCCAAAAAACATGGTATTCAAACCATCGTAGATGGAGCACATAGTTTTGGTTTGATGGATTTTAAAATTCCAGATTTTGGTTGTGATTATTTTGGAACCTCCTTACACAAATTTTTATCCGCTCCAATAGGAAGTGGAATGTTATGGATTAAAAAAGAAAATATTGAAAAAATTTGGCCTTTGGTTTGTAATGACAATCCCAAAAGCCCCGATATCAGAAAGTTTGAAACCCTTGGTACCAGAAGCTTTCCTATTGAACAAGGTATTGGAGAGGCAGTTAATTTTCATATGGCCATTGGAAGCAAACGAAAAGAAGAACGTATTCGTTATTTAAAAAATTATTGGGCCACCCGCGTAAAAGATATTCCTAAAGTAAGAATTAAAACTTCGCTTAAAGACGCTTATTCTTGTGCTATTTGCGGCGTAACTATTGATGGTATGACCCCTGGAGAATTAGACAACGCATTATTCAATGATTATAAAATACATACCGTTGGTATTGTTTGGGGAAATATTAGTTGTGTTAGAATCACTCCACATGTATATACAAGAATTCAGGATTTAGATAAATTAGTTTACGCAATTGAAAAATTAGCTAAAAAAGCATAGTGATATTTAAATAGAATCATCTACTTTATTAAAAAAGGTCCCTCGATTACTCGGGGGACCTTTTTTAAATTAACGCGAATGCGTTTATATTGAAAAAGTTTAAGGTTTCTTCACAGTTGGATAAGCAACCCCTAACTGTTCTAAATAAGTACCATACTTTTCAGGTTGATAATAAAATGGTTTCATTCGTGATCTATATTTATCCATGATTTCTTTATTCAAATGAATTGCAGGCGGATCATTGGCCGTAATAAATGGAATGTATTTTACATCTTTGGTTTGTACATTGGTAAAATAAGACTTTGCCTCTTCTATTAATTTTGGATTCGTAAAACAATCTAATAAAGTCATGGCCGCAGCTTCTGCACCTACTAAAGAACCCTTATGTGCAATAGGAGTAGCCATTGCTATCGCATCTGCCCAATGGTGTCCTTTGGTTCCGGGTATGTTGGCAGGATACCTTAATACAATAGTAGGTACTGTCCAAGAAATATCTGCAATATCATCCGAACCTCCACCCCATGAAAAGGCAACCGACCCTTTGAGCGTATCTAAAACCGTTTTTAATCCATCAATGGGCTTGCCTTCATTGTCTTTTTTTGGCGCTTCTACCAATGCCTGAACGGCCTTAGCCATTTGAATGTCTTTTTCATCCCAAGTGGGCATACCCACTTTTTTAATATTTGCATACATAGCTTCTGCTAAAGGCTTATTAAAATGTCCTGGCCAGGCAGTACCTAATACTTGATGCGTTACGGTTGTTCCTGTCATCATTGCTGCCCCTTCGGAAATTTTAATGCCTGTTTCATAGTTGGCTTTAATATCTTCATAAGTACGTTCTCTAAAATAATACCAAACACTTGCTTTACTCGGAACTACGTTAGGTTGGTCACCACCATCTACTACTACATAATGAGATCGATTGGTTGGTTTTAAATGTTCTCTTTTAAAATTCCAACCAATATCCATTAATTCTACACCATCTAATGCACTTTTCCCACGCCAAGGTGCGCCAGCAGCATGTGCTGCATCTCCATTAAAATCAAAACGAACACTTACCAATCCATTGCCTCCATTGTCACCATAATTAGAGCCAAAGTCTCCACTTACATGGGTAAATATGCAAGCATCAATATTTTTAAAATAACCATCTCTGACATACCATGCTTTAGTGGCTACTAATTCTTCTGCAACACCAGGCCAAATCACAATAGTACCTGGCATATGTTCTTTCTCCATCATTTCTTTCATAGCAATGGCTGCATAAATAATAACTGCTTGACCAGAATTATGTCCTTCTCCATGTCCTGGAGCTCCTTCTACTATTGGGTCTTGATAAGCTACGCCTGGTTTTTGTGAAGCTTTGGGAATACAATCAATATCACTACCCAATGCAATAACAGGCGAACCTGAACCCCATTTAGCCATCCAGGCAGTAGGCACATTAGAAATATTTTTTTCAATGGCAAATCCGTTTTTTTCTAATACGCTTGTTAAAAAATTAGAGGTTTCAAATTCTTGAAATCCCAATTCACCATAACTAAAAATTTGATCTACCATTACTTGTACATCCTTAGCATGGCCTGCAACACTAGAAACTAATCTTTGTTTCATCAGTGCAATGTCTTTTTCAGTATATTTTTTTTGTGCGAAAACAGGAATACAGATTAAAAATGCAAAAGACAAAAAACAAAATTGTCTAAGCTTAGTCATGTGTTTTTTCATATTGTTAATTTGAATTTAAGTTACAAAAAATAGTCTAAAGAATTGGTTCTTCGTCTAAAATCTTTTTATTCAATAAAAATCAATTTGTAAAATAATGAATAGCAGCAGCTTAGCAAGATAAATAATCTAGTCAATTTTTAAAATAGGTATAATTCGATTGATTGTTTAAGAAAAAAATCGATTGTTTTCTATTATGCTTATCCCAATTTATCAAGTTTTATAAAATACATTTGGTCACTTTATGCATTTTTAAAACTATAGTTATGAAACACGCCCTTGTAATTTATATTATATTATTTCTTACAAAAACAATACAAGCTCAAGCTTTTTTTATTCCTTTTATAAATGTAAATAGTGGTAAAGCAAAGCTAGGAAACACTAGTCTTGATTGGAGTTTTGGAGAAACTGCCATGATCAATACTTTAGTAAATAAAAATGGATTGATTGTAACTGGCGGTTTATTGCAACCTACTATAAATAGTAGTGATGCATTTTCTACTTTAAACATCATTGATTTAAAATTAATAGTAGGACCCAACCCCGTTAACAACAATTGTACTCTTTTTTGCAACCAACTAAATGTATTCATTGAAAGTATTCAAGTGACTGATGCTTTTGGACAATTTAAGCAACTCATTACTGGTCCTTTTTCGGGTGTGAATTTTAAAATGCAGCTCCCATTTCTTTCGGCAAATACTGGAATATACTTTATAGTGATCTATTATATTGTGGGCAATAAATTTTACAATATAAAAACGTATAAAATAATTAAAACATAAAGCTATGGGAAAGTTGTGTTTGTTCATTTTAATAAACTTGTATATTCTCTGGATGCCAAACGCAGTTCAAGCGCAAAGCAACAAGGGAATAAATTTACAAGCTATTGCTAGAAATAATAGCGGATTCAGTATCCCCAATAAATTATTAAATATAAGAATATCTATTAAAGTAGATACCGCTAGTACCAAAAATGAATACCAGGAGATTGTTCCTGTTACCACTAATGCACTTGGTTTATTTACCATAGTAGTTGGCCAGTATGAAACTAATAAAACCGTTACCATGGGCCCATTTGAAAATATCAATTGGTCCAAAGCTGAAAAATATTTACAAATCGAGATTGATACCCTGGGAGATTTTACTTTTATTAATATGGGTACACAAAAAATTAATTACGTGCCCTTTTCGTTTTATGCTGACAATGTTGGTGCTCAAAATATAAATGGAATTATTGGTCTAAGCCAAGGGGGCACTGGGTTAGATAACCTTACAGATTTAAAAGCATTTTTATCCATTGATAAAATAAATAACACCCCCGATAGCCTCAAACCAACAAGTGCTTTAGTAAGTACCGAGCTTACTAAAAAGTTAAATACATTGGATACCTTAAAGCTTTCTACCAGAATTAATTTAAAACTAAATAGTGCCGACACCCTAAGCTTGTCCAATAGAATTAAATTGATTGCTAAAACAGATACTAGTTTCTTAAGTACAAGGATAGATAGTAAATTAAATAAAGTTGATACTGCTTCATTGAGCAATCGAATTAATAAAAAAATAAATATAGGGGAAGTGCCTGCTGCAGACATCCTATCCGCTTTGGGTTATACACCTATTAGAGATGATTATGGTAGTTTTTATGATACAGCAGCGCAACCGGCTTTGGTATCCACAGCGACTGCTTTGAAATTTCCCTTCATTGGTTTTTCAAATAATATTATAGTCAACAACAACAGCGCTTTGGCACCTACAAAAATTACGGTATTGCATGCTGGCATTTACAATGTAAAGTATGCGATACAAATGTTGAAAAATGATGTAGGTGCAGATATTGCGAGTGTGTGGATTAGGCGCAATGGATCCGCTTATTTAAATACCAATGTCAATTTTAATATTACCGGAAGTGGCATTAAAAATATGCTTACCGGCGCCTACTATGTAGAGCTAGGTAGCAATGATTATGTAGAATTGTATTACAGTATTAAAAACAGCAATACCATTGCTACAGGTAGCATTACTCAATTAACTCCTTCAAGACCAGCAACACCATCGGTATTACTTACCATTGATAGAATCAATTAACCAAAAGGTTGATCTATGGAAATACTTTGTTTTGAAAAGAAATGTGCACCATCTTCTGCTATGTAAACACAATCTTCTAATCTTATTCCAAATTCACCTGGTATAGAAATATTAGGTTCATTGCTGAAACACATTCCAACAGCAATAGGTGTTTTATTTTCTTTTACAAAATTTGTCCACTCATGTCCTTCCAATCCAATACCATGGCCAGTTCTATGAGGTAATCCAGGGAGATTATAATTTTTTCCAAAACCTGCATTTTCAATAACAGCTCTTGCTGCAGCATCTACTTGCTCACAAGGGGCTCCAATTTTCATTGCAGCAAATGCTGCATCTTGTGCTTTTTTCTCTAAATTCCAAACATCAATTTGACGTTTTGAAGGTTTACCCATTACAATAGTTCTTGTTATATCAGAAGCATATCCCTCACAGCTAGTGCCCCCATCCACCATCACTACATCTCCTTCACGAATGGTTTGAGGTGTAATACTTCCATGTGGTAATGCAGAATATTTTCCCACTTGTACCATTGCTCCTCCATTAAAACCAAGTTTCTTAAAAGCTGCAGTAATATTATTGCTAAATTCAGTTTGTGACATGCCAACACGAATGGTAGTGAAAGCTGCTTTATACGCATCAATAGTTGCATCAGCTGCCTTTTGCATCAACGCAATTTCAGCTTTACTTTTGATAACTCTGCAACCAGCAGTAATAGGCGTAGCATCTACAATATCAAATCCGGTTGCTAATTTTTTTACCCCATTGGCAATAAAAAAGCGAACTCTTTCTTCCATGCCTATTCTATTATGAACGACCCCTCTATCTTTAACAATACCCAATATCAACGCATAGGGACTTTCGTGTTCTTCCCAGCAACGTACTTCTTCTCCAAATACCGGTAGTATTAATTCTCTTGCTCTGCCTTCTTCAAATTTTGGACAGATATAGGCAATGTCACCTTTGGCTGGAATGACTACCCCAAAAGTTCTTTCACTTTGACCCCAACGCATGCCCGTAAAATAATAACAAGAAACAGTTCCTTCAATAAAAATGGCATCCATTTTTTCTTGTTCCATTAAGCGTTGCGCCTTGGCTATACGTTGTTTCCTTTCGGCTACAGTAATGGGAACTATTCCATCTACCATAGGTTGTAAATCACGAATGGCTTTTGGTAAATTTGCCTCATTGTGTGCATCATACGCATTAGAGCCAAAAATACGATTACTAACGCCTAATGTACCAGCAGTAAGTGCAGTAAGGGAAATGAATTTTCTTCTATTAAATGACATGATAATAAATTTTAAGTTGTCTTAAAGATAAGGTTTAATTAATAATATAAAAAGTATTAAATTTAATTGCTCACTTGACTACTGTCAAATCATTTTTTCATTTTTTACCTATTTTAATTGAAACTACTCCGAATACTTTGTCTATTAAGCCTTTGCGTTGTGTCCCAAAAAATAGTAGCCCAAAAAAAGAACGCTGGAATAAAATATTATATTCATAAAGCAACAGATAGCATTAAAATAGATGGGCGGTTAACTGAGCAGTCTTGGAAAAACGCACAGGTAGCAGAAAAATTTGCTATGGTACTCCCTATGGACACCAGCGTTGCCAATGTACCTACGGAAGTAAGAATGACCTATGATCAAAACAATTTATACCTTTTTGCCACCTGTAAAAAAGTGGGCAAGGGCGAAAATATGGTTGAATCCTTAAAACGAGATTGGAGTTTTTTAAAAAATGACAACTTTGTTTTATTCATGGATACCTATGGTGATTTAAATAGCGGATTTGCCTTTGGCGTTAATGCAGCAGGTGCGCAATACGATGGTACCATGTATGATGGTGGCAGCCTTGATTTAAACTGGGACAATATTTGGACATCCGTCGTTTATAATGATTCCTCAAAATACCTATTGGAAGCATCCATCCCATTTAAATCTATAAGATATAAAAGTGGTGCTCAAGAATGGGGTATTAATTTTAGTAGGAATGATTTAAATAATACAGAGAAGTCAAGCTGGGCGCCAATGCCTAGGCAATTTCCCACTGCCTCACTTGCTTATACTGGCGTGTTGGCTTGGGACGCCCCTTTGCCCGCACATCAAAGTAATTTTTCTTTGATCCCTTATATTAAAACAGGGGTATCTAAAGAATTCGCCAACAATGATGGAACCAAAATAAACTCCGCTTCTTTAACGAACCAGGAATATGGACTCGATGCAAAAATAAGTTTAAGCTCTTCTCTCAATTTAGACTTAACTGTAAATCCTGATTTTTCTCAAGTAGAAGTGGATCGTCAAGTAAGTAATTTAAGTCGCTTTGAATTATTTTTTCCAGAGAAGCGACAGTTTTTTCTAGAAAATGCCGATCTATTTTCAAATTTAGGTTTTGAAAATGTGCGACCCTTTTTCTCAAGAAGAATAGGAATAAACACCCATATCGATTTTGGAGCAAGAATGAGTGGAAGAATAGACAACAACTGGCGCATAGGGGTGATGGATATGAAAACAAGCCTGGACGAGGCCTCACGCACTCCAGCTCAAAATTTTGCTGTATTGGCGTTGCATAGAAAATTATTTAAAAAATCTAGTATCGAACTTTTTTACATAGACAAAACTGCGATTGATTTCAAACCTATGGAACAAAACATAATCATGAGCGCCGGAAATAGATACAATAGAAATTTTGGATTTGAATATAATTTAGCGCCAAAAAATAATACCTGGTCTGGAAAAACTATTTTTATTAAATCTTTTACGCCAGATAAAATAGGAAAAGATTTTGTAAATGCCGCTAACTTACAATATAGCAATAGAAAAATACTTGTTTCTTGGCAACATGAAATAGTAGGCAATAACTATAATGCAGAAGTGGGTTATGTACCTAGAAATAATTATGTAAAATTTACACCAAGCATAACCAAGTTATTTTTCCCTAAAAGTGGTTCTATATTAAGTCATGGCCCACAATTAACTACCACCTTTTACTTTAATACCAATTTAGATTTAACAGACAATACAAAATTGTTTAATTATTTAATAACCTTTCGTAACAGAAGTACTTTTGCTTCTGTTATTCAAAATGATTATGTAGAATTACTTTCTCCATTTGATCCCACAAGAATTGGTAAAGTTCCACTTGCAGCGCATACTAAACACCAGTGGAGTTCTACCGGTTTTGATTGGATCTCTGCCCCTCAACATACATTAACTTATGCACTAAGTACAAGGGTGGGTGGCTATTATGCGAATGGAAATTTATTAAGTGTAACTGGAAATATAGGCTACAGAATACAACCTTTTGTAAATTTTGATTTAGCTGCAACCTATAATCATATTGAATTACCTCAACCTTGGGGAAATAATAATTTTTTACTGGTGGGGCCAAAAGTAGACATAACCATGACCAATAAATTATTTTTTACCGCATTTTATCAATACAATCAGCAAACAAAAAATATTAACTTTAATACCAGGTTCCAATGGAGATACAAGCCAGTTTCAGACTTATTTATTGTTTATACAGACAATTATTATATTGGGCCTGTATTTGTTAAGAACAGAGCAGTAGTATTTAAATTAACTTACTGGTGGAATTAAATTTTTTATTAATTAACGAGAAGAGGTAATGTTTTTTATAAATGTTACCTCTTCTTTGCTAAAAGGACTTCCATCTTTTCTAAATATGTCATGAAACCAAGTAGTAGGTTCTGGTGTGCCTAACTTACTTCCCCATGGGAAAATAGTGTTACTTCTTCCACTCACCAAGCCCCAATTAATTGCCGCAACATGATATCTTTTAAATATAGGTAAATGGGTAATAAATTTACTATTATTGGTTCTAGCCATATACTCAGTGCATATTACGGGTCGTCCCAATTTTACTAAAGTATCTAGTGCTTTTTTTAATTCAATGGTATCGCTATAGTTATGAAAAGTAATTACATCTGAATTTTTAAGTTGGAAATCATTGATTGTAGGTTGTTCGTTATACCAAACACCGGTTGACAATGGTTGAGCAGGTCTTACTGCCCAAGCCCATTCATACATTTTCTTTAATAATGGGAGTGAACTTAAACCATATCCGCTATTACCTGGCTCATTGTATAAATCCCATAATAATATTCTGTTATCGTTTTTAAAACTATTTAATACATCTTTTACATATTTTTCCAAATCACCCCAAGCAGTCATATCATTGTGAATTTTCATCGTTGGGCTTCTTACCCATCCCGAATTATGGACCCCAGGTTTTGGATCAGGTTGCTTTCCAAGTGTTGCATCTGGATTCCAGCAATCATCCAAAATGCAAAAAATAATTTTTATTTTATTTTTATGCGCAATGGCTAAAAACAGATTCATTCTATTTTTAAATCCGGCTGCATCGTCCTTCCAAGCCAAATCATGTAAATAAACACGCATAGCATTCATCCCAATACCTGCAGCCATACCCAATTCCTTATTGATGGTAACTGTATCAAAGGAGGCTGCTTGCCACATTTCTAATTGATTGATAGCGGTACTTGGTAAAAAGTCGGCGCCCACCAACCAGCCTTGCTTTTGATACCATTCATTTGCTTTTTGGGAAGACCATTGCTTGTTCTGAGCATAGCTAGTACTAGCTATCCATCCAAATAATACTACTATAATTATTTTTTTCATTCGCATTTTTAAGTTTTTAAAAATATTAGAGTTTTAATTGCAAATAAGAAAGTTCCACTTTTTTTAATTGATTGTTCAAAGCTTGGTAAACTAATTTTTGTTGTACTGTTGGTGCAAAATCAGCTCCTAAGGTTTGACTCTCCTTAGAGATAGCAAGCAGACGTTCTAAAATTCGAGCAGGATTTCTAAAAATATCCATTCTTGCCCCTGTTAAATGAACATCAAATAATTGCTTTTCTAAATTATACACTTCTTTTTCTTTTGCTAAACTTTCACTGGTATTTTGTTTTAAAAAATTGACGCGATTTACTTCCATACGCTCTATTAAGGATAAGCAACTATTGATACTAGACAAAAGTTGTTTGCCTAAATCATATTGCGCCAGTATAGATATGTTATTTGAATTTAGATTTGGATCGTTGAATACTTGTAAATCTTGCTTTTGCACAAAATCTCCTACTTTTAAAACTACCGTATACTTTCCAGCGGGCACTTTAATAGGCGTTAATCCTGGGCCAATGTCCAAGTCATAAATATTTAAAGGTCGGTTTCCTGCGCTATCTAGTTTGACATAGTTTTTTAAATCGGGTATGGTTTTTAAAGGAGGTAAGACGATACTTGTATGTGACAAGTTCCACCAGACTCTATTAAACCCTTTTTGTTTACTACCCTTTATTTTATTAATGGTATCGCCTTTTTGATTTAAAATAATAATAACTGGGTGCTCTTGCACCTCTGCTGCTAAATAATAATTAATGCTCGCTCCATCGGGTGGATTTTGTCCTGTAGACATGGAAGACTCAGAATGAATACCTGTCTTGTAATGAAATCGATACGCTTGCTTTGGTGCAAATAATTCATTTTTATTTTTTACAATCTGCTTACTCCATTCTCTAATGGGAGAAATGTCATCTAAAATATAAAAACCACGACCATAGGTTGCCAATACTAAATCTCTAAAGTTTTTTTGAATGGCTATATAATAAACAGGTGCTGGAGGTAAATTATTTTTTAATGCAACCCATGTTGCCCCATCGTCTGGACTTATATATAAACCATTGTCAGTACCTGCGTACAATAAACCTTTTTGAGCAGGATCTTCCTTAATGCTATGTACAAAAGAACTATTACTAGCTGGAATGCCTGCCCCTATTGCTTTCCAAGTTTTACCATAATCGGATGTTTTGAAAATATAAGGTTTGAAATCACCCAATTGTTGATAGGAAATACTGATATAAGCAGTGCCTGCATCAAAATTGGAAGGATCAATACTTCGAATGGTTCCCCATGGCGCGATGCCCTTTAAATTTTTTGTAACATTGGTCCAAGTTTTTCCTTCGTTCACCGTTACTTGAATTTGTCCATCATTAGTTCCAGTCCATAAAACACCTTGCTTGACAGGCGACTCCGCAATCACATATAAAGTACAACCATCAAATGTCATCAGGTTGTCCGAGTTCATCCCTCCTGAATTTTGTTGGTGTGATTTATCATTGGTTGTTAAGTCAGGGCTAATCACTGTCCAGGACATTCCTTGATTCGAAGTTTTATGTACATATTGACTTCCTACATACACCACCCCTTTCTGATGTTTCGATAAAGCCATCGGAAAATTCCAATGCCAACGATATTGCATATCTGCTGGAGCCCAACCAAATCCGGCTTCTGGCCAAGGACGTACATCATGAGAATATCCAGTTCTAACATCAGTCACGTCTAATCCTCCATCATAACATCCAGACCAAACTATATTGTTATCAAATGGATCAGGCTGTGCAAAACCACTTTCACATCCACCTACGCCTTCCCATAAACCTAATGGGATGGAGCCTTGCATACTAATCGCAGCTGTACGATAAGAATATCCATCCTGTCTATTGCCCATCACATGATAGGGTATCATATTATCAACAGCTACATGATACATTTGTGCAATAGGCAAATTAATATTATTCCATGATTTTCCTGCGTTGGAACTCATATTCAAACATCCATCATGCGCAACCATAATTCTTTTTGCATCTTTAGGATCAAACCAGATATCATGATTGTCTCCTCCTGGTTCATAATTACCTTGCCCATTAAAAGTAACGCCTCCATCTTTTGACTCCATAATAGTTACACAAATCGTATACAATTTATTTTCATCCTGAGTAGACACCCGCACCCTTGTATAATAAGCAGCACGTTGTGCCATAGAATGCCCTTGATACATGAGTTTCCAATGCTCACCTCCATCTATCGATTTATATAAACCAGGTACCTTATCTTCTACTAATGCATAAATGGTTGAAGGATTACTTTGCGCAAAATCAATAGAAGTTTTACCTACTGGATGACTTGCTCCTCCTGGCAAACCATTTTGCATTTGCTTCCATGTTTTACCCCCGTCATTGGTTTTATAAAAACCACTACCCGGTCCACCACTATTTAAATTCCAGGTTTTAAGATCTATTTGCCACATGGCAGCCACTAAGTTTTTAGTGTCTTTGCCATTCAAGGATAAATCTATACAGCCCGTATTTGCATCTACAAATAAAATGCGCTCCCAAGTTTCTCCGCCATTGATCGTTTTATAAACCCCTCTTTCTTGTTGAGGTCCATGCATATGCCCCATGGCAGCAACATATACAATATTCGTATCCGTTGGATCAACAATAACCTTACTTATTAAAACCGTTTCTTTTAGGCCTTTGTTTTGCCAGGTTTTTCCGCCATCACTTGACTTATAAATACCATTTCCATTGGCATGTGCAGGACGAATGACAAAAGTTTCCCCAGTTCCGGCCCAAACTTGTTGAGGATGGCTCTCAGAAATGGCCAGCGCACCTATTGAAGAATTATCCATTTGATCAAAAATGGGTACCCAATGAATCCCTGCATCAGTAGTCTTAAAAATTCCACCAGAAGCCGCACCCACATAAGATACGTTTGGATTTCCAGGCTCCCCTACGACAGCAATAGCCCTGTTACCATCTGGTCCAATAAATCTAAAGGGCATGGCCGAAAATAGGTCAGTACCAGTGGTTTGTGCTAGCACGGTGACACTTAGGAGGATACCGAGTAAAGCAAATAGTTGTTTTTTCATAAACGAAAATTTTTCATTTGGTTAAATCCATCTATGAATTTAATCATTATAATTGTAGCAACCAAGTACAATTAAAACAAAGAATTTTATTTGTATATTTAGTACCAAAAATATTCAACATGATAGCAGTTTATAAAAAAATAGGCATTGTTAGTTTGCTTGTTGTAGCAAATCTATTTTCAATTGCCACTTGGGCCCAAGCAGACCCTTCTTTCTTAGCAGGTTTAAAATATAGAATGATAGGGCCTCACAGAGCAGGTCGAACTGTTGGTATCACAGGTGTTAACAATGAGCCCAATGTATTTTATATGGGCGTTAACAATGGGGGAGTATGGAAAACCAACGACTTTGGTCATACTTGGAAACCCATTTTTGATAAACAAAGTACCGGATCCGTAGGAGATGTGGCAGTAGCCCCTTCCAATTCAAATATTATTTATGTGGGAAGTGGAGAGGGTATTCAACGTCCCGACTTATCTATAGGCAATGGATTGTATAAATCAACTGATGCGGGCAATACTTGGACCAATCTAGGATTAAATGATGCGCAACAAATTGGAGGAATAAGTATTGATCCTGCCAACGAAAATAGAATTTTCGTAGCCGCTTTAGGGCATCCCTATGGACCCAATAAAGAACGTGGTGTGTATCGAAGTTTGGATGGCGGAAAAACTTTAGAACAGGTTTTATATATCAACGAAAATACAGGCGCAGTGCAGGTATTGATTGACCCTAATCATACTAATATTATTTTTGCAACCATTTGGGCAGCACGTCAAGGACCTTGGGAAAATGGTGCTTGGGATGGAGAAGAAAGTGGATTGTATAAATCTTTGGATGGCGGAACTACTTGGAAAAAAATTACCAAAGGATTGCCTTCTACAACTCAAGATGGGCTAGGACGAATTGGATTTACCATTGCTCCAAGCAATTCTAATAGAATGTATGCAACAGTAGATGCACAAAAAAATGGAGGTGTTTATAGAAGTGATGATGCAGGAGAAAGTTGGTACCTATTATCTAGTGACAATAGATATTGGGGAAGAGGTAGTGATTTTGCAGAAGTAAAAGCAGATCCTAAAAACGAAGACATTGTTTATTCTGCCAATGTAGTAATATGGAAATCAAAAGATGGTGGAAAAAATTGGGATGGAATTAAAGGTGCGCCAGGTGGAGATGATTATCATCGTATATGGATCAATCCGAATAATACACAAATTATGGCCATCGCATTAGATCAAGGGGCCACCATCACCGTCAATGGCGGTGAAACTTTTTCTAGTTGGTACAATCAAGCTACTGCTCAGTTTTATCATGTTAGCACCGACAATGCATTCCCTTATAATGTTTACGGAGGTCAACAAGAAAGCGGTTCCATCGGTATTGCCTCTCGTTCCAATGATGGTAATATTAGTTTTAGAGAATGGCATCCAGTAGGTGTGGAGGAATATGGTTATATCGCCGCTGATCCATTAGATCCCAATATTATTTATGGAGGCAAAATTACCAAGCATGATAAAAGAACAGGCCAAATACAAAATATTTCACCTGTTCCAGTGAGAGAAGGCAAAGTGAGATTTATTAGAACTGCTCCCATTTTATTTTCTCCTGTAGATTCAAAAACTTTATTTTTTGCAGGGAATGTTATTTTTAAAACAACCAATGGAGGTAATAGTTGGGAAACAATTAGTCCCGATTTAACACGAGAGGCTTGGGATATACCAAGTAGTGTTGGTGTGTATACTTCTGACAAATTAAAAAATATGCCAAGGCGAGGTGTGGTTTATTCTTTGGCTCCTTCCTATCAAGACATCAATACTTTATGGGCTGGCACAGATGATGGATATATTCACATCACGAAAGATGGAGGAAAGCATTGGAAAAATATTACGCCAGATGCCATTACGTCTTGGAGTAAAATTTCCATGATTGATGCTAGTAGATTTGATAACAATACGGCCTATGTTGCAGTCAATAGAATTCGTTGTGATGACCAGACCCCCCATATATACAAAACAACTGACGGCGGTGTAACCTGGAAAAAAATAATAACTGGCTTACCCAATGAACCTATCAATACTGTAAGAGAAGATGGTGTAAGAAAAGGTTTATTATTTGCTGGATCAGAAAATGCAGTATACTTTTCATTAGACGCTGGCGAACATTGGCAATCTTTAAGATTAAATATGCCTGCTACTTCTATTCGTGATTTAGTAATACATGAGGATGATTTAGTATTAGGTACGCATGGTCGTAGTTTTTGGATTTTAGATAATATAAATCCATTAAGACAAATAAATATTATAACTCAAAAAGAAACTGTACTATTAAAACCACAAAAAGCAATTCGTGTTAGATGGAATATGAATAACGATACTCCATTACCACCAGAGGAACCTGCAGGAGAAAATCCTCCCGATGGCGCCATGATTGATTATTATTTAAGTAGCAACAGTAGCAGTCCTGTAACATTAGAAATAAGCAATGAACAAGGGACCGTGATTAGAAGTTTTAGTAGCCAAGACACTTTGTATAAAATTCCAAATGTTAATATTCCATTGTATTGGATTAGACCACAACAAATATTATCTGCCCAAGCAGGAGCTCACCGTTTTTTATGGGATATGAAATATGCCCCATTAAATATTCCAGCGCAATATCCTATTGCAGCAGTCGTCAACAATACTGCACCTGAAAGCACCGCCCCATGGGTACTTCCAGGCAATTATACTATTCGTTTAAAAGTAGGTAGTAAGGTAATGGAACAAGTCATCACAATTAAATTAGATCCTAGGGTAAAAACAAGTAATGCCGATTTAAAACGTCAATATGATTTATCAATGATTTGTTATGAGGGTAGAAAAAAATCTTTAGGAAAATACCCTGTCCTTTATCAACACTTTAGCGCATTATTTAATATATTAGATCATACAGAAATGGCGCCGACTAGGTCTACAGAAAAAGCGGTACTAGAAACGCAGGCTGCTTTATTAAAAGAATTAAAAAAATGAACACTAAATTAATAAACAGTATACTTATTTATATGGCTGCAATGTTATTTGCATCCTGTAAACCAAGTGCTTTATTAATTAAAGAAAGGAAAGTTGATGCTATTTTAGCAGCTTATAGTTCCAACAAAAATCCAGGAGCAAGTGTGCTGGTGTATCAGAACGATAAAATACTTTTTCAAAAAGGATATGGAGTAAAATCGGCAGAAGGCAATGATAAAATAACTCCTACGACCAACTTTAGATTGGCTTCTTTAACAAAGCAGTTTACGGCTATGTCCGTTTTGTTATTGGTGAAGAATAAAAAGATTTCTTTAGAAGATCCACTTAATAAATATTTTTCAAGTTTTCCGGCATATGGGAAAAAAATAAAAATTAAACATTTACTGACCCATACTTCTGGCTTAATAGATTACGAAGATCTTCTACCAAAAAATCAAGTACAACAACTTCATGATACCAATTGTTTACAATTGATGTATTTGGCCGATTCACTATATTTTCCTGCAGGCACTAAATATAGATACAGCAATACGGGTTATGCCATTTTATCATTGATTGTAGAAAGAGTAAGCGGACAAAGTTTTGCTAATTTTTTAAATGATCAAATTTTTAAGCCTTTGGAAATGAAAACTACTTTAGCTTTTGAAGAGGGAAAATCAATAGTAACCAATCGGGCTTATGGGAATTCATTTGAAAATGAGACTTGGATACAAACTGATCAAAGCCTTACTAGTGCTGTATTAGGGGATGGTGGTATTTATACCAATACCCTTGATATGACAAAATGGGTGAAAGCCTTATGGGATTATAAATTATTACCGCCTGCTTTGCAAAAAGAAGCTTGGAGCCGTAAAAAAGTAGAAAACGGGACACTCATTAATTATGGCTATGGATGGGAAGTGGAAGAATATAACAATAAAACACATCCACATCACAATGGAAGTTCGATAGGATTTAGAAATCATATCCTACTTTTCCCTGAACAAAAATTAATGGTACTTCTTTTAACCAATAGAAATGAAGGCAGTCCAATAGTAGAAGCAAAACAAATTGCGGATTTGTATTTAGAGTTTGATACAAATCCGCAATAAAATATTTATGGTTTTGCGTTATCAAAAACCAAATTACAAAAAGCTTTAACACCTAAAATAAAGCCTGATTCATCCAAATAAAAATCAGGGGTATGGTGTCCACCCACTTCATTTGCATTCTTTCCTTTTTGCATACCTCCTAAACTAAAAAAGAAGGACGGTGCTTTGTCTCCATAAAAAGAAAAATCTTCGGCAGCAGTAGTCCAACGAGATTCCATAACATGGTCCACCCCAGCAGCTTTATTTAATGCATTCACCGATTTTTTTGCAAGTGCAGGGTCATTGTAATTGATCATTGTTTGTGTATGGATGTCAATAGTAGCAGTTGCTCCTGCGCTTTCTGCGATACGTTGAACTACTCGACGCATTTTTTCATGTGTCTCTTTACGCATGGTAGCATCCAGAGAACGAATCGTACCCAACATTTCAGCAGATTCTGGAATAATATTCGCCCTTACTCCACTATGTAAAGAACCTACAGAAATCACTAAGGGCGCTTTGGTTAAATCAGATTCACGACTCACAATATGCTGCAAGGCTTCAATAATTTCTGCGGATACCACGATAGGATCTATACTTGCCCAAGGCATGGCACCATGACTGCCTTTTCCATTGACCACAATTTTAAATAAATCAGAAGAAGCTTGTGCAGCACCAGATTTATAAGTCAATGTTCCCGCAGGTGTTTGTGCAGCCATATGCAATCCAAAAATTAAATCCATCTTAGGTTTGTCCATAGCTCCTTCTTTAATCATTAATGGTGCACCCCCTTCTTCACCATTAGGTGCTCCTTCTTCAGCAGGTTGAAATAAAAATACCACCGTGCCAGGAACTTCTTTTTGCATTTGTTTCAACATTTTTGCAGTGGCCATTAAAATAGCTGTATGTGCATCATGCCCACAAGCATGCATCACTCCAACTGATTGTCCATTGTATTCCGATTTTACTTTAGAAGCAAAGGCAATCGGTGTTCTTTCCACAATAGGCAATGCGTCAATATCTGCTCGCAAACCTACTACGGGTCCGGGCTTCCCTCCTTTTAAAACAGCTACTACGCCAGTTTTAGCAATTGGATAATTTACTTCCAACCCAATAGACTTTAAATAATCAGCAATATAACTACCTGTTTTAAATTCACGGTTGGACAATTCCGGAAATTCATGAAAATGTTGTCTCCAAGTAATTAATTGCGGTTCTACTTCATTCAATAAAGTAGTAAAGTTTTTGGGTAATTCTTGTGCTTTCATCTGGGTAGAAAGGAGCAAGGCCAAGCCTAATATTATTGTTCGCATATTATAAATTTTTAGAAAATTACAACCATATTTACAAGTATCCCAATAATTTTTTCTAATTTAATGCCATGATTGCAATTACAAAGTCTTTTAAATACTTGACCCCTTTTGTATTATATGTATTAGCCCTTATTGCCTTTAAAGGCAATGGTATTGAGTGTTGGTATCCCTTGCTATATACCTTTTTTATTATTCCATTTATGGAATTATTTATAAAAGCAGACCCCACAAATTTAGATGAGGTAGAAGAAGCCTTGGCTAAAAAAAATAAAGCTTATGACTTTGTGTTGTATGCAGCAGTGGTCTTGCAATATTATTCTTTATGGATATTTTTTCATGCGGTACAAATAGGAAGCATAAGCAACTGGGATCTAGCTGGTAAAATAGCGAGTATGGGACTGCTTTGTGCCGCTTTTGGTATTAATGTAGCGCATGAATTAGGACATCGTGTAAATAAATTTGAACAGTTATTGTCAAAGCTACTTTTATTAACAAGTACGTACATGCATTTTTTTATTGAGCACAATAAAGGACATCACAAACATGTAGCTACAAAAGCAGATCCAAGCACCGCTAAATACAATCAATCTGTATATGCCTTTTGGCCACAAACTTTAATAGGTACTTATGTAAGTGCTTGGAAAATTGCGAATGAAGAAGTAGAGAAAAAAGGAAAATTTTGGTTCTCCTTGCAAAATGAAATGTTACAATTTCAATTGATTCAATTGGCGTTCGTCATTGCTATTTATTTATTGTTTGGATTTAGTGTTACTGTATTTTTTTTGATAGCCGCCTTGATGGGTGGGCTTTTATTAGAGACCGTAAACTATATCGAGCATTATGGTTTAACAAGAGAAGCCACTGGGGGCAACCAATACGAAAGAGTGCAGCCACATCATAGCTGGAATAGCAATCACATTATTGGAAGACTCATGTTATTTGAATTAAGCCGTCATAGTGATCATCATTACTTGGCTTCGAGAAAATATCAAATTCTAAGAAGTTATGAAAAGGCGCCGCAAATGCCCACTGGTTATCCTGGGATGATATTGCTTTCCTTGGTACCTCCTATTTGGTTTAAAGTAATGAACAACCAAATGAAAAAATATCAATTAAAATAAATTGTTGTGCTCCTTTTTTATTTTTCCAATCGAATATTAAAAATTATCGGCGTCACGGTAAGCCTTTATCAAGGCTAATTCGCCATCTTTACCAGCACCTACTTTTCCATGCTCCATTCCTAGAACACCCTTGTAACCCTTACCATGTATATGTTTGAAAATGTTGCGGTAGTTAACTTCTCCTGAACCAGGCTCATTGCGACCGGGATTATCACCAATTTGGAAATAGGCAATTTCATTCCAACACCTATCCATATTAGTAATCATATTCCCTTCATTTTTTTGCATGTGGTACATGTCAAATAAAATTTTACAAGAAGGACTATTGATTGCTTTACAAATTGTATAAGTTTGATCTGAGTAACGTAAGAATAAATCAGGTGTATCACTTAATGGCTCTAAAACCATCACCAAGTCGTGTTTGGCCAAAACTTCTGCTCCTGGTCTTAATCCTTCAATTACATTACCTGTTTGAATGCCCATTGGTAATCTTCTATCAAAATTTCCAGGGACCACTGTTATCCATTTAGCATTGGTTCTTTTAGCCACTTCTACCGCTTCATGACAGGAGGCAACAAATTTGTCTTTCCATTCTTGCGAACCAGTGGTTAAATTTATTTTATCATTGCTTGAAAAATTTAATACAAAAACACCCATATGCATTCCTAAGGAAGCAAGTGTGTCGCCAATTTTTTGTTGCATTTCGGGGGTTCTGCCCATCATACCATTATCTTCAATTGCAGTGAATCCAATACTGTGCGCATATTTTATTTGATCAATAAAATCGGGTCCTGCCATATTTTCAAACATACCATAGTGCGTACCATAATGTAATTTATAAGGAGTTGAATCAATTAAAGTATTTGCTTTTGTGTTTTGCGCCAACAAACTACTACCTGCTAAAATTGATCCGCCTACTAAAATATTTTGTTTTAAAAAATTTCTACGTTCCATGGTTTTTATATTTTTTATAACTTAAATTTAGACATTAGTATTAATAAGACCAAGTTTGAAGCCATTAGTTTGCATAATTATCTTTTTTGTATTTTCTACAATTACATTAAGTGCTCAAAAAAAGAAATTCACTTTTACCAAAACCAAAATGGGGTCACCATTTAACTTAATTTTTGTTGCATCTGATTCCATTATGGCCTCTGTTATTGCCCAGGATTGCTTTAATTTAATTGATTCTTTAAGCCAAATTTTTAGCGACTATGATACTACCAGCGAAGTAAGTAAAGTCAATGCCAACGCAGGTTTACGCCCAATTAAAATGACTCCAGCCTTATTTGACTTAGTACTATTGTCCCAAGAGGCCTATATCAAGAGTCATGGCGCTTATGATATTAGTATTGGGCCACTAAGCTTACTTTGGAGAAAGGCTAGGAAAAAGAAGGAATTTCCGCCAGCTAGCGCGGTGGATGATGCTCGAAAATTAGTAGGTTTTAACCAGGTACAAATTAACAAGTTTTCAAGAACAATTTACCTACCGAAAAGGGGGATGCGACTCGATTTTGGAGGAATTGCAAAGGGCTATATTGCGCAATGGGTAATAGATGAATTAAAAAATAGAGGTATAACAGAAGCGCTAGCAGATGCAGGTGGAGATATTGTGATGAGTAGTTCCCCATTAAACAGTAAAGGTTGGCTTGTAGGGGTAAATATTCCTGAAACAACTGACGATTTACTATCCAAACAGCTCCAATTGGCAAATATTTCAGTAGCTACCTCAGGCGATGTCTATCAATTTATGGTAAAAAATGGGGTCAAATACTCCCACATTATAGACCCCAAAACCGGCTACGGTGTTACCTCTCTTCGAAATGTAACCGTGATTGCCCCAATGGGGGGTACCGCCGATTGGTTGGCCACCGCCTGTAGTATTTTACCCATGGCCTTAGCTAAAAAGGTAGCCCAGGAAAATCATGCCCAATTATTAATTACCACCCTCAAAAAGGGTAAAGTTAAATATTATAATGCCTCGTCATTAAATAAATATTGGGCGCCATTCAACATAATTTATCATTAAATAAAGCGAAGTGATAAAAATATATTTATCTTAATAATCTAAAAAACGATTGTGAGAAAGAATTTTCTATTACTCTTAATTTTATATTGTTGCACCTATTCAATAAAGGCTTTAGCACAACAAGCCAATAAGGAAAATAATGACCCTTCTTTTATTAGTTACAATCAAATAATTACTGGTAGTAATTTGTCATTTAAATTGGTTCCCATTGCTGCTGGTCATTTTACCATTGGCAGTAATGAGAATGAAAAGGGACGTGGCAAAGAGGAAGGTCCCAAAAAAGATATTCTAATAGACGCTTTTTGGATGAGTGCTTATGAAGTGACACGTGATGAATTAGATCTTTTTTTAAAGGACGAAACTACCAGTCAAAATGTAAATGTGGATGCTATTACAAGACCAAGTGCACAATATATTGACTTAACTTGGGGGATGGGAAAAGAAGGTGGTTATCCAGCCAATAGTATGTCACAATATGCAGCCCTCATGTATTGTAAATGGCTGTATCAAAAAACAAAAGTATTTTACCGTTTACCTACTGAAGCAGAGTGGGAATATGCTTGTAAAGCTGGTACCAACACCGCGTATTTTTTTGGAAATGATGCTAAAGATTTAGGTAAATATGCGTGGTATGAAAAAAATAGTGCTAATGCCTATCATAAAGTAGGAAAAAAATTACCTAACCCATGGGGCTTGTATGATATGTTAGGTAATCTATCCGAATGGACTTTGGATCATTATGACCCAAAAGCTTTTGACAAAATAAACAACCAACAATTAACAATAGCCCCCAATACAGATAAGTATCCTAAAACATTAAAAGGAGGGAGTTATTTAGATGCTGCAATTGAATTAAGATCGGCAAAAAGAATGCACTCAGATCCAATTTGGAATAGAAGAGATCCACAAATTCCAAGAAGCAAATGGTGGCTTACCGATGCCATGCAAGTAGGAATAAGATTAGTGCGGCCCATGAAAACACCCACTGAAGAAGAAGTTAACCAATTTTTTAAGGCCTATTTAAATTTATAAACTAAAAATTAAAATTATGAACACACCACTTTCGGGAAAAAATTCAAGGAGGGAATTTGTAAAAGGAACTAGCCTACTAGCTGGAGGTATTATGGCAGCTCCAATAATGTCAAGAGCCAATTTCTTTTCTGGATCAGAAGATACCATCAAAATAGCTGTCGTAGGTTGTGGAGGAAGAGGTACTGGTGCTGCTATGCAAGCTTTATCTAGCAAACAAAATGTAAAAATTGTTGCTATGGCGGATGCCTTTAAAGACAATTTAGACAATTGTCACAAGTCATTAACCAATGAAATAAATAATAGTATTGGAGAATTAGCCAAAAGATTAGACGTCCCTGAAGAAAGAAGGTTCACTGGTTTTGATGGCTATCAAAAAGCTATTGCTTTGGCAGACGTTGTAATATTAGCAACCCCTCCAGGTTTTAGACCCATTCATTTTGCAGAAGCCATTAAACAAGGCAAGCATGTATTTATGGAAAAACCAGTAGCTACAGATCCTGCAGGAATACAAAGCGTATTAGCCACTGCTGCTATAGCCAAACAAAAAAAATTAAATGTAGTCGTAGGTTTACAAAGACATTATCAAAATTCTTATCGTGAATTGTTTAAGAGAAAAGATTTAATTGGTGATATTACTTCTGCACAAGCTTGGTGGAACAATGACGGTGTATGGACAAGACCAAGAAAATACAATCAAACAGAAATGGAATATCAAATGCGCAATTGGTATTATTTCAATTGGTTATGTGGAGATCATATCACCGAACAACATATTCATAATTTAGATGTGATCAATTGGTTTAAAGGAGGCCATCCAGTAAGAGCACAGGGCTTAGGTGGACGTCAAGTTAGAAAAGGAAAAGACAATGGTGAAATTTTTGACCATCATTATGTAGAGTTTGAATATGCAGATGGATCTATTTTAAATAGTCAATGTCGTCATATCCCAGGCACCATGAGTAAAGTGGATGAATTATTAATTGGTACCAAAGGAAAAATATTTACTGGTGCCGCTAATATTAAAGATCATACAGGTAAATTAATTTATCAATATGATACTAAATTAGAAAACAACCCTTATCAAACAGAGCATGATGAATTGTTTGCAGCTATAGCAAAAGGCGAATATAAATATGCGGATGCAGAAAATGGAGCAAGCAGTACCATGACTTCAATTTTAGGACGTTTGGCTACCTATACTGGACAAGTGGTTGAGTATGATCAAGCCGTTAATTCTGGACTAGACATTCATCCAAAAGTATATGACTTTAATGCAGCACCCCCAGTGTTACCTAATGCTGATGGATTCTATCCTGTAGCTATTCCTGGGGTTACTAAATACTTTTAGTAGCTAATAATAGCTGAGAAGTTGGCATAGAATACTCAACTTAAACCTCCGAGATACTAGTTATTTCGGAGGTTTTTATTTAAAATAAAAGTAAGAAGGATTTGTAGGTAGCTGCCATCGATTTTATAAAATCGGTAAGTTTGTATTTATTTAAAATTTCAGTGGGCGTATCAGCTGCGCCTTGAATCAAACCAATGCAATTGGGCTTTCCGCAATTACAAACAAATTGTTGTGCCATGCACCATTCGGTAGCTGGATAAAAAAAGCGAAGCTCCTCTCCTGCTTCAATGTCACTAATACATTCTAATTGCATGGTAGTGGTATTAAATAAAACATTGGGCTCGCAGCAATGATTTACATATTGTAAATATTCTGGGAATAAATGAATGTGTTGGTGTTCACTCACTTGTACCGTTAAATAATTAGGCGTATCCACAATTTTAGATGCATTAAAAGCAACAAGCACATCACCTATTTTAAAAGCTGCATTAGCAAATAAGCCATATTGTTGATTTTCTTTGTTTTGTTTTACTTCGCAATTTTCATGTTGACTGATGATCATAAAGTCTTTTGGATTTGATGGTAACGACATAAAGTAGAATAGGTTTAGAATACTAATTTAAAAACTTTATAAATGATAATCAAAAATAGGCCCCATTTTCTTCTATAGGAAAAATGCGAATGGATTAACTATATTGTGCTAACATCTCTATTAAATGAAAAAAAGATACCAAGTTCTTACTGTTTTATCGCTACTGTCCATGATTACTTTTTTAGACCGCATTGCACTTTCTTCCGCAAGTGGCACCATTATGGATCAATTGCATTTAACAACCGTGCAGTGGGGTTGGATTTTGGGTATGTTTACCATTGCCTATGCAGCATTTGAAATTCCAACAGGTTGGTTGGGTGATAAATTTGGAGGTAAAAGAATTTTAATAAGAGTAGTGCTTTGGTGGTCATTTTTTACCATAATGACTGGCTTTTCTTCAGGTTTTATGATGTTAGTTTGTGTGAGATTTTTATTTGGAATGGGAGAAGCGGGCGCCTATCCAAACACCTCCATTGTATTATCTAAATGGTTCCCTGTATTAGAAAGAGGTCGCGCTCAAGCCACCATTTGGGGCGCTTCTCGTTTAGGTGCTGCACTCACTCCTTTCTTAGTAATTCCTATTCAACAAAAATATAATTGGCAAACCTCTTTTTATGTCTTGGGTGCTGTGGGCGTGGTTTGGACGCTTTTTTGGATATTTTGGCATAAGGAAGAACCCGCAGAAAGTAAGTCTATATCCAAAGAAGAGCTGGAACATATTTTAGCTACCCGAGATTTACCTGTTAACAAAGAAGATGCTATCAAAATATCTGTTTGGAGTGGATTTAAATCGACCAATTTATGGTTTTTACTGGCTATGTATGTTTGTTATGCTGTGGGTGCTTATTTTTTTCAAAGTTGGTTTCATACCTACTTGGAAAAGGGCAGGCATATTGCCAAGGATCAACTTATTTGGGCCTCCTCTATTCCTTACTTATTAGCTGCAATTGGTTGCTTTACAGGGGGTTGGCTAAGTGATAAGGCTTGTTTGCGTTGGGGTAAGAAATGGGGTAGAAGAATAGTACCTATGGTGGGTTTATTTGTAGCAGGTTTATGTATTATTGGTGCTGCACTGGTAGCGGACAACCTCACTGCCATCATCGCATTGGGTGTTGGAATGGCTTTCATGGATGTAACCGCCCCGGTTGCTTGGGCAGTAGCTATGGATATGGGAGGAGATAAAAGTGGAACCATTTCAGGATCTATGAATAGTGCCGGATTAATGGGTGCTTATTTAAGTACGGTATTTTTTGGCTACATGGCATCTACTTATGGGTATTATTTACCCGTATTGTATATTGGCGTTATTGTTTTTATGGGGGCTTTTATTTGGTTAAAAATTGATGCCACCAAAAAGATTCAATTTGCTACCCTAGCTCCTACTATAAACAAATAAAAATTACTTCTTTGTTACCAATTGTTAAATAAAACAAGTACTTGTTTTAAATCAAACAAGATTCAATAACTTGTTGTACTGAAATATTGATTCCATTTTATATTTAATTATTTAGCTCAAAATTTTAAAAGATGAAAAAGTATTTATTTTTGGTATCCTTCCTGTTTGGAGGATTACTAGGTCAATCGCAGGATACTAAATTGGAAAACTTAAATAGGATTAAACTTCCTAATGGTTGGTCTTTGAGTCCTGCTGGGAAAAGTTTGCCATTGGGTGATTTGCCATTAAATATGGCCGTATCCTCTTCTAAAAAATATATTGCAGTCACTAATAATGGGCAAAGCAAGCAAAGTTTACAATTAATAAATGTTGAAACTAATAAAGTAGTTGATAATATAAATATTGATAAGTCCTGGCTAGGTATTGCTTTTACTAAAGATGAAAAAACATTATACGCTTCGGGAGGCAATGACAATTGGATTTTAAAATATGCAATTAAAAATGAAAAATTAATTTTAGTAGATTCTTTAAAGCTAGGTGAGAAGTGGCCAACAAAAATTTCACCTGCAGGCATTTGTATTAATGATGAAAAAAATATTTTGTACGTAGTTACAAAAGATGATAGCAGTTTATATGAAATAAATTTAAGTAGTAAAAAAATAATTAAAAAAACATTGCTGCCCGCCGAAGCATATACCTGTGCATTATCTAATGATAAATCTGAATTATACATAAGTATTTGGGGAGCAAAAAAATTACTAGTGTATAGCACTGTCCAACAAAAAGTAGTTGACCAAATTCAAACTGGAACACATCCCAATGATTTTATTATTTCAAAAAATGGCACCCTTATTTTTGTTGCCAATGGCGAAGACAATAGTGTTTCAGTAATCAATATCAAAAATAGAAAAGTGATTGAAACGCTTAATAGTGCGCTGTATCCAGATGCACCAACAGGTTCTGCCACCAATGGAATTGCATTAAGTGAGGATGAAAAAACATTGTATATTGCCAATGCAGATAATAATTGTTTGGCCGTTTTTGATGTAAGTGAAAAAGGTTCATCAAAATCAAAAGGTTTTATTCCTGTTGGATGGTATCCTACTAATGTTAAAGTTATTCGCAATAAAATTTACGTTGCCAATGGCAAAGGATTTTCTTCATTCCCCAATCCATTAGGCCCCGATCCTTACAATAAAAATGCGCAAATGGCTGTTCAAAAAGGTTTATTAAAAAACACGAAAGAGGTGCAGTATATAGGCGGCTTGATGAAAGGCACTTTAAGTATTATTCCTGTGCCAAGCGAACAACAATTAAGCTTATACGCACAAGCCGTTTATCAAAACACCCCTTATTCTAAAACCAATGAATTATTATCCAATGCAGAAATTGGTTCTGTGATACCGCAAAAAGTAGGAGACCCTTCTGCCATCAAACATGTTTTTTATATTGTCAAAGAAAATAGAACCTATGATCAAATTTTAGGAGATGTAAAAGAAGGCAATGGAGATCCTAGTTTATGTTTATTTGGCGAAAAAATTACGCCTAATTTTCATGCGCTTGCCAAAGAATTTGTTTTATTAGATAATTTTTATGTGGATGGTGAGGTAAGTGCCGATGGACACAATTGGTCATTTGGCGCTTATGCCAACGACTACTTGGAAAAAAATTGGGTCACAAGTTATGGTGGTCGTGGTGGAACTTATGATGCCGAAGGAACTCGTGCCATTGCCAATAATAAAAATGGTTTTATTTGGGACTTTGCAAAACGTGCCGGTGTTTCTTATAGAACTTATGGAGAGTTTGCCGACAATTACAAAGCAAATATACCGGTATTAAAAAATCACTTTTGTACTTATTATACTAGTTGGGATCAAACCGTAAGAGACACTACAAGAGTAGGGCAATGGAAACGAGATTTTGATTCTTTATTGGCCATTAATGCGGTTCCTCAATTAAATACCTTAAGAATTATCAATGATCATACCGAAGGAATGAAATTAGGAAGGCCTTCTCCCTATGCGCATGTTGCAGACAACGATCTTGCAGTGGGTATGCTCATTGAATACTTAAGCAAGAGTTCTATTTGGAAGGAGAGTGTTGTTTTTGTGCTTGAAGACGATGCGCAAAATGGTCCTGATCATGTGGATGCGCATAGAAGCCCCGCATTTGTGGCAGGAGGATTTGTAAAACGTAATTTTATTGATCATACCATGTATTCAACAAGCTCTATTTTAAGAACCATTGAATTAATATTGGGTATGCCTCCAATGAGTCAATACGATGCAGCAGCTACATCACTTTGGAGATGTTTTGATAAAACCCCCAATGCCAAAGGGTATGTGGCCAAACCATTACAATTCGATATCAATGAAAAAAATACAGCCCATACGGCGATGCAAAGAAAAAGTGAGCGTTTTAACTTCAAAAAAGAAGATAGTATTAACGACCATGACTTTAACGAGGTTTTATGGAAGGGTTTAAAAGGGGAAAATGCGGTACTACCCGCTCCAAAAAGAGCAGCATTTATTAAAATAAGTGAAAAAACAGGGGATGATGATTAGTAATTAATTTATTTATTGTGTATTTTATACACTAAAGGTGGGCTACTCAAAAGAGGCCCACCTTTTTTTATTAAATATCTTATCTTAGTAAACACGTTGTAAAATAATTAAATATGAAAAGAAGCACCTTTATTAAGAATACGGTGGTTTCCACTGCGGGGTTATTCATTACAAAAAATTTAATGCGCCCAGTGCAGGGTCAGGTGTATGGTCAAAACGGAATGACGTATCAATTAAATACTAATTGGGGTGCATTGAATGCCGACCAAACGCCAGTGAATGATTGTCATGAAATGATTCAAGATGGGAAAGGTCGTATTCTTTTACTGACCAATGAAACCAAAAATAATATTATAATTTACAATAAAAGTGGTCGACTTATTGATACATGGGGTACTGTTTTCCCAGGAGCACATGGATTGACGGTGCAACACAATGGTAAAGAAGATTTCTTATTCATTACAGATACCAATAGACATCAAGTATATAAAACAACCATTGATGGTAAAATTTTATTAACCATTGACCCTCCTGCTGATATACCAGCCTATACAAAGAAAGAAGCTTTTGTACCAACGGAAACTGCGGTGTTAGCTAATGGTGAATTTTATATTGCCGATGGATATGGCGCACAACATATTTTACATTATGACGAAAAAGGGAAATTAAAAAATGCATTTGGAGGAAGAGGAACAGGGGATGAGCATTTAGACAATGCCCATGGCATTTGTGTCGACTACCGCAATCCAAAGCCCACATTGATCATAACCGATCGTACTAGAAATGCATTTAAGCGCTTTTCTATGGATGGGAAATTATTAGAAGTGATTCATTTACCTGGCGCCTGTGTATGTAGACCCGTTATTAAAGGCGATTATTTGTATGCAGCAGTATTACGTTCTCCTAATTTGGATACTGTAAATTCTGGCTTTGTTACCATTTTAGATAAAGACAATAAAGTAGTTTCTAATTTAGGCGGATCAGCCCCCGTATATGAAAATGATATATTACAACCTATGTCACAAAAAGAAAAAATATTTATTCATCCACATGACGTGTGTGTTGACGATGAAGGAAGTATTTATGTAGCACAATGGGCTTCCGGAAAAGTATATCCTTATAAATTTACTAAGGTTTAAAAAGTAAGGAACTAAATGCTGACAGATTTTTTATTCACTATCAACTAGCTATGAAAAAATATACATTATTAGGAATTATACTTATTGTTGCTGGGTTAATATTTGGTCTGGTTAATTATACAAAGACCAAAAAGGACGCTTCTAAATTGGTATCCTATAATAGAGACATTCGTCCACTATTATCGGATAAATGTTTTTCCTGTCATGGTCCAGATGTGTCAAAAGTAAAAGCTGGTTTAAGATTAGATCTTCCTGCAAGCGCCTTTGGAGAATTAGAAAAAAATAAAGGGCATTATGCCATTGTTCCTGGGCAACCTGATAAAAGTGAATTAATAAAAAGAATCTCATCCAATGACCCTGCTATTATGATGCCTTTGCCTGAAAGCCATTTGACAAGATTAAGCACAGAGGAAATAAAATTATTTAAAAGATGGATAGAGCAGGGTGCTAAGTATGAAAAACATTGGGCTTTTGTAGCGCCAGTTAAAGCTAAGCTTCCAGATGTAGATCATAACAAATGGGTTAAAAATGAAATTGATCCTTTTATTTTACAAAAAATGGAAGAAAAGGGATACAATCCAAATGAGATGGCTACCCGTGAAACCCTTATTAAAAGAACTTATGCCGATCTCACAGGTTTAGCGCCTACTTATGAAGAAATAAATCGCTGGAACAACGCCTCCAGTGAAAACTGGTACGCCGAATTAATTGATCAGTTATTAAAGAAACCTGCTTATGGCGAAAAGTTAGCTTTGCTTTGGATGGACTTAGCACGTTATTCCGATTCCTATGGATTTCAAGATGATAATATAAGATCTCAATGGCCTTGGAGAGACTGGGTCATTAATGCTTTCAATACCAATTTGCCTTATGATCAATTTTTAACCCAACAAATTGCTGGAGACTTAATGCCCAATGCCACCAAGTCTACCATATTGGCTACTGCTTTTTTTAGAAATCATAAATACACAGAAGAAGGTGGAGTTATAGATGAAGAGTACAGGGTATCTTATAATATTGATAAAACAAGAACTTATGGCAAAGCCATTTTAGGAGTGACCATTGAATGTGCTCAATGTCATGATCATAAGTATGACCCTTTTTCTAATAAAGATTATTATCAGTTGTACGCCTTTTTTAATATGAGTAAAGAAGTCGGATATGAAGGTGATGTTGGCGTTTCAACGCCTGCTAAAAATCCAAAATTATTTATCAATGCAGAAGAAAAGAATAAATTAATGACTTTTATTAATCATCCAGACACCAATAAATTAGAAGTGTCCGTAATGGGTGATTGGAAAATTGGAGATACCGTTAAAGCAAAACCCACTTATATTTTAAGCAGAGGCAGCTATGATGCGCCAACAACAATAGAAGTAAAACCAACGGCCTTGGAGTCAATACTCCCATATGATACTTTAAAATACGAACGCAACCGATTGGGCTTGGCAAAATGGACGGTGGAAAAAAAGAATCCACTCACCGCCAGGGTATTTGTAAATTTTATTTGGCAAGAAATATTTGGGAAAGGCATTGTTAAAACATCTAGTGATTATGGATTGCAAGGAGAACTTCCTACCCATCCAGAATTATTAGACTGGTTGGCCGTTGATTTTATGGAACACCATTGGGATGTAAAATATTTAATAAAAAAAATTCTTACGAGCGGCACTTACCAGCAATCAAGTGTGGTAAGTAAAAAACAATTGGAACAAGATCCTGAAAATATTTATTATACTAGATCGCCACGTTTACGTTTTAAAGCAGAAATAGTAAGAGATTGGATTTTAAGTACGAGTGGTTTATTAAATACCTCTATTGGGGGGCCTAGTGTAAAACCTTATCAACCAAAAGGAGTATGGGAAAGCACGACATCGGGCAGAGGCGTTTTAGCTACCTACAAACAAGATCACGGACCAGCCATTTACAGAAGAGGCTTATATACTTTTATAAAATTAACAGCCCCTCCTCCAAGTATGATGATTTTTGATGCAAGCAATAGAGACCAGTGTGAAGCCAAAAGAGCTAGTACCAATACTCCATTGCAAGCATTAACGATGTTAAATGATCCAGCAGTATTAGAAGCGGCTAGAGTATTGGCAGAAAATATTTGTTTATCTAACAAAAGTTTAGAAGATAAAATTGATCAAGCTTTTGAAACCATCATCATTAGAAAGCCAACCAAATTTGAAAGAAATAAATTAATTGCTTTTTGTGAAAATCAAATAGGATTTTTTAATTCCAATGCAAAAATATTAAAAAGTACTTTAGAAGTGGGCGAATTTACCCACCCAACAAAAAAACACAATGAAGCTGAAGCAGCTGCCTTAATGAAAACAATACTTATTCTTTACAATTTGGAGGAAACTATTACAAAATCCTAAACTATTGCTATGAATGAATTTTTAGAACATGGCTTAAATCAAAATCGCCGTAAATTTTTATCTAAATTAAGTTTAGGTATTGGTGGATTGGCATTGGGTTCCTTAATGGTACCTGGAATATTTGACGCCAGCAATGAAGAAGAACTTTTTACCAATGTGCTGCCTCATTTTGCACCAAAAGCAAAACGGGTTATTTATTTATTTCAAAATGGAGCGCCTTCTCAATTGGACTTATTTGATTACAAGCCTATGCTACAAAAAATGCATGGGTCTGAATTGCCTGCAAGTATTCGTAATGGGCAAAGATTAACAGGCATGACTGCCAATCAGGCAAAATTTCCACTGGCAGGAACTAAATTTAATTTTTCCCAACACGGTAGCAATGGCGCTTGGTTTAGCGAAACCCTTCCGCACATTGCCAGTATGGCCGATGATCTTTGTATTGTAAAAACATTGTACACAGAAGCCATTAATCATGATCCAGCGCTTACTTTTTTTCAAACAGGTTCTCAAGTGGGCAACAGACCCAGCATGGGCTCCTGGATTAGTTATGGTCTAGGTAGTGAAAATAAAAACTTACCAGCTTTTTGTGTTTTGTTAAGCAAAGGAAAAGGTAATGGTCAAGGGGTTTATTCAAAATTATGGAACAATGGCTTTTTGGATTCTATCCACCAAGGTGTTCAATTTAGCAGTGGAGAAGAACCAGTAAAATATTTAACCGATCCTGAATTTATAAAGCGTACCGATAAGCGGGTGATGTTAGATGAAATAGCAGCCTTGAATCAGGAATCCTATAATAAAATAGGAGATCCAGAGATTGTCACTAAAATACAACAGTATGAATTGGCTTACCGTATGCAAATGGCGGTGCCAGAAATAACTTCTTTACAAAACGAACCAGAATCCATTGTAAAAATGTATGGCCCTGAATGTTTGATTCCTGGTACCTATGCAGCCAATTGTTTATTAGCAAGGAAGCTTTCTGAAAATGGGGTACGATTTGTACAATTGTATCACCAAGGTTGGGACACCCATGGAAATTTACCAAAAGAACTAGAAGGTCAATGCAAAGACGTAGATCAATCCTCTGCTGCTTTAATTAAGGATTTGAAACAAAGAGGCTTATTAGACGAAACCTTAATTATTTGGGGTGGTGAATTTGGAAGAACCAATTATTGTCAAGGGGCACTCACCAAAGACAATTATGGTAGAGACCATCATCCAAAATGTTTTACTATATGGATGGCAGGAGGAGGTGTTAAACCAGGCGTCTATGGTGAAACAGACGATTTTGGATATAATATTAATTCCTTACCAGTGCATGTACATGATTTTCATGCAACCGTTATGCATTTAATGGGGGTGGATCATGAACGCTTCACCTACAAGCATCTTGGTCGTCGTTATAGATTAACAGATGTGTCTGGTAAAGTAATCAATGAAATTATTAGTTAGGAATGCAAATCAATAAAATAAATAAATGGGGGGAAGGACTGCTTTGGTTGTTAAATCCTCTTTTACTCATTTTAGCCATCTATATTGACAGTTCAAAATCAAATCAAGGTATAGAATGGTTAGGAAAATTACATCCACTATTACTACATTTTCCCATTGTCTTAGGCATAGCCATTGTTTTCTATTTAGTTTTTTTATCTACTAAAAGATTAGAACTAAGTATTGAAAAATTATTATTTACTGGAAATGCCGTCTTGGCCACACTGGTCGCTTTGTTTGGATTGTTTTTATCTAAACAGGATGCCTATGATAAAACCACTTTAGATATACATAAATGGGGTGGCGTAGCCATTGCATTAATTAGTTGGACCTTACTCTATATCACTTATTTAAAAATAAATTGGAAAAAGGGAATAGGAATTTTTTATTTAATTGTTTTATTATTTTTTACACATAAAGGTGCTCAATTAACCCATGGGGAAGATGTGCTTGCTTTTCCTACCTCCGCGCCAGCGGTAGATGAACAAACAAATAAAGTGGATAGTTCCCTCACGGTGTATGAAAAAGCGATTGCGCCCATTTTTGAACAAAAATGTGTGAGTTGTCATGGAACAGAAAAAGTAAAAGGTAAATTGCAATTAAATACACCAGAGTTCATTATCAAAGGGGGAAAGGAAGGAAATTTATTAAATAGTGTAAACAATAAAGAAGCTTTACTCTTACAAAGAATTCATTTACCTAATGCAGATGAAAAGCACATGCCTCCAGATGGCAAACTTCAACTCACTTTGGAAGAATTGAATTTATTCAATAGATGGGTAAAAGCTGGAGGTGATTTTAAGAAAAAAATAAACGAATTAGCCAAGACAGATACCCTAGCCTTATTGGCCTTGGCTTACAAAGCGCCTAAAAAAGGAGATGATAATAAAAGTATTGCCCCCGATTTATTAGCTTACAATACCAGCTATTGCACAGTAAGCTATTCTTATTATGGGTCGGATGAAATTTTTGTTGATTTTTTTCAAGGTTCTTTTTATAAAACTGAATCCTTAAAAAAATTAGCGCCTATTAAAGAAAAAGTGGCAAGTTTAAATATGCAAGGAATGCCGCTGACCAAAGAAGATATCAATATCATTAGTTCTTTTTCAAACTTAAGAAAATTAAATTTAAATTATACTAAAATATCCTTAAATGAATTATTGCCGTTAAAAAGTTTATTAAAATTAAAAAACATTTCTATTTGTGGCATTGACTTAAATCCAACCACCTTAGCTGCTTTTATTGAAAAAAGTCCTTTTACTATAGTTCATATATGGAATAACAAAGCCGTCGAAAAAGACTATGCCAATTTAATGACTAACAATAAAAAGACTAAAATAATTATTGGCGATAATTTGAACGATCAAATTTTACAGTTAACTAGCCCCATTATTGAACAGGATTCTAGCATCATTGTTACGCATTTAGGTGTTTCTTTAAAGCATTTTATGAAGGGTGCCATTATGAGATATACTATTGATGGCAGCGAACCAGACAGCATTAACAGCCCTATTTATACTAAAAAATTACTGATCTCCAAAAGTAGTATTTTAAAAACAAAGGCCTTTAAACCTGGATGGCTAAGCAGTAATATAACCGAAAAAACTTTTTATAAATCAGAAATTCATCCTGACTCTATTTATCTTGTTACTCATCCAGATAAAAAATATATGGGTAAAGGTGCTAAAACCTTAATTGATTATGAGTTAGGGGAACAGGATTTTGCTGGCGGGAAATGGTTGGCCTACAAGGACAGCAATATGGTTTTTGTAACCAGCTTTGCTGAACCAAAACTGTTGAACAAGGCTACTTTCAACGCTTTTATAGATATGGGCGCTTATATATTTCCCATATTATACATTAAAATAGAAGGAAGTAATGATGGAAAAATATTTAAATATTTAAATGAAGCTAAATTTCCTTCGCTTGAAAAAACAAATAAATTTAGAGGGAATAAATCATTCAGTTGTACTTTCCCAAAAGGGAAATCATATAAATTTTATAGATTTACTTTATTAAATTTAAAAAAATTACCAAAATGGCATCCTGGAAAAGGCAAGCCCGCTTGGATTTTTGTTGACGAATTATTTTTGGACTAAGGCTAATCCCTTTTTTCTACTCTATTACAAACCAATTATAAGTATCGGCTTCAATGGTGAAAGTAAAATCAACACTATAATCTCTATTTATAGTATATTTTTTTGCTTCCCCATTTGCATTAATAATAGTAGCTACATTGGTAAGCCCGGTATAATAAAGTGGTAAAGCTATAGTTCTTGTCATTGGCTTACTTGTTGGATTAAAAAACATCATGAGGCCTTTTTCTTTTTGAGAGGGGTTCACATGCATCCAACCATCCCAATCTCGACCATCGGCACGACGTAATTGAATCATATCTGCATTTAAAATGTTACGATATTTTTTATACCAATTAATAGTTTTAGCAACAAGAACCCTTGTACTTTCTGTATCATATAGACGAGGTCCGCGATAACAGGCTTGAACGCCTGCGCCATAATATTGCATCATCAATTGTTCATAATCATTCAAGTGCTCACTTAATGGCTCTAGCACTGCTTCTTGGCCTCCTCCTTGGTATTTTGTCAAAGGAACAAAACCCCATGCCATCGAAGGAATTTTTTCCAATGTACCATCATGAATGTTTTGACGGTTAATAATTTTCTGTTGTGGGCGTGGTAAGGAAAAATTTACTTCTCTATAACCCAATGCAATCTTATTTGTGCCATCTAAAAAATACCAGTCAGGTGCATTGATGTATACTCCATGTTCATTTAACCAGTGGTATAAATCTTTTTGTATTTCCATTTGTCTCCATTGAGAATCATCATAACCCATATGTCCTGGATGTTTTGTAGAAGCACATACATCACCAGGATAAGGTCCATCATTTTCCCAAATATCAAAACCGGTATAGGAGAAGAAATTTTTTATTTTAGTTCGGTATGCCAAACCCCAATTACTTCCAAAGCAAGGCGCATTACCAAAAAAGGCCCCCCCTGGTTTTCCTGTTTTAATATCCACTACATCATCTTCATCACTAATACGTCTACTACTAAACAAAGAATAACCGCCTAATAAAATTTTATGTTCATGTGCATAGCTTGCCAATTTTTTCCATTTATTTAAATTATCCAAAGAACTGTCTTCCATTTCTAAATGACTACCAAAACTTAAAATCACCGCCTCATATCCAGTAGCCACACATTGATCAATGGCATTGATCACCTCTTGATCATTTTTACTCACCAAATGCATAAAGATGGGATTCTGCGTTGTCCAAGGTGCAATGGTACGATACATTTGTTTTAACATCAATCCTCTTCTTTGACGGTCATAACTATCCATTAATAATTCATTGGTTCGCACCGATTTAAATATTTCATTAGGCGTTAATTCTATGCCAGGAGCCTTTTCAGGATAAATTTCTAATAAGCAAGGTGTTTCAAAATTGTAATTTACTTGAGAAGTATAACTAGAATCAATTTTCCAATGTGTGGTTTGATCACTGATATCGTATCGCATGGCATTGTTAAAGGCGTAATTAGTTTCAAAATAAATACCATGCTGCTTTTTCATTTCTTCTGGCTTCCCCACTACTGCACTTTCCTCTTCTACTAAGCCTAATACTTCATTTACTACTCTATTAATTTTAACCGCATTATTAGACTTGTTTTCAATTGAAACCCATTTAGTCATTAAGGGTAACCCATCATATAATTCATAATGCACTTTAATAATTATATTTTTTAAAGCCGGTAGTGGGGATATAAATTCCAGCGCAACCGTCTTTCCGGTAGGTTGATTCGGATTAGTAAGCCATGTAGAGGCCTTCCAATTAAGGAAAGGGGAAATATCACTTATAGTATAATTGGTATAAATAAAATCAGAATCATTTTTTTGTAAATTATTTTCAGTTTCAATTTTTAAGTAGGCTTTTTCTTTTTGTCCACTTAGTCCACCCAAATTATATAAATGACCATTTAAAACTACTTTGGCTTCTGGCGCTATACTTCTTAAAAGTTCTTGACCATTGGTTAAATTAGTATAGCTAATACAACTTAGATTAGGGCTTACTAAAAAAGTTCTTCTTACTAAGCTGTTATCAATTATTAATGTATTGTTTTTAATAACGATGGAAGCCTTTTGAGCAATAGGTTTTATTAGCCAATCGGCCTTTTGGGCAACTGCTACCTGAGACATAAAAATTAGTTGAAAAATCATAGTAAAAACTATACTAGCTATCCATTTTTTCATCTTATTTATTTTTTATTTTTATGATCCCCATCACGTATTTATGAATAGAAATTTACGAAAATATTCATAGCTTTGGTGATGAAATTTAATAATAATTTTATTGTAAAAGCAGTCCCTGCTTTTCTATTGACTTTAGTGCTTATTTCTTGTAAAAAGAAGGAAGAAGGAATCCAACCAAGTGTTGAAAAAATTACCTACTCGGTCTATGCGTCAGGTATTATTAAAAGTAACAACCAGTATCAAGTATATGCAAAAGCGAATGGCATTGTTGCTGATATATTTGTAAAAGATGGAGATTTAATAAAAAAAGGACAAGCTATTCTTAAGTTATCTGATGCAGCACAAAAATTAAATTACGAAAATGCTAAACTTTTGGCCGACTTTTCTTCCTCTAATGCTAATAAGGAAAAATTAATACAGGCCCAATCAGAACTAGAAGTGGCTAAATTAAAAATGGAAAATGAAAGCTCCTTATTGGAGAAGCAAAATAAATTATGGATACAAGAAATTGGATCTAAAAATGAATTAGACCAAAGAGAACTTTCATATAAAAATGCAGTAAGTATTTTTAATGCTGCTAAACTCCGAAGTAATGATTTACAAAAACAAATAAACTTTCAATCGGAACAAACACAAAGAACTGCAAGTATCTCTTCTAACTCTATGAATGATTTTATTGTCAAGAGTGAAATTAATGGCAGACTCTACAGCCTTTCCAAAGAAAAAGGAGAAATGGTCAATACACAAACACCCATTGCCGTTATAGGTGACGCTACACAATTTTATGTTGAATTACAGGTAGATGAATATGATATTTCAAAATTAAAAATTAGGCAAAAAGTATTTTTAACATTAGATAGTTATAAAGGGGAAGTTTTTGAAGCTGTTGTTAGTAAGTTGTATCCTATCATGAATGAAAAATCTAAATCATTTAAAATAGAAGCCATTTTCACCAAGCAGCCTAGTCGATTATATCCTAACTTAAGTACCGTAGCAAATATTGTAATTGAAACAAAAGAAAATGTTTTAACCATTCCTAGAAATTATTTGATCAATAATGAATTTGTTTTATTAGCCAATAAAGAAAAAAGAAAAGTAATTACTGGTTTAAAAGATTACGAAAAAGTAGAAATTATTTCTGGCTTAACAGCAAAAGACTTGCTATTTAAACCTGAATAATGAAAAGAAAGCTGCTGATAGATATTGCTAAATCTTTACTCTTTGCAAGGTGGAAACAGACGCTGGTAGCTGCTATTGGCGTAACTTTTAGCATTACTATGTTTATTACTCTATTAAGTTTCATGAGTGGGCTAAACGATCTTTTAGATGGGCTTATCTTAAATAGAACGCCTCATATCAAATTATTCAACGATATTAAACCTAATAAGAACCAACCTGTAAAATTAACGACTGAATTTGGTTCGGCTCATCATTTTATAGAGTCCATCAAATCCGACGCCAACAGACAATCTATATATAATAGTGAAGCTATCTTAGCATCATTGAAAAAAGATAAACGTGTTTTAGGATTCTCCCCTAAATTAACTGCTCAAATATTTTTCAATGATGGAAGTATTGATATTACTGGTGCTATGAATGGGATTGACCCCATTGAAGAAAGCAGATTATTTCACTTTAATGATTATGTTACTGTAGGCAATTCAGCAGACTTAACAAAAATTAGTAACAGTATTATTTTAGGCAAGGGCCTTGCTGGAAAATTATTAGTAAATTTAGGAGACGTAGTACAAGTCACTACTTCTAAAGGTGAAAGATTTCAATTGAAAGTAGTGGGATTGTTTCAATCGGGCATTAGAGATTTTGACGATGTGCAGAGTTATGCATCCGTTAGTACTGTTCAAAAAATATTATCACAACCTAGTAATTATATATCTGCGATTCAAGTAAAATTGAATGATATAACACTTGCCCCCAAGATGGCCAAAGAATATGAGCAACTATATCAAATAGACGCCGAAGATGTACAAACTGCCAATTCGCAATTTGAAACGGGTAGCTCTATCAGAACTTTAATCTCTTATTCGGTGGGTATTACTTTATTGATTGTAGCGGGTTTTGGTATTTACAATATTTTAAACATGATGATTTTTGAAAAAATGGATTCGATTGCTATTTTAAAAGCAACTGGTTTTTCAGGAACAGATGTCAAAAATATTTTTATTTATATTGCTATTAGTATAGGCATATTTGGAGGATTGGTTGGGCTCCTATTCGGTTTCGGCTTATCTGCCACTATTGACCAAATACCCTTTAACACCGCTTCGCTGCCTACTATTAAAACCTATCCTATAAATTACAATCCCAAGTTTTATGTAATTGGAATTGTGTTTTCATTTATCACTACCTATTTTGCTGGCTGGTTTCCAGCACGAAAAGCGAGTAAAATTGATCCTGTGGTCATAATAAGAGGAAAATAATATGAGTACTACCATTTTAGAAGCAAAACATATAAATAAATATTTTCACGATCCTATTCGCGTGCAAGTATTGAATGATATTAATTTCTCCATTAATAAAGGAGAGTTTGTTTCCTTAACGGGCAAATCGGGTTGTGGAAAATCTACCCTATTGTATTTATTATCTACCATGGATACCGATTATGAGGGACAGATATTTATAGATCAAGAAGAAATGCCTAAAAAAAATGAAGGCTTTTTAGCAAAAATTAGAAATGAAAAAATTGGTTTTGTTTTTCAGTTTCATTATTTATTAAATGAATTCAATGTGCATAAAAATGTAATGCTGCGAGGATTGAAGCATAAAAAATATGCTAACGAAGAGGTAGAACATCGTGCCATGGAAAAATTAAAAATTTTAGGTATTGAGCATTTAGCACTCAAAAAAGCCAACCATGTTTCCGGAGGAGAAAAACAAAGGGTAGCCATTGCTAGAGCACTTATTAATGACCCGCACATTATAATGGGAGATGAGCCTACAGGCAATTTAGATAAAAAGAATAGTGATATGGTGTTTGATATTTTCAACCGTTTGTCTTCGGAATTAAATCAAACCTTATTAATTGTCACCCATGACCCCGGCTTTGCAGAACGCACCCATCGAATCATTCATATGGAAGATGGCCGTATAATTCATTAATTTTTCTCTTAATTCAAATTAAATTATTTAAATTTAGTTTCAATTAATATTCTGTTATGGAAAACAAATCTATGGTGCCTAATATGGTTCCCAACAATGCACATAAAGACATTCCCGGAAATCCTTCTACTGCAAAAAGCAGCGCTACAAGTTTAAACGACCGCTCAAATGGTAAACCACTTCGTGTATTAAGTGAAGAAGATTGGACCTTCTGGAAACACAATGGATATATTGTTGTTAAAAATGCAGTGCCTCGTGAACAAGCGCTAGCGACTGCTGCCTTCTTATGGGAGTTTGAAGAAAAGGATCCTAATAATAAAGAAACATGGTATACTGCGCCTAGAGCAGAAATGAAAATGAAGGAGTTGGCAGGAACGGGGATGGTAGAATGTTACAATAACCAACATTTATGGAACAATCGTCAAATGCAAAAAGTATATGACGCCTTTGTTGATATATGGGGAACAGAAAAATTATGGGTATCTATTGATAGAGCGAATTTAAATTTCCCTATCAGACCCGGTCACGAATACAAGGCTTTTATACATTGGGATTATGATCCAGAAACAAAACCTGTGAATGTGCAAGGTGTATTAGCCTTAGCAGATCAAACAGATGAAAACATGGGGGGCTTTCAATGTATTCCAGAATTATATAGAACCTATGATACTTGGAAATTAACACAACCAGAAGACAGAGATCGTTTCAAACCAGATACTTCTGCATTCACTCCTACAAAAGTTAAATTAGAGGCAGGTGATTTATTAATTTTTAATAGCCTAGAACCACATGGTATAAGAGCTAATAACAGTGTCGACAAAGTACGTATTGCTCAATATTTATCAATGATGCCTGCAGAAGAAAATAATCCTGCATTAACAGAATGGAGAGTCAACTCTTGGAAACATCGTATTGCTCCAGAAGGCTATGCCTTTCCTGGTGATCCTAGAAATTGGGAGCAAACAAAATATGAAACTGCAGCATTGAAT
>Ga0114966_10000373_pt1 | contig 43511 bp, 48 predicted proteins | sample M_130207_XF_Meta_FD_87029 | JGI IMG/M metagenome (GOLD analysis project Ga0114966, IMG submission 87029) | Freshwater microbial communities from Lake Montjoie, Canada to study carbon cycling - M_130207_XF_MetaG | ecosystem: Environmental > Aquatic > Freshwater > Lake | place: Lake Montjoie... | reverse complement strand
ATAATATATATAAAACATGAGATTTTTGTTCCCAAGACTTTTTTGGGAAAGTCGATTTTGGACATTTATAAATGTCCATTTTTGGGTTTTGCAAAAGAGTTTCCCATTTTATCGATTTTTACTGCATAATTGAAATTTATGGTCTGGGCACTTTTTAAAAGTTTTTTATTTTGTGATGGTAAATTTTTAGTATTTATTTAGAAAAGTATTTAGGGATTTTTATGTTAGGAATATATACTAATGAATCCTAACGCAAAAATCCCAAAAAATCCCCTAATATTTCATTGTAAAAATTGTGACTATGCTACGTTTAGCAAAAAGGATTACCTGAAACACGTTCAGACCAAGAAGCACATATCCTTATCAAATCCTAACAAATCCGAACAAAAATCCCAAAAAATCCCAAAAAATCCCAAATTTCAGAATGATAAAATATACGAGTGCGTTTGTGGTAAAGTGTATTCGCATAAGTCAACTCTATGTGGTCATAAAAAAAGGTGTACTTTTATAGAAATGTATATTCCTGGAAATGAGAATGAGAATGAGACTGAGAATGATACTGAAGATGATATTAAGCTGTTATCTAATCTCGTCTTAGAAGTTGTTAAACAAAATAAAGAACTAATGAAGGAAAATAATGATTTTAAGGAAATGGTCTTTGAATTGTGTAAAAACGGCACAAATGTAACTAATAATATGAGCAATAGCCATAATAAAACATTTAACCTGAATGTGTTTTTAAACGAAACATGTAAAGATGCGATGAACATTATGGATTTCGTAGACTCATTAAAGTTACAACTGTGTGATCTAGAGATGATTGGGGAAGTCGGCTTCGTAAATGGTATATCAGACATTATTATCAAAAACTTAAAGGCGCTGGATGTTAGTAAGCGACCAGTTCATTGTGCGGATACAAAGAGGGAAGTCATGTATGTAAAAGACAATGATAAATGGGAAAAAGAGCAAGAAGGTAACAAAAAACTGAAAAAGGCAATTAAACATATTGCGAAAAAAAATAGCATGAATATTAATCTTTTTAAAGATAAATATCCTGATTGTATCAACAGCTATTCTAGAAAATCGGATCAATTTAATAAAATATATATTGAAGCATACGGCGGATCTGGAAATGAAGACGTGGATAACGAAAATAAAATTATTAAAAATATTGCCAAGGTTGTTTTTATTGATAAGACTAATAAATGATCGCTTATAATAAATGATCGCTTATAATAAATGATCGCTCTGATCTCCTAACAAATAATAGTTTTCGTATCTTTTGTTAGGACACATCCAGCTACCTTTGTTTTTGTCACATTTTTAACCGGAGTATAAATAAATGCAGTATCTTTATTATTATTAAGTTTATTCGTATGTTGCTTACAAAGCAGAGCACCTTTTTTTATAATTGTTTTTAGTTCTGATTTATCTAGGCGAATATCATCTGGCAATTCTACTACGACATGACAAGAAGAGTCGTCTTTTGCGTGAAACCATATATCATCTGGCGCACCCATATCAATCACCTCAAAATTATCTTTCGGTCCAGTACCTATATAAAATGTTATTTCGGCATGTATTTTTTCTATATATACGATCTCACTCTTCATTTTTGTTTGGTTGTTTATATTATATGTTATTTGGAATAATATATAATCAATTTTATTTACTATATTCGATAAATAATATAAATAATTGTATAACTACAATTTATTAGTAAATTATGAATTGGGAAAATTATTTTCTTAGGATCAAATATTATTTACATTTATTTTTTAATTTTTTATCATTCAAAACAACAAATAGATATTCTGTTCATTTCTCAGAAGAAGAAGAATTTAGTATGATTGAAGAACAAACTAATTTAGATGATTAGGACAGGAATATTCGTAAATCTGAATAATATATTGTATTTGCTAATTTGTAATATGAAGATTGCGTTATGTTTTATTATTAGTTACGATCATATTTTAAATAAAGAACAAATATGGCGTGATTGGATTGAACCTAATAAAGATATAATTAACGTATATTTTTATTACAAAGATATAAAAAAAATAAAGTCAAAATGGATACTTGACCATACTATACCACCCAGCTGTATACACGAAACCAGCTATTATCATGTAATTCCAGCATATTTATCCTTAATGAATTTTGCTATGAACCATGATAAACATAATGAATGGTTTTGTATGTTAACAGACTCATGTTGTCCTATCATTTCCCCCACTAAATTTAAATACTTGTTTTACAATTATTACAATAAAAGTATATTTAGTTGGAAAAAGGCTTATTGGAATATACAGTTCCATAAAAGGGCAAATTTAGCACTTCTTCCGGAAGAATTTAGATTGGCAAATGATCCTTGGTTTGTATTGAAGAGAGAAAATGTATTTAATTGTATTAGTTTCGCAAAAAACAAGGGAGACATTATGACAACTATTTGTAATGGTGGGTTAGCGAATGAAAGCTTGTTTGCGATTATGTTACATTCCAGTAGACAATTAAATGACGCGATTTGTTCCAATTCACATGCTGCTGATTGGAACCGGATGGCTAGCGCAACGAGCCCTTATTTATTTAAAGAGGGAAATACTACGGATATTCAGTTTATTGAAAAAAATATACATAATAAAAAAAATAATACTAATTTTGTGATGTTTATAAGAAAAATTGCGCCGGAATTTCCTGACGAGGTATTGCGAAAATATATTTATGATTATTCGAAAGACGACGATAATAAATTGATTGTAAGGGATCCGTTTATCTTCAAAAAATGCGTTCTATTTTTGCGTGAGTTTTCCTTCTATTTTATCTATATCATTCCAATAATCGTTTTATTATACCGTTATACCTGGTAACCGAAGGAGTTTGAACCGAAAAGAGTTTTCTCTCATTAAGGAAATCTATCACCCTTAATACGCTTAAAATAATATATTCGTATAAATATATATGGACGAAAATAAAAATAAAATGACCGCTGCTGAAATTAAGGAATTTAATGATATGTTTCCGTCGCCTCCCACAACCAAACCAGGATACTATTCTGAGAGCAAAAACAACAATGGTATGGGAGAAGAAAGTATGGCCGAGAACAACCTATTGAATGACAATTCTCAATCGAGATCTACTAATTTATTAGCTGATTCTAAAAAAGTAGATAATTCCAACAAAAATATGGATTATATGCCTGAGGAAGGTGGTAATAAATCACGCCGACGTCATTTAGTAAGATCTTTTAAGAGAAAATCTAAAAAGACTAAAAAATCCAAAAAATCTAAAAAATCTAAAAAATCCAAAAAAATAAAATACTCGAAAAAACGTAGTACACGCAGTAGATAATTGTTTTATTAAAGCAAATTATACCCTTGAACATTTACACCTTCGGACATTTAAAACGGAATACAAATGTCAAAATAAATATTATGATAAATTATATAAAAAATATTTATCATATTATACTAACTATGAATGTTGATGAAATTATAACAAAAAATAAATTATTAGAAGAAGAGAATAAAAAATTACAAGACGAACTAATTAACACCAAAGAACAACTTAAAAAATATACAAACAATACAAAAAGATATTATGATAAAAATAAAGAAGAAATTATACAAAAGGTAAAAGAATATAAAGAAAAAAATAATTATATTCCTCCTCCGGTGTCACCAGAAGTGATTAAAGAACGAAACAAAAAGGCATATTTGAAACGAAAAGAAAAACTAAAAGAAATTATGTAAATTCATTTGTTTTTTATAAAAAAGAACTTAAAATATTATCTTTAGATATACTATAGAATATGCCACATAAAAAATGTATATTTGAAGAATGTAAACTCACCGCATCATTTGGGTTTTATAATGGTAAAGGGACTCAATATTGTTCTAAACATAAAGACCCAAAAATGATAAATTTAATTTGTAAAATGTGTGAATGTGGTAAAAGCAGACCAGTGTATAATTTGGAAGGACTAAAATCACGATTTTGTAAAGAATGTAAAACAGCTGATATGATAAATGTGAATGATAAATTATGTAAATGTGGTAAAAGTAGACCCACGTTTAATTTGGAAGGATTAAAGGCAGAATTTTGTAAGGAATGTAAAACGACTGACATGATAAATGTGAAAGATAAACCATGTAAATGCGGTAAAAGTACAAGGCCTAATTTTAATTATACCGGATTAACTCCTGAATATTGTAGTAAATGTAAAAATGAAGATATGATAGATGTAACTCATAAGAAATGTTATTGTGGTAAATATCAACCTAGTTTTAATTATCACGGATTAATACCTGAATTTTGTAAAGGATGTAAAAAAGATGATATGATACTAATTCGAAAAAGATTATGTATCAAATGTAGTTCTAAACAAGCAACATTTAATTTTAAAGGATTAATTGCGCGTTTTTGTTCATCTTGTAAAGACGATGATATGATAAATGTAATGGATAAATGTAAAAATATCGACTGTACTGGTACAGGTAATATAAAATATAAATATTATTGTACATTTTGTTTTCAACATTTATTTCCAAATGATCCATTGGCTTCCAATATCAGGAAAAAAACAAAGGAATTTTTTGTACGAGATTTTTTAAATATGAATTTTAATGGATTTATACATGATAAACCATTATGGACAGGGAATTGTGATTGTTCACATCGTCGTCGTATTGATCATAGAAACATAATAGGTAATACTTTATTATGTATTGAAACTGATGAAAATCAACATAGCAATTATGATAAATCGGATGAAGTGATTAGGTATGATGATGTATATATGTTACATAGCGGAAAGTTCATTTTTATACGGTTTAACCCAGACAAATTTGTAAATTCAAACGGAATTACAATAAATCCGTCTATGAAAAATAGAATGTGTATATTAAAAGAATTCATTTATACACAAATTGAAAGAATAACTAATGATGAAAATATGGAATTGTTAGAAATATATTATTTGTTTTATGATGGATACGAATATAATTTAACAGCTTAACTGGTCTTCCATCTATTACCACACGATACACACGCAACAAAAATTGTCATGGGCTCGTCACTGCTGCGTACTTGCTGCAAATAATATGTACATTTTTTAGATTTACATTTGCGACAAGTAAAAGTATCTGTAGCCGCTTCAATATTTGTTTCAAATTTGTTCTGGTCTCTTTTACTTTTTAGCGTAATAAGTTCGTCCCATTTTTCAGGACACAATTCTTGATGGTTCATAAACGCAACTGTATGAACTTTGATAGAACCGTCGTTAATTTGAGCAATAATTTTTTGGTTTAAGTTGGTGTAGATACTGCGCAATCTATCGACATAAATTTGTACAAAATATTTATTATCCCATTTTTTTACAATTTTGCGTTGATCCGCTTCTTTCAAAGCATAATTAAAGATCCCTTTTTCTAAATTAGAGCTATTTTTTTCATTTTTTAAAATACCGTCAATTTTTGCTCGAATATTCAAACGAAATATTTCCGGTTTTTCAATCTTAGGTAACGGCATATTTATTGATTTACATACATAAGTTATATTTAAATCAATATCAATTTTAATTTTAAGTTTACATTTACATTTACATTTAGATATGAACGATTATACACTATTTTGTTTTATTTTTATCATCTTCTTCTTCTTCCGCGTCTTCTTCGTCGGACGAAGTATATTCATATTCATCTTCGCTTAATTCCGACCCAATATCCTCAATCACGATATCATCATCGGTTTCATCTTCATTACTGACATCTTCGTCATCAAACTCTTCACTTTCGTCCTCATCACTATCATCTGCTTCATCTTCCGTCTCGCTACTATCTACTACGAAACCATCCTTTAAATATCCCTGTTTCGTTTTCTTTTCTTTGGGAACATTCGCCAATTCATCCTCCTCTTGCTCATCCTCTAAAGCAGTTTTGGATAAATCCTCAAACCCACCAAATAATTTCTCATATAGTTTTGACCAAAGTTCCAAGGTTAGATTCGCATACACCTGATCCGAATCCACCTTAATTTTAGCAAGTATTGCGCAACTGCCAAAAAACAATTTATTATCAATTGGTGGGGGAAAATCATACTTGTTTTCACTATTCGCTCTACCATCAGTTTTCGCATACACCTGAATGTAATATTTTTTACCATCACATTTTACACTCCATTCGGTTTGTTTGATAAAATCATCGGCCTTTTTAAATCCGCATTTCTTGAAAAGTTCCTCCTCCTTGAACTCTTTAATGGCCAGACTTTTTAAAACTCCGGTTTTTTCAACAATAATAATATTTAATGGTTGTGATTGTGACATATATTATTTATAATGTTAATTTAATAGGTTTAAATAGTTTACAACAAATAAATTATAAATAATGAAAATGTATATTCAAAATTATGATATTCAAAAATTACCAAAAAAATGTCAAGTAATAGATAAATATTACACATCTACTAGCCAAACATGTATGCTGTATTCTTCAGAAGGTATTTTTATGGTTGATGATACGGCTATTTATAAAATAGATTATACAGATGGACTGGTGGAAAAAAAGGATAATTTATTCATTGATTCGTCTATGGTTATTAAGACAAAAAGTAATCAAATACCAGTGGATCATATTAGACAAAATGTGACTACTTTTTATTATGAATTGACGCCAAAATCTGTGATTAAATTAGTAGTTGAAGGTATACATAAAACGGATGTTTCTTTACCGACGAATGCCTATGGATTGCTTCAAAATAGATATGCGGATTTTAATCTAGTCGATTTTTATTTTGAAGCCCCAAATGAAACGGATATGAATCATTCTTCCATAAAAGAAGAAATTAATGTGTTTTTATCTCAGTTAAACTAATATTTTGCTATAATATGTTATCCTGGATCATCCAATTTACTATTATATCAATCATTTTAATATTTTTAGTTCACCACTTATTCAATTTTTTTAAATCAACGTTAACTGTTCCCAAAATTAAAGATTTAGTAAATTCGCCGACACAAAAATATGAAAATATGTATAATATTATTTCAAGTAGTAGCAATAGCAATGGCATTAATAATAATTCAAATAATACCGAATATACCATTTCAGATTTATTGCCGCAACCAGACCCAACTCCAACTCCTACCATGAAAAGCGAATTAAAAAATTTCTTAAAAAAACAATTAAATACGAATCATAATTCGAATAACACTTCGAATAACAATTCGAATAACAATACTAGTACTGATATTACCGCACTAGATTCTATGATGGGTATACAGTCTTATTCATCATTTAAATAATAAAAATAATATAAAGATTCCACACGAATATAACTATAGTAATAATGTTATCATATAGTGAAAAAGAGTCGATCATTTCAGACTTTCCAAATATAAAACTTTCTTATGAAAATATTATACATAAGAAGGTTTATAATGCGGATATTAATGTAGCTATTCCAGAAGGAAAAAAATGTTTCGCATGGTTTACAGAATATCAAGAGAAAAGTGTATGTTTTATTCTGGAATTAACCGACAATAAACAAATTACGAATATTCGAATAATGAATGGTTGTTTTAATAATGATCTGGCTTATGGTACCATTTTTTATGGTACAAATTTATATCATTCATATAATAATTTTTTTACTATAGAGGATGTATTTTTATACAAAGGAAAAGATGTGTCGCGGAGAAATTGGTTAGAAAAGTTTACATTGATGAAAACTATCATGAAACATGATATGAAACAGATCTCATATAATAAATCCTTTATTGTATTTGGATTGCCTGTATTCAGTGATAATTTAAATGATTTATTGACGCGAATAAAAGATCTAAAATATAAGATAGATTCTATTCAATTTAGATCATTTCACAGAGCTGGTAACTTTTTATACATGCCATTTCTTATTGGAACAAACGAAAAGCGCATGGAAAAACCTATACCATCTGAGACTTTTGTGACGGAGGTTTCACCCCAAAAATCTATAACAAATATACCTACTCGAATTACAAATATACCTACTCGCAATAATAATATACGTCCTGTAAATTATGAAAATAAAAACAATAAGGAAAAAAGAGATATCGTGTTTAAAATAAAGCCTGATATTCAAAATGATATATATCATCTATATTGTGTTAATAATAATAATAATAATAGCACGAATGTAGAACAGCTATATAACGTCGCCTATATTCCAGATTATACAACAAGTGTTATGATGAATAAACTTTTTAGAAATATCAAAGAGAATCAAAATTTGGACGCATTAGAAGAAAGTGACGACGAAGAAGAATTTGAAAACGAAAAAGAAGATCGGTTTGTAGATATTAATAAATCATATAATATGATTTGCGCATATAATTATAAATTCAAAAAATGGTATCCTTTGCGAGTAGCTGATAAAAATATGGTGATCGCCTCTATAAATGAGTTGAAAAATTATAAAATCTAATTCGCAAATACATAATAGTGTATACATAATAATATGAAACTAAACATAATAATAACAACGATCATAATAATAATACGAATACTATTTATTATTATAACAACATATAATAATAAATATTGAATGAAATCTGGTACTAAAAAAAGAAGAATTATAATGAATAAAAATAAAACCGCCAAAATCTACCAAATACCTTCGTCTGATAAAGATATCAAAGCTGTAATAGATATTAAAGCCATTAAAAGTAACGTAACCTTTTTGAAGAAGAAAACCGGAACAGATCTAATGCCTGTTTTGAAAGCAGACGCTTATGGCCACGGTTTAATTGATATTGCCAAAATTTTAAGAAACATTGGTATAAAATATATTGGAGTAGCCACACTAGGCGAGGCGATATTATTAAGAAATAGCGGCGACAAAGGAAGAGTGTTAGCTTGGTTATATGATATAGACGGCCCTGAATTTAAAGACGCGTTACAATTAGATATAGATATTGCTATTTTTGATGAAAATCATATTCCAAAATTAGAAAAAATGATTCCTGCAGGGAAAAAAGTGAGAATTACCATGTTTATAGATACAGGTATAAATCGTGCTGGTATACCATATGATAAATCTTATCAAGCAACAATTGATGTAAATAATAGCGACAAATTCGAATTAGTTGGTATGATGTCACATCTAATTTGTTCGGAAATAAAAAATAGTCCGATCGTGAATGAACAATTGCGAAAATTTAGAGAAATGAGGGCAAAATTGGCGGAAATAAATATTATACCGCCATTCGTTCATATAGCAAACACTGGCGGATGTTTAAATTATGATGTATCCGATTTTACATTATCTCGTCCAGGTTCAGGTATTTATGGGGTTCCTGGAAATGATAAAGTTCATAAGCATTTAAAATTAGCCATGACAGTAAAGTCGTATATAATTCAATTAAAGGATGTAAATAAAGGAGAAGGTATTGGTTACGATTGGAAATATATTACGCCGAGAAAAATGAGGATATGTGTTTTACCAATAGGTTATGCGGATATTATACCAAGGAGTGCATCATTAAAATTGAATGTTTATATTAATGGGACAAAAAGAAAGGTGTTAGGTTTGATTAGTATGGATCAAATTATTGTTGAGGCGAAAGAGAAGGATAAAATAAATGATGATGTGATTATTTTTGGAAATGGTAAAAATTGCCCTCAAACAATATTTGATGTTGCGAAAGTTGGAGATGCGTTCCCATTAGAAATTTTATGTCATACTGGTTATCGTATTAATCGAACATATGTGTAACATAAAAACCCATATATATATGTAACACACCTACAACCATACATATTCCTTCGACTAAAGTATTCAGAATATAATCGGAAAACTTCGATTTGCGGCGCTTCATCTACGTTTTCCTCCAAAAATTATTTATTATATTTATGTATTATATATAATAAATGTCATCCGCTTCTAATTTAGGATACGGTAATATAACTCCATTAAGTAATGTGAATGGAAATTATGTAAATGTGACAAATACGAATAATCCGGCAAATTTTGGCACAAATGAAATTCCTGGACTTCCTGGTTTAGCAGGAGCCAAAAATAATATTGATGCTGCGGCAGGATATGTGCCAGGAATTTGTACATTTAAAGGGGGTGCTAAAATGTTAAAAAGGAAAATAAAAAATATCACTAGAAAGTATAAGATGAAGGGTAGAAAAACTACGAAAAGTATTAGAAGACGAATTAAGTCAAAATATGCGTCAAAATCGAGGTCTAGATCGAGATCAAGATCAAGAGTCGGAGGAAAGAAATCGCGTCGTGCCAGACGTCAACTGGGCGGATATGGTCAATACCAAAATAACCTTCCTATGACACCAACTTATTCTGTTGGAGGAGTCTTACCAGCGAGTGAATTAGGTTTGGCAAATCCCCCTCCTATTCATGTTTTGTCTAACAACGCTAATTGTGTAGACAATTACAATCATTTTACAAATGCTGGGTTCGCAAGCAGAGGCCATTAAGTTTTAATTTTTAGAAAACATTGACTATTTAAATATTTATCTTTTTTCTCGTCTTCATCATCTGACATATTGTTATCGCTAGAATTATTAACATTAATCAAACCATTTTTTTTACATATGGTTGTAATACCAAATTTATGACAACTTTCATTTTTTGGATCAAATATTGTTTTCCAATTATTACTAATATTTGAATTTAAATCATAACTATTTGTGCTAATTATTTTATAATTTTGTTTTTTATAATATGATTTTCTTTTTAACCATTGCCTTTGAAATACATCATGTGAATCTACAAAATCATAAATTATTGGATGTGAAAAAGAATGTTTTGCTCTTAAAATCCTGCCTACAGTTTGAACTATATCAGTTTTAGGTGTGATTAAAAATTCCGTATTTAGTGTAGGTATGTCAAGACCCTCGGAGCTCATAATGTAGCTAGAAAAAATAACTTGTTTTTTTTCAGATTTTTTAAGTTCTATTTCACTCATGCCTCCGACATAATAACCAACACTAGCCAAATTTTTACAAACAAACTTATTATACATATAATTTAAAATATTTAAATTATGCGCCATTATAATTGTATGTGTTTGTTCTAATGGTTTCACATACGGATTTTCTATATAATTTTGTTCAAATGCTAATACTTTACTACATGTAGGACATTTAGCTCTTTTTTTAGTTAATTTTTCTTGACCGGATTTATTGGTAGATATTTCAGGAGTTTTAGCCTCTTCAATAATATTATTTAAACAAATTAAACAATATTTAATTGTATTACAACATGTATTTTTAAGTAAATAATTTTCATTTTTTAAACATATTGCGCAACAAGGATTATTTTTATCCATTCCTAATTTATGTTGTTTAATAACTTCTTTATCTACATTATCAACCCTTATATAATCACATAATGTTTGGATAATAAACTCTGTTCTACGATTATATGTACATAATTTACTAATCATAGAACTAATTTGTGGCTGACCTTTATAATCTAAAATTGTACTATTAAAATCATCATCATTTATTTTATAAGTAATTGCTCTAACCTCTAAATTATCTTCTGTTTTCCTTTCTACTTTATAAATTATATTTCCCAAAAACATTTTAAATACCTTAGTTGTTCCATCTTTTCTATCCATTGTTGCAGACAACCCTAACATGTATTTAGTAACAACTTTAAATAACGCGTTTGAAAACGTTTGACTAGAAATATGATGCACTTCATCTAGAATAGTCAGACCAAAACAATCAAATAAATCTGATGGATATTCCTTTAATATCAAACTTTGAAGCATACATAATACAATATCTTTATCATCAATGTCAATAATCGGACCTTGTATTTTACCTATTCGCGCATTAGGCAAAAACTGATGAATTCTTTCGATCCATTGATTCATTAGGAATTCTTTATGAACTATCACTAATGTTTTTTTACGTAATTTACTAAGAATATATAAAGATCCAGATGTTTTACCCCAAGCACATGGCAACTCTAATAATCCGCCACCATAGTTAACGTCGTCACAATGTTTTATAAATTTATCAACAACTGGTATTTGATAATCTCTCAAAGTTCCGGCGAAATCTAATTGAATATTTAACCCCTCACTAATTTTAATTTCTTTAGGAGGTCCAAATTGTTCAACTCCATAGTAATGCGGAACATACATTTTGTTTGATGATTCACGATAAGCCGGAAATGTTATTTGGCTGTTTCCTCCAGGTGCTCCTGGCGTATAAGGCTTAATAGTAAGATCAGTCTTAATTTGTTTTTGTTTTTCAATACTTATTTCACTTTTTGGTATAGTGTAGCCTTTTTGGCCTAAGTATGTATTTATTGATTTCATATTTTCCATTGTTGGTTATTCGTTATTATTATTTAGTAAAAGTTATTTATATCCATTTCAAAAACCATATTTTTATTTCGTTTTATTTAGTTTGTTTTATTTGTGCTCTACTTTTCAAAAGCAGACAATAATTAAAATCTATCAATATGATATATGGACAGTTTTTCTAGCTTATTTAAAAAAGAACATATGGGCCAACTCACTTTAACAATATTATTCATAATTTATTTGATTATGGGATACCGCACACCTGAACCAGTTGCCAATATGGTGGATTCATTAGTAGGTAAAATCGCGATTTTTGCCGTGGTTGTTTACATGTTCATGAACACCAATCCTATTTTAGCAGTTCTTGCGTTGTTCGTTGCGTTCGATCTTATCCGTCGTTCATCCATAGCCACTGGCATGGATGCTTTACAAAGATTCGCCCCCACGGAGGCAAAGAAAATGTCGCAATTTACGGCATTCAACCAATTTCCTTATACTTTAGAACAAGAAGTTGTCAAGAAAATGGCGCCCATCGTTCAATCCAGTTACACCATGACAAAACCATCATTTCATCCCTTATTAGATAATTTATATAACGCTGCACCTCTCAATTAAGCGATCGCATCTAAATAATTATTACATATTCATATTTGTAGTAATTATTCGTCATTATTTTATATTCCTTCGACTAAAGTCTTCAGAATATAATCGGAAAACTTCGATTCGGTGATGTTCCAGAGAATAATCTGAAAACTTTTGAAAATACCTATAGTATTTGGAGCGATTCATCGCTTTCAGCGCAACAAAATACGAGTGAACTCTGGAAGGAGTTCGCATAATTTATAATATTTTTAACATAATATATTTATTATTTTTATTTCTTGATAAGCAATCATAAAAATATGTATGTTCGTTATGTGTTTTTATTTGTTTAAATAAAGGTTTAATATTTGTGAAATATAACGCCATTATGCCTTGTTCATTTGTTTTACTAATCGGATATTCTCTTGATAATTTTAATAAATTATCATATGTATCGTCTTCTATTATTTGTGTATCATATAACATTATTCCTGTTTGGAAATAATCAATATTCAAATTATACGTATTATTAAGTTTTGTAAAATATTTTTCATTTGTTTTATCAAACTGCCAATTTAATTTCCATTCATAACTCGGATAGGCATCTGAGTGGGCTAATAATGTATTTTCAGTGATTTCGTTTATTATAGGCGATATATCTGAAAAAATCGTCATTCCGCAATCTAAATAAAAAATGTAACCCCATTGTTTGAAAAATGTATTGAATAAATGAAGTTTATGCCATTGAAATTTTTTTGTTAAATTTCTACCATCTGTATTTATATTATTATTTACAATTAAAAAATCATTTGAAAATTGTATATTTGGAAAATATTTAATTTTAATGTTATTATTTTTTATAATATCACAATCTAATAATGTATTATTATGTAAATCGTCTCCAATTATTAAACAAATATTTCCATTATATTTACCATTTGTGATTAATTGATTACATGTAGAAATAAATTTATTAAAATATGCTTTATCACATAAAAAAACTACACAAATCTCCTTATTCATTTACACTAAATATATTAAATTTTAATTTTATTTAAACGAATAAAAATGTGTGTAGTTACATTTCGCTCCAGTATACTTTAAAAAGGATTTTTTAGATTTGGTATTTTAATTGCGTCTGAGGTTACATAAGAATATGCATAACTAATTCCAAAAAACACTAAAATAAATATGATACATCCTATTAATACTTGAAAAATAATTAGTACAACAGGGTTATTCATTATGGACGAGAAATCATATGTGGATTTATTTTTTGAATACGACACATCCATTTCTTCTTCTGATGATCCGGTTGGTTGACATGAAATATAAATACCGTCATTTGTTTTGCTGCTATTTGGACCGGCGGAATTAAAAAATAAATTCGCATTTGGGATTGATATTGGAAATGGTTTAATAATTTTTCCTAAAATGGCCAATATTTTTTGACTTAATGGTATAGCATTTTCCATTCCAAATACAATAAAATTCCCAGGTAATCCTCCAGAGTTGCTTGTATAATTATAAAATGGTTTTTTAGGAATAATATTTTGTAATGTAAACCCAGATAAATTTAAATTAGTAGAGTTCCCTGCTACTGGCGCATTACTAGATACACTTTGTATTACTTCTGTTAATAAATTAGACGCTGATGTAGAATCGCTTGATTGAATAATAGGAATACATACATATAAAGTGCTTCCTCCTAATATAGGCGTATGTCCTACAATAATTTCCGCGCTCGCCGTTTTTCCATTAAATGTATGAATGGATGGAGAAACTATGTATATTTTTTCAACGTTATATTTTTCACTGTTGTATAACACTGGTGGAATTTTGCTTTTATCGTATGTTAAAAGAATCATTTGCCCTTGATTTGTTGCGGTTGAATTACTTTGTGAATATTCAAAATTATAAGCGCATTTTAAATCACATTTTCCATATACATTTTCTTTTGATATGTTTATAGAAGTATTATTTGTACTCATTAATATAAGGATATAAATAAAAATCTTATTTTATTTATATAGAATGAAATTAACTAAAGGCAAAATATCAAAATTATATAATAAAAAGAATCAAAGTTTAAAAAGGAAAAACTCTAAAAAGAGTGCGTCTTTTAAAACAAAGACCTTTAGAAATAAGAGAAATATAAATTTAGCGAATAAATCATTAAAAAGGATTTATAAGGGAGGAGCTAGTCCCAAAGAAATGCGTGATTTAGAATCACAATTAAAAAACATTGAAGAGAAAAATGCTAAACTAGATGACAAAATGGAAGCAAAGAATGAAGAGATCCAGGAACCAGTCACTACTACAGCGCCGGTTACTCCTTTGATACAAAATAATAATGATGAACCAGGAAATGTTGAAGCGGAGAATGTTATACCTATGCCAGAGAGTCTCGCGCCTACTACAAATGACGCAGAGAGTGTCACACCTACCTCAGAGAGTCTCACACCTATTAAAAATGAATCTGAGAATTTTACACTTACACCAGAGAGTGTTCCAACTACTTTGGAGAATGTTACACCTATACCAGAGAGTCTCCCAACTACTCAAGAGAGTATCCCAACTACTTCGGAGAATGTTACACCTATACCAGAGAGTGCCCCATCTACCTCAGAGAATGTTGAACCTGTTCCTCCAATTGAATCTACTCCAACTCCTTCCGAAGTGCCAACTGTAAATAATGATATAAATGCTCAAGTCAATCAATTGATTGCTACTGTAGCAGAAAAAACAGCAAAACAAATAGCCGACGATGTCGCATTAAAAATACCATCTACTAACGAAGGACAACAAAATGGTTTTAATGCCGTACAAGAAGCGACTGAAAAAATGACAACCGGAGGTAAATATAAAACGAAAAGATTTAGACTTACAAATAGGAAGAAAACACGAAAACACTAAGCGTAAATAAATAAGAACGTTTACATAGTTTAGTCACGGATCGCTCCAATTTATTAAATTATTTTATACGTACATACATTACGGTATAAAATAATGATTTCATTTTTTTATAAAAAAGGTAAATATTTGATTGTATCATTATCATAAATAGTCGCCTTATATGCTTCATTTATGCCTTCTAAATAAACAGTGTCCCCATTAAACAATCTATCGCACCCATATTCATTTGTGCAACTTTTGCCATTACGCGACACCGGTAATTTCACATTATTATGTTGATTACTCGTAGAATAGTAATTCCATTTATCGCGGTTTGTGAATAAAGGTCGCCCCATTAATGGTAATATATTATCCTTCGTTTTTCCATTTAATGGTGTTAAAATGCCCATTTGCCTATAATTCGTATCAACCGCACCAACATTTGTAGATACATTGATTGGAACCGCGTTTGGTGGGACAAACTGTAAAGAAGGAATAAAATATCTTTCGTCTCTTAAAGGTGGCGCATATGGGTTCAATAATGGATCACTTGGTAGATTATTGTATGGGTAACTTGGAATAAGTCCGCTGAACCATCCCCCACCACCCCCAACATTCTCTCTTGGTTGTTCCTTTATGACTATTTTTTCAGTATGTGTATTATTAAATAAACTATTATACACTAAATATACAATAATAAATAGACACACAATAATAAAAAACATAGATACATTTTCAATACATATCACTCCTGGTGGACATTTTTTCATGTTATATTATATTATATATATCAGCGAATATAATATAAAAATTATTGTTTCACAGCTCCTGCGGTAAATTGTTTTGCTAAAGCGGCAATATTTCCTAAACCATTTTCACTACCCATTCCTTCTAATAAACCCTGTGCTTGTTTCATCATAGGTGCCATACCTTGAATGATAGGCCCCATACTTTTCATCGCCTCTGCCAATTGAAGCTGTTGTTTCATTAAATTTTGTGTATCACCGGTTAATTTTTGAATACCATCACCGCCAATAATTTTATTCAATTCATCATAAGCATCCTCGACAGTTGACGCATAATCGACATTATATTTGCCGCCTTTTTTACGACCGACCTCAAAAGATTCGTCTATTTTGTCAACATCTTCCAACGGTGTTATTGGAAAATCTTGACCGGTAGTTTTGTCCTTAGATGATTTATCCTTTTTATCTTTTTTATTTTTTGTATCATCCTGTTTTGTATCATCCTTTTTATCATCCTTTTTTGTATCAGCATCCTTTTTCTTAAACCCTTCGCGAGTAGCTTGTCCCATAACAATTAAATTAACTAAAATAAGAGGAGCACCCAAAATGATAATCATGTTTTTACTAAAGTAACTGATTAAAAAGGAAATTAAAGTAAACATAATAACAGCATTTACATTACCAAGCATTAAATATCCAATAACATTTAAAACAGATATAACAAATATAACATTTAATACCATTTTGTTTGTTAATAATTTTGACAGAGTTGCGTTAAGTTTCATTATATATATAATCTTTAAAAAAAATTGGCAAAATATAAAATTATTTCGTATTTACATTATCCATTATACATTATCCTGGTTCATGTTTTGTTTGTTTGTTTGTTGTTTAAAATATTCGTTATTATCTCCAGGAAAATATCCTAATTTGTTCTCTTGGACTATGTCTAAATTTTGCCATATCGTTTTAACGATTATTTGATTAAAAGTAATACTTCGTTGTTGTTTAAAATGGAACACGTTTGATTTTTTATAAATAGTTGGTTTGGTAAATCCAGAAAGAGAGAGAGATTGTTTTTGTATCAAACAAAACTGTTCCTTAATAGTTTTAAGCGTATCTTCAAAATTATATAATAGATTTTCATAATTGATTAAAATATAATTCCGCACTTTTGTAGGCATAATTCTAGTTAAATAACTATTTTTCAATTGCCTCAATTCAAATATGTTTTTATATTTTTCACCATTCATATAATTTAAATCTCGGCGATCTACCACCTCAATGGGGTTTACATTAGGTAACATAAATTTGGATATTGGATCTCGTATATGTTCTTTATCGACGATGGAATAACATTCGTTAAATAAAAAATGTGTAAGGTCTGTGTTAACAAGAGGTATATGATGTAACTCTTTTGAAAATGAATTTAGCCAATATATGGGGTTTCGTATGATTCCTATAAACAGAGTATCTTCGGTGAATTTGTTAGTATAGTCATTAAAACAAAAAAAATGTTTATTGCCGTGTTCATTTGTATATGAAATGTCAAAATTAGTTGTCATTGATTCTTCTAGAAAATTGGTTCCGCTACACCTTTCACCTAATATTGCGAATTTTGTAATTGTAGGGTTTTTTATCATTTTAATAATATATATTCAAATTATTATTAAAATCTTTGTGTTAACGCTTTCAAAGCCTCAAATCAATTCTATTCTATTTACTATTTCTAGAAGATTTAAGACTCGACGACATGGATCGTCTTTTTGAATGTAATTTATATACAAATCCACCCTTTTGTTTTTTACTTTTACCTTTGCTTTTACTACTCTTTCTTAATTTTCGTGTTTTACCACCTTGTAAAATGTTTTGATTGAATTTTATGTTGTTATTATTCAATAATTCTAACACTTTGTTTATAGTGGACGCATTGTTAATGGCGTCAAACGCGACCTTATATTTCCCAGTATTTTTTTGGCGTAACGATTGTTTCAAATTTCCAAGTGTAAATGGAGGATTTGTGCCAGGTATTTGTAATGGAGTATTATCCGGAAGTGGTGGTTGTTGTGGTTGTTGTGGTTGTTGTGGTTGTTGTGGTTGCTGTGGTTGTTGTGGTTGTTGTGGTTGAATATTACCAGCAACCACCGGTCGATTTTGAACCGCACGGTTAATCGCGTCAAGAGATTGCTCAATTTCAGCGAATAATTTATTTACATCACCAATACTTTTCGCATTAGACGCAGCATCCGTTAATTTATCTAAATTTTGCGTAGCCTCATAAATGGCCTCAGTGGCGTTAATAATTCGTTGAACAAGTGCGGCGTTTGTCGTTTTTAATTGTTCAATTTGTTGAGTTAATGCGGCTATCTGAGCAGCCGTAGCAGTTTGCGCGGTTTTACATTCAGTCAATTGTTGATTCACTATTCCTACAGCAGTAGTAATACTTTCTCTTAATTTCACGATTTCCGCATCTTTCGCAGCAATTTGAGCAGTTATTTCGGCAATTCTTTGATCATTTGCGGCTTGTTGATCTTGTAATGCTTTAGTATGTTGAGCAGTCAATGCTTGTAATTGAGTAGCATGTGTTGCGGATTGATCGCCTCTATCAGCCGCTTCTTTTTGTAATGCCTCCAATTGTGCTTTGTTTGCGTCTGAAGTCGTTGTTAACGCGCGTAATTGTTGTTCTAACGTATCAATTTTCTGCTGACTTTTAAGTTGATCATCTAGGCCCTTGCGATTTATACCTTCTAATTGTTGTGTCAACGCAGCTTTTTCATTTGAAAGTTGAGTTAATTGTTGTTGTAAAGATTGAACCTGTCTATCTTTATCTTGAATACCAGATGTATTGGAAGATACTTGTGTTTGTAAATTATCTACTTGCCCCCTTAATGTTTGAATTTGACCAGCGAATGCTTTAATTTTATCATTAATTTGACTCAAACGCGTAAGAATTGTTTGTGAAAATGCTTGCTTATCCTGAACATTTTTCTCTATAAAAGCATTTAATTGTCCCAATTTTTGTAAACTTTGCTGAAATTTTACTATATATTCTTCATTATCAAGCGCTGCCATTAATTATATATATTTATTTATATTAAATAATTTATCTATTATAAATAAAATACTATACTGCTGTAAATAAAATACTATACTGGTGTAAATAAAATATTATATGGTTTTCTCTCTTAATGTGGAACTAACATCAGAAGTATTTTTAATGATTGAATCTAAGTTACTCTGAATTGATTTCATTTCACTGAGAATTTTCTTTTGTTCTTGTTTGGCGTCCTCAATATTATGTTTGCTTAAACTACCTGAAACCGATAAATCCTTAATATATTCATTCAACATTTCAAGTGAACTAATTTGATCCTGTTTTTGTTTGACAATATACGCATAATATTTTGCGTAATCTTTCCTTACTTCGTCTAAAAAATGATTTTGTTTTGAAATAAAATGTAGTTTTTTTTGTTTTTTCATTAGTAATTGTCTTTTTGCCTCAATTTGTTGATTTATTTGTAGCAAATTTTCATCTCTTTGTATCAACGGCATGTGTCTATAATTAACTGGAACTATTTCCATTCTTAAAATAATCAATTATTTTATTATTTATAGTTTATTTTTAAAAAAGAAATTGAATCAATAAAATAAATTAATAAAATGAATCAATAAATTTAAAATCTATCATATATATAATTTAGGATGTCCAAAAATACAACAGAGCCTTTACTCGCACCAGACGATAATAGATTTGTGATGTTTCCAATTAAACACAATGACGTATGGGAAATGTATAAAAAGCAAGTAGATTGCTTTTGGAGGGCCGAAGAAATTGATTTAACGAAGGATTCTTCTGATTGGGAGAGCTTAAATCGTGATGAAAAATATTTCGTATCTATGATATTGGCATTTTTTGCCGCGAGCGATGGGATTGTTTTAGAGAATTTGGCATCTAGATTTATGAATGACGTTCAAGTATCTGAGGCTAGAGCCTTTTACGGTTTTCAAATTGCGATGGAAAATATCCATAGTGAGTGTTATTCTCTTTTAATTGAATCATATATAAAAGATACGGAGGAAAAGCATAAACTATTTAATGCGATTGACAATTTTCCATGTATTAAAAAAAAGTCGGATTGGGCTCAAAAATGGATTCATGACAACCGCAGTAGTTTCGCAACCAGATTAGTGGCGTTTGCGTGTGTAGAGGGGATTTTTTTCAGTGGTGCGTTTTGTAGTATTTATTGGTTAAAGAAGCGCGGATTAATGCCTGGACTCACATTTTCAAACGAATTGATCTCGCGCGATGAAGCGCTTCACTGCGAATTTGCCATTCTTTTGTATAGTAAATTAGTCAAAAAAATTGACAAGGTTCGCATTCATGAAATTATTAAAGAGGCCGTCGAAATAGAAACGGAATTTATTTGTGAAGCCTTACCGTGTAAACTTATTGGTATGAATTCGCAAATGATGACACAATATATACACTTTGTGGCGGATCGATTATGTGTTCAATTGGGTTATAAGAAGATCTTTAATGATGCCAATCCGTTTAGTTGGATGGAACTTATAAGCTTGGAAGGTAAGACAAATATGTTCGAGAAAAAAATAGCAGAATATAGTTTAGCAAACAAAACGGTTTCAAAAGATACCTTTGATTTATCGGAAGATTTTTAATTTTCAAGGAACGAAAAGAAGAAGAAGAAGAAGAAGAAAAGAATAAGAACGAGAAGAAAAGAAGAAAAGAAGAAAAGAAGAAAAGAAAAGAAGAAGAAGGAAGAAAATAATATAAATAAAACACAGAATATATATAAATGCTAACGTGTAATTTAATGGGTGGATTGGGGAACCAATTATTCCAAATTTTTACTACAATTACTTGCGCGATTAAAAGTAAACAAAAGTTTCAGTTTTTGGCAGCAGACACCTTGGGTGAAGGTAGCACTACAAAACGACCCACTTATTGGAATAATTTTCTTTGTAGTCTAAGATATACACTAATAAATATTTTACCTCCGGTTCACGTAATTAGAGAGAATGGCTTCCCTTATAATGAAATTTCCACCTCAGATTTGGTAAATAAAAACATTCTATTATTTGGCTATTACCAAAGTTATAAATATTTCAAAGAACATTATGATACTATTTCTAGACTGATAAAGTTGAAAGAGTCGAAGGAAGCATTGTTAAAATCGTGTGAAATAGATGAAGAATATTTAAACAATACAATTAGTCTTCATTTTAGATTGGGTGATTACAAAAAAATCCAACATTTTCATCCGTTAATGAAATATGAATATTATAAGAAATCTTTGGAACATATTCGATTAAAAACAACGTCAGATTCAGGTTCAAATTCAAATAAAAACTACAATATTTTATTTTTTTGTGAAGATGAAGACCTCGCGGATGTCAATGTCACCATTAATAAACTGAGCTCCGATTTTCATAATTATACTTTTACTAGAGGTCAAAATACGCTACAAGATTGGGAGCAAATGTTGCTAATGAGCTGTTGTCATCATAATGTAATTGCGAATAGTTCGTTTAGTTGGTGGGCTGCGTATTTTAACGCAAATACAGATAAAATAGTATGCTATCCATCGATATGGTTTGGACCATCCGCAAACAATGATACGCGCGATTTATGCCCTCCTGAATGGTCTCGGATTATGTGTGATTAAAATAGGGATTTCGATTATTATATCCGAAGATCTATGTTGTGTTTATTGACAACATGCTTTATATTTTGATTATTAGGAGCAGGTGCAGGATCCGGATTTGGAATAGGCGCCTGTTTTAAATTCGCGTATTTTTTTAATAAACCTTCCACCAAATTGTGGTTTCCTTTGGCATTAAACGCAGAACTACTATGTATTCTATGTTTTACCAATATTTCTTGACAATTATAAAATTTTTTACCCATTTGCCTAAGTCTTAACCACATATCATAATCTTCGACTCCATCATGTTTATTATTCCAAAAGCACAATTCTTTTCTTGTAACTGAACTGGAATTAATAATCGGATTTACCGTTGTAAAATCGAATTGACTAATATCTCCTGTAGGTATTGTAGGAACGATACCAGGTCTATCGCCAAACCACACACATCTTGTTCCAATTACATCATAATTATTAATATGGGCTGATTGATATTTCAATTTCTCTTTATGCCAAATATCATCAACATCTAATATGGCAACATAATCATGGGAACAATATTGAATCATTTCATTTAAAGTTTTTGATTTGCCTTTTATATTATAAAAATCGAATACTTTTATTTTTCCAATTTCACATCTAGTTTCATATTCCTTGGCTATTTTATATACATCCGAATTTTGCGGATGACCATTTATGCCAATCAATAGCTCCCATTTATCATAACTTTGTTCTATAATAGAAGAAACCGATTCTTCTATAAATTCAATACCATTATATATGGGAACCAAAACACTTATCATTAATTAATATACTTGGAGAAAAAGTATATTCATTTTAAACAAAATACAAATCAATATAATATTCTCTGAAACATAAACCAATTATCAAAGTTTGGTTGATTCTCTCTAAATAAAACAAACTTTTCTTGTCCAGAGAGAATACAATCGACCAAAATGATTTGATCATCTTTTACCAAATATTTATTTTTAAAATACAGCTGTAATTTATTTTCAAATGTTTTGGACCACCATTCAATATTATCTTTATATAAAATAAAAAAACCACCAGCAATAGAATTTTGGTGTGCCGGTATAGGTGTATCTGGTAATCCCTTACGGTTTTTATTATTCACTATTTTATGTAAATAACTCATATAACCATCGTCATTATTTATACAAGCATACATTACTTTTGTTTTGTCTAGTTTCCAAATTTTATCATGATTTGCCCAATTGGATAGTTGATTGGTATGTAAGTCGCCTGGTCTATTTCGAAAATAACCAATATCACACCATCCATAAAAATCGGTTTCAAAATATTTTTTCTGAATGGTTTCATTTACAAACCAAATTTTTTCAGACCATAACATATTTACTTGCCATTCCACTTTGTCATTTAATAAACTATTTTTTTTGTGATTTTCGATCCAATCATTTTTATATTTATACATGTAAAAACTCTCGAATGGGCGAATAATGAGTTTTATTTTTGGATTCCCAGTTGTATTTATATTCGTATTCTTATTAATAAATTGGCTAGTTTGTTCGTCTGTATAAATTACCAAGTTAAAATTATTTACGATAGATAGAAAATTATTCATCCATTCAGTATACGTTTTTGGATCGAATTTAGATTTTATAATATAGAAACAACTGGAAAATGTTATACTCATTCAATAATAATAATAATAATATAGTTTGGGTTTATATTATTATTTTTGTTTTAGTATTTTTGTTTTAGTATTTTTGTTTTATTTACGAATGTAAAAAGCATCTCCCCATTTATAATCACCACACCATTTTGTTTCAACTCGGTGCAATCCAAACTTCAACAAATATTCGTCTAACTCACTAATTAAAGCACATTCTTTATAAACATAATCTGAATTAACTTCTGTATACACGTAATCTACTTTATGTAAATATTCTTCCATACCCTTCAACGCCTTCAATTCCGCACCTTGAATATCCAAATTTAAAAAATTATAGTCAATGTCATATTTACAAATAATATCTTTTAATAATTTAGTTTCCCCTTCAAAACAAGTTACATAATGAACGTGAGGATGAAAATGTGAATGTAGTCCAAACTCTAACATAGATGAAGATTGTCCATTATTGGAAACATTAAATTTCACTGTTTCTATTTTATCTGAAACTATTGCGTTTTCTATCAATAAATTTTCAAACTTATTTTTACAAAACGCAACTTTTCCTGGTAAGGCTTCTACCCACAAAATTTGATTTCTTTGTAAATATCTTTCATAATCTGCCAATTCTTCGCATTCGTGAGCACCGATATGTAATACTCCTTTAAAATGAATTCTGTATTTATTTACCAAATCGTGTAATGGGATAAGCATTTACATTAATATTTATTTTCTTTTTAAATAATATTTTCTTTTTAGTATTATTCAAATCAAATTATTATATTTATTATGAACTATATCATTAAAATGTTTAAAATTATTACACGTTTGAGTGTATATGCTTCCATCATGAACAACATGTTGATATTCTAAATTTGATACAACGTGCATATGTAAGTCTAATTGTTCAAACAATAAAGTATTAAAATATATAACATCACATGCGGATGATTGATGTATATTATTCTTTTCAGATGATAAATTTAAATTTAATATTAAATTTTTATTAATTACATAGTTTCCAGTATTCATTAATACAATTGAAGGAGTATTATGTGGGTTTTTATATATTGCTTCAAAATTTTTATTTTCATTAAAACTACCTTTTTTATAAATAATCCCAGACAAATGCGAATAATCAAAATTTGGTAATGCTTTACTTGGGGCTAGAATTATATTTTTTTGATCTCCAATAACTTCTTCGATGTATTTTTTTGCTGTTAAAAAATATTCCTTTTCCGCAAAATTATCGGAATCCATTAACACAATCCATTCATTTTTAGCCGCCGAACAAGCACTCCGTTTATTTAAAAACGGTCCTAACCTTGATGCGTTTTTAAATAGTCTTAATTTACTATTATTAGGAAAAAATCTTTCTATTTTTTCTATATCATTTCCATTTTCATCTGTTATTATAATTTCATCAATATATTCATTTTCTAAATATTTAATTAAATATCTTGATAAGAAATTATCAAATCTATCCATTGTTGGAATACACAAACTAAACATAATGTATTTAAATAAAATAAAACTCCTTTATTAACTAATTAAACGTTATATCCTTTGTTTTTTTATAAGTATGCCATTCACATTTATCAAAAAAATTTCTCCAATATATATAAGTTTCATAATCATCTGGAGTTCCCCAACAAATATAATTTTTAACTTCAAAAACCTTTACTTTTAAACCCATTTTAATATTTTGATTGATTACATCATCTACATAAAATTCATTGTTACTTCTAATATTATTTTTGTAATTTTCATTAAGACCATCCATAAAATATTTTGCTTTTCTAAAAAACATGGTTCCAATTATTACATGGCTTGTTTTTATATTATGTTTATTTTTATCAAATTTTTTACATGAGACGCTAATTATATTATCATTTTCATCAACTTCCATCCAAGCATACATATTCGGATTATTTTTACTTGTTGGATTATTTCTAAAACTCCACACAATTATATCATTGCTTTCATCATCAATGAGTTCTTGGTATTTTGTAACATCATAATACACACCATTATCACATGCGCTGATTAATATTGGATCATTCACATTTAAAGTTGCTCTATTTATCCCTATTTCACACGTACAACCTTGCCCTTCTGTTATATTATTTATTCCATAAATATTTGTATTTTTATAATGTTCACTAATAATATCATTTAAACAATAACTATCTATATGACTTTGTAAACATATAAATATTTTATTAGTTGTATCAGGTAAACAATTCACTGCTTGTATAACCATCGGTAAACCATTTACATCAATTAAAGGTTTGGGATTAGCATAGCATTTTATAGAAAATCTACTACCAGCACCGGCCATAGGTAACACTAATGTCGTATTTAATCGATCAATAAATTTTTCCTGATTATTAATTATATTATTAAAATAATTTGACCAACCATTATAAATTTCTAAATCATAAGGTGTTCCCCACTGTAACATATGTTCAATTTCAAATATACTTACAGTTAACCCTTCTTCTACCAATAAATTGTAAACCATACTTACATAATATTCATTTTTAACTTTCATTTTTCTATCCATAAGCATATTAAAATATTTTTTCATAATAGCTCCGGTTTTAAAATAATATGTACCATTTGAAGCATATTCTGACATTCTATCCTCTGTAAAAGGGGTCTTTTCTTGTATAGCTACCATCCATCTCAACCCTTTTTCGATTTCCTTCAAAAACGCATAATTATCTGTTCCAAGCATATGTGGATGAAATCCTTTGTAACAAGCAATTGCGCCATCTGCGTTTCTTGAACGAGTATCTTCTAAAAAATTATCGTAGTTCCAATATGTCCCATAATCACAATAACTTATTATAACTTCTTTATTATCATCAATTTGATCATAAATTAAAGAAACCGCATGAACTGGACCTTCTCTTCCTTCAACAGGAACCTCCATTATTTTACTATGTGGACATATATCTAAAAGAATATTTCTCATATCAGTTTCTTGTAAATGTTTATTATTACATATGAAGGTAACATTTGTCTCATTTGGAAATAAATTTACAACATGTTCAATTATTGGCTTACCATCCACTGGAATAAGTGGCTTTGGGTGATTGTACCCTGCATCAATAAAACGTTGACCCAACCCAGACATAGGAATAATTAATTGGACATCCTTTTTATCTTCCCATTTTTCAATATTGTAAGATTTTGTACATATCATATCCATTATTATATTTTCTTTATTGAAAAAGTCTTTATATTCTTTAATTTTATCAGACTGGTTTTGTAATTCCGGAGAAACAAAACACAATTTAAACCCAGCTTCTTTTAGAATTATATAATTATCATGGGTTAAAGGCAATTTTGTAAAACAATCAACCCAAACCCAGTCTACCTTTCCTTTCATATTTAAAATAGTATCTATTCCTTCAAATTCTGAAAAACGTATAGCTATATTTTGGATGCCTTCGTTGCTTAATTTATATATCATAGGAAACGATGAATCCAGAAAAAAATAATTCGTTATTTTATATTTGTTTAATAAATCTAATACCTTATATTCAATTCTCTCACTTTTAATATTTAATATTATAAAAGCATGATTATAATATTGTAAAAAATCGGAAAATAATTCACCATCTATAAAAGGATCGTGAGCAATGTATATATCACCATTTAAATTATCGCGCAAATCTATTTCTATTCCGTAGAAAATAGGAATATTTACGAGTTCGGCAATAGTATTTATGCGGTGACAACAATAAAGCATATTATAAATAAAATACACCAAATTTATTTATGTTATTTATTATTCTTAATTTAAATATTTTAATTATAATAATAAATAACGTATGAATATTACTTCTTTTAAAGAGCATTATATTTATAAAAATATATTTTCGTCTGATGAAAATGGTCGCAAAATTGATTTGTATAAATTTGAAAATTGTATTTTCACTGGAGTAAATTTATATTATCCAAATGTGCTAATAAAAACGCAGGATAAATTATTTTTACCCTTATTGGAAAGAACAATGTCACTTAAAATGGGGACTGTATATGAAAAATATAATATGGAATTTAATTTTTGTAAAAAAGATTGTAGCAATATTTGTAATATTCCACTATTTTTCTTCATATATAACACTGATAATTATTTCCATTTTCTGTATGATTCATTACCTTATTTAATATCTTATTTACATTTAAAAAATGATATTCCAGATTTAAAACTGTTAATGCAATATCCAAATGATCAAAAAAACGGTTTTTATCCTTTTATAAATGAATTTTTAGAAATTTTAAATATTTTTAAAGAAGACATTATTTTGGTCGATGAAAACACCTTATATTCGGAAATATATGTGTCTACCTCTTATACGCATGATATTGATTCAAATCTTCCGCCAAGAAAAGAAATATACGAGTTTTATCAAAATATCGTTTCAATAGTCAAAAACAAATATAACGAAAATGTATTTACCCCACAAAAAATTTATGTTTCTAGAAGAACTTGGCTGCATAATGATTTTAGCAATATAGGCACAAATTATACTACACGTAGAAGATTGGTAAATGAAGATGAATTAGTTGAAACCCTAAATCGAGAAGGGTTTTCTGAGATTTTTACCGAAAACTTCAGCACAATTGACAAAATATTGTATTTTTCTAACGCAACCCATGTTGTAGGTGCGATTGGCGGAGGTATATCAAATGTATTATTTTCCCCAAAAACAACAAAATTGGAAGCACTCGTTTCACCAACTTTTTTGGATGTTAATCCCAGATTTAAATATAGCTTAGATTGTGTTGATGTAAATTACAATTTTAATACAGAACATCTTGAAAAAACTGAATTTAAAACATATATGAGAATTAAATCAAAAAATGAAAAAAATATGGTTGGAGAGATCGAAAAAATATATGATAATAAATTGTTGATATCATATACAGATGGTTCAAATACTGGATGGAATGCTCAAAATGAATATAAACAAATAGAATTAAATATGGAAGATGTTGAAAAGCTTGACAATGGATTAAATAGTCCTTGGAGAATACTTTTTTAAAATTGTTTATAGCTTGGCAAATAATTTGAACCTGAACCGTGATGAACTAATGATAGATTGCTCCAATATGTTTTTATATCATGTAACGAAAATTGTTTATTTAATTCGTGATCAATTGCTTTTTCAAAAGGAACAATTGTTGTTAATAATTTTGAACAAGTTTTTTTATTAATTAAATAAGCACAAGTGGTTCTAGTTGCGTAATTTCTTACCCACATTTCTGGTGAATTAATTTTAACATAGTCTGAAATATCTAAATATTCCGCGTCTTTTGGAATATATTCTAAATATTTATTTAATATATTAACAAAATTATTACATAATACCGCATCATCTTCTAATATTAAATACCAATCATTATCATTAGTACTAGTATTTACTATTTCCCTATAAGTTTCTATATGTTCAATTGTTATACAAATTTGAGCATAGGTTAAATTTGTAAGTTTGAAATATTTGTTACTTATTTCATTTGTTAAATTTTCTCTTTGGTAAAGTTCTCTAAATACGAAATTATGTATATTATTTTTATAAAAACAATTTATTAAATAATCTTTTCTTTCCACTAATTTATTATAATGGATTATGTATATTTTTGAGACATTAATGCCAGACATATATATTATATATTATATATTATATATTATATATTATATAATGGATAATTATACATTTGTAATTTTGAGACACGTAACAAAACAATTAAATAATTCTGATGAAATTTGGAAAGAGTGTTATAAATCAATTAGATTATTTTATAATAATAAAATAATTATAATTGATAATAATTCTGATTATACCATCATTAAAAATGATATAGAATTAGAAAATTGTCAAGTAATCAACAGTTCTATGTTTAATTCTAGATTATTTTCACCATTTTATGAATTGTTAAATATTGATTTTGAAAGAGCTATTATAATTCATGATGGAGTTATATTTCAAAAATTTGTTGACTTTAATAATTTTGAAGATGTTAAATTTATTTGGCATTTTAATATGAAACAATACGATGATATAAAATTAATTGAAAAACAATTATCTGTGTTAACAAATAATACTGAATTATTTAATATTTTTAAGAAAAAACAGTTTATTGGTTGTATGGGTGGTTGTTTAGCTATTACAAAACAATTTCTAATGAAATTAGAAGAAAAATATAAAATATCTAATTTTAAAAATATTATAAACAATCAACAAGACGCAATTGCATTTGAAAGAACAATATCCGTATTATGTTTTTCTGAAAAACCGAATTTAATAAATGATATATCATTTGAAGGAGAAATAAAGCATATGATTTGGGGGTATAATTATTTAGATTTTATAAATAAGAAAACCATTTTTACACATACTCATTGGGATACACAAAAAGAGGTAGTAACAGATATAACTACAAAATCAATAATAAAAATGTTTGGATCTAGAAAATAAATTGTATTAAATAAATTGCATTAATTCATTAATTAAATAAACATATAAGTTATTATTAGGTTTTAAATGATGATCCTCGCGATTTTGTAAATATTCTTCTTTAACATTATTTTTCTCATCTAGTATATATTTATTTAAATCAAAATAAGGTACCTTGTGTTTTTGACATTCTTCGCGCAATATTTTATTAAAGTTAAGATTATTACAAAATCTTTTTTCAAAATCATCGTAAAAATGTTTTACATCATCATATTTAATATTCAAATGATTTGAACCAGCAGGATTAGTATTCAAACTTACAGTGTCTCTAAAATTTACATTAAATATATGTTCATTTGATTTAATAACCGTTGGATTTATACCTAAAATAATAGGTTTATTAATATACTTTATTACGAATTCAATGTATTTTTGTACGATTTCATTTATAAATTCAGTTATGTTTATTTTTGAATTATTTTTAATGCTTTTATAATAATATATAAATTCTATATCGGATTGCCCAAGAAAAAACACTAAATATTTGTCAGGATGTATCCGTTGATATTCCATTATTTTTTCTTTTAATTTTAACACACTATTCTCATTATATAACCCACAAATAGAAGCACCATACCCATACAAGACGCATAAATTATGATTATTAAATTGTGATGTATGTGAATTACCAATTAAACAAAATTTATTTTCCATTTATATTTATATTATAAAGGTTTAAAATTTTGTAATACAAACCCATAATTATTATTTATTTTAATTTTTTCGGATAATTTATATTTTTCAAATAAATATAAAAAATCTGCTTTCATATCCATATATACTTCAATTGGAAATGTAATTTCATTTTTAATTGTTATAAAAAGAATTTTAAAATATTCTGAATATGGTCTACCTAAACAATAATAAGTTTTTTCATTTGTTTTTTGTATACCATAACAAGTCATATCATTTTTACAAAAATATTGTAATTGACTGTTTAATTCACTTGTTCTATACGTTTCATTTGGAAAATGTTCAAATAATTTTTTAAAAGAAGTTGTTTTCCAAATAGTTGGACAGACATCGTATGGTGTAAATGTATTACCTTGTGCGGTATTTAGATCGCATAATTTAACACCATAATTTCCAACTATATTTTGTCCATTAAATACATTTAAACTACATCTATCTATATTATTTTCTAGCATTATTTGTATAATTTTACGTATAAAATCAACCTCACAATTAACAATTATATGTACATCATGAACTACTAAAATATATTGTTCATTAATGTATGGCAATATATTTTTGGTCCATCTTTGAGCATAACACAAGGTATCGTCATATTCAATATATTGTATGAAACCTTTGGGTTTTACATGGTGTGATTTATTACAAACAAAAATAAGATTTAAATGAGAAATTTTTAAAATAGATTCTTCAATTATTGGCCATAAAAAGGAATAATCTGAATGAGAAAATATAATTAAACTCATTATATAATTATATAATTTATATTAATTGTCTATATTTTTCCGAATCCCAATTATTTAAGAAACAAATCTCGTCAACCGATAAATTATTTTTTTCAAAAATACTATCTAAAATAATGAGGTTTGATTTTAAAACGTCTTCTATTTCTTTCGCCTTTGCTAAAGAATGACTATTTATGTATATCAAACCATTTTCAATAATAATTTTAGGACATTCATCGTATACATTTTTATATTCTTCAATATTATCTAATCCAAACAAACATTTTAAACCACAATATATTAAAGCGTCTGGGAATGTTATATTTTTTTTAAATAAATCCATATTTTGTTCCAAATATTTATTTATTACTCGATCCTCACATAAATAAGAAATATTCGAAACATTAAAAATATCATTTACTTTTTTACTTATCGCATTAGTCCTTTTATATTTACTTACATCTAATTGTTGGTAAGCTTCAAATTTATTTAAAACATCATCTAGCATTGTATATAATTCGTCAATATTATCATGCGTAATAATTATACCGTGATTTAATAAAAATATAACATTTTCATTATTATACACTTCTTTTATTTTTGTACAAACTGTTATTCCAGGAGTAAAATAATCAATAATTAATGACGACGGATAAATGTTTTTAATAATTTGTTTAGCACTTGAGCTTATTAAAATTCTATTAATTTGAATTGGATGTAGATGTATAGTATATTTTTGTAAAATAGAATGCATAAATGTTTCAATAGATCCACGATTGTTTCCAATATAATTATATTCCGTTACATCTTTTACCGAATTATTATTAATGTCTTTTAATAATATTGTATTATTGATAACAGTATAACCATTTTTTTCATCTATAGTTGTTAATTTATACCCAGATGCCTTGATAAACATTAAATCATTTATCTTAACAGAAGTATTACCACCTCCTGCCTGAACTAAATCAAACCTTTCACCACAGAATTTGGAAAATTTTGTAAATATAAGTAACTCATCTCGAATAGATGTAAAATTTATATGTAAATCTTTAAAATTGTAATTATTTTTATGAATCCAATAGCTCATAATATTTACATTTTTTGCTCCTCTGATATCTTTTTCGTAGTTATCGCCAATCATTATTACATCAGTTACATTTAATTTCATTTTTTGTATTATTGTATAAAACATTTTCGCACTAGGTTTTTCTATTCCAACTTCTTCACTTGTTACAATACAATCTATATATTCTAGAAGTCCTAATTTGTCTAATTTAATTATTTGGTATTCGGTTTCGTAATCAGTTAATAACCCAATTTTTATTTTATGTTGTTTATTCCATGTAATAAAATCAACCACTCCATCAAAACAAACCATATTATTATAAAAGGTTTCCCAATATAATTTATTTAAGATGTTAATGAATGATAATTGATTATTTAATTTTTCTAATAATTGTTTAAAATAAATAGATTTATTGTGTGATGATGCTGTAAAGCCTAATTCAAATTTTAAATTGTTAGATATTCTTTCATATAACCCTTTAATATATTCAACAGTTACAGAATTATTAATAGATAACAAATAATTAAAAACAGAATCTATTGCTTTATTATGACACAAGTCATAATCGTATAGTGTATTGTCCAAATCAAATATAATACCTTTATAATACATATTATATGAATACTATTTTATGTTTAATATTATATTTTTTATAATATCTTCATAATTTTCATTTTTATAAAAATATAAATAAATAAATCCTTCTGAAAATTGTATTTTTTCTATTGCTAATTTGCGTGTTAAATTGTCTATATTATAATTTGATTTAATGCCAATCTTTAAATAAATAGATTGTTTAAAATTTACATCAAAATTATTAATATCAAATATGTTATCAGTATAAAAATGAATAACAATATCAGCCTTGTCTCTTTGATTTTTTATATATTTATTAAAATCGTCCTTTCTATTTTTAATTTGGTCATATATTTTTTCAACTGTATATCCTCTTTTCATAATGTCTCTTTTTATTTTCCATGGAATTCTTAAATTTTCATCAGTATCCATATAAATTTTTAAATTTATTATGTTATCCGGTAAATATAAACTGTGTAATCCACAAATAATTATATTTTCTTTACTTTCTATTAATTCTTTGTCTGTAAACTTTCCTGTTTTATGATCATAATCAATCTGATATATATTATTTCCTATTTTTAAATCAAACACATCATTTTCCATTTTTGTAATAAAATTTGCTTCTGGATTTAAATGTGTATATTTCTCCCAATTTTTATTATTTCTTTCCCATTTGTGGTATCTATCACATTCTAATATAAAACTATTATTAAATATATTTTTCAAAATATTTGTTACGGTTGTTTTTCCTGAACCAGAATCACCTGTAATTGCGATGGTGTTAAATAAGGATAATATAACCAAATAATCTATATCTATTAAATTATATAAAATATTATTATTTGTCAAATAGTTATACAATAGAGTTTCATTAATAACGCCATAAGTTTGAATTAAATTATCTAATTTTAAATAATAATCAAAATATTTATTCATTTGTTCGCAACCTCCAAAGGCAATTATATCACAAATATATTTATCTTCTTTATTTTTTAATTTAGATATATCAATTTTACTATCTATAGGTATATTTATTATATTCATATCAAAATGGGTAAAATTTATTTTTTCGTTTAAATAAACGTCTGGTCTAATTTTAAATACAATATCATATGACATATTTTCTAATTTTTCTATTCTTTTTCTTTCTTCATTTAACATCCAACATTTATAATTTTGATTTATAATATCATTTATTTTATCTTCTTTTTTAAAATTTATATTATCAGAAATAATAATGTATTTTGGTTTTAATATACTAACTATTTTATTTATATCCATATTTACATTTAAATATTTGGTTTCTGTATTTTTTAATATGTAAATATAAATATCTACATCATTATTATCAATAATATTTTTTTGTAAAGATTCAATATTATATTCAAAACTTCTTAAATGTCCTGATATTAATAATGCTATTTTCATTATAATAAATTAAGCAAATAATTTTCAAAATCAATTACATTAATATCAAAATTTCCATTTGTGTCTTCTGTAATATTTGAATATCTATTATAATTTAAATTTAATATATTACAAATACTAATATAATGATTGTGATGGAAACCAGCAGTACCTTTATTTAATATTTCTATTATTTTTGCGTTTTTATTAGCAAACAATGTAAAAGTTAATGAACCGCTATGTGATGATAAAATAATTTCACTTTCCATAAATATTTTTATTTTTTCATGAGTTGTATAATCTTCCAGTTGTATAAAATCAAAATCATATTTTTTTAGCATATTTTTAAGTTCATTTTCATTTAAAATAAATCTTTTTAAGGTGCCATTATGTTGTAATTCTGAGTTTTTTCGCGTAATAAAAATGCGCTTATTTTTTATTAAATTATAATTTATTTTTGAAATAAATAAATTTCTTAAAAAAGGATATATAGTTTGATGATTATCTGACTCAGGAATAGTTTCTCCATATATACTAACTATCTCATAATCCGATACATTTGTTAAATCTTCAACAAGTTCAAAATGATCTTTAATTATTTCAAAAGCTTCTTTGTGAAACGGTAAAATATTTTTCATATGAATTTTAATAGGAAACTGTATTTCTGTAGTTGGACTATTTACAATTTTACTTTTATCTTCTAATAATACTGATGTGTTTGGTACTCGAATGTTATATTTTTTATTTAAAATATAATACAATCCTCCTAAATTATATACAAAAAAATGATATAAATACATACCCCCTCTGCCTTCCAAATAAAATATTGTTGTTCGCATATAAATAATATTATTTATAATTATTTAAATAATTAATCTTATTAAATATATGATTTCTTCTCCATTATTCTATTGTACAAATAAAGATACTTACCCTCCTTTTAAAAATGGTCTATATCTTGAGGAATATTTTTTAAAAAAAATAAAAGAAAAAAAACCTATTTTAAAACGAAAATATATACCTGCTCTTTGGACAAATTTTCAAATTGAGGGATGGTTTGGATCAAACAAACAAGACATGCAAAATGAATTAAACAAATGGTTAAATGAAAATCCTTCAGAAAATGGTTATTTTACAGTAGTTCAATATGACGACGGACCACTACTTAAATTACCAGAAAATACAATAGTGTATGGGGCTTGTTCTGGAGATATTCCTGTTCCATTAATTTATCAAGACTTAAATAATACGCTAGTAAATATTCCAAAAAAAACTTTTTCAGAAAAATCGATATTATGTTCATTTGTAGGAAATATCACATCGAATCATGTTCAACCAAATGTTAGAGAGGTTATGACAACGGTATTATCTAATAACCCTAAATTTATGTTTTATAATTCCGGCGGATGGACTCCATCTGTAAATGTTGATTTACAAAAAAAATTTGTTAATATAACAATAGATTCAAAATTTTCTCTAGCTCCAAGAGGATATGGAAGAGGCTCATTTAGATTTTTTGAATGTTTTCAATTGGGAACAATTCCAATTTATATATGGAATGATAATGAATGGCTACCATTTAAAAATGAAATTAAATATAACAAATTATGTGTTACAATTCATATATCCCAAATAAATAATTTAGAAAAAATATTAGATTCCATAACAGAAGAAAAATATACTGAAATGTTTGAATATTATAACCAAATTAAACATTTTTTTGAATTAGAAGGAATGACTAATCAAATAATAAAAGAAAACATAAATTAAATTAAATTATAATAAATTAAATATTTTATAATAAATTAAACACAAAACAGTTTATTATAAAATGATCGACCAAGAATTTATCATGCTTATTATGAATTGTAAAAAATATGCGAAAAAGGCTCAGTTCCAAAAAATGACATGGCTCAAACAAATTCCATCTTATCTAAAATATTATCATGTTATTGGAGATGTTACTCTAGCAGACAATTATAAATTTGACGATGAGAATAACGTGTTATGGGTAAAAGTCGCGGATGATTATAACTCTTTACCAAAAAAAGTAATCGCTGCATATGCTGCCATAAACGAAACATTCAATTTTAAATATATGTTTAAAACCGACGATGATCAAATTTTGGTAAATAATAAGTTTTTTGACGTTGTATCTAACTTAACAAGAATGAAATCACCTATACCTCATTATGGTGGATATATCGTAGATGTACCTACTCCGTATTTATCCGAATACCACAGAATTCATCCAGAATTGCCCAAAAGACTTCCCATATATGCTACCAAATATTGTAGTGGTAGATTTTATTTCCTTTCAAAGGAGGCGATCCAATATTTACTCGCAAAGAGAGAAAATATTGAAAGAGAATATCTGGAAGATTACGCTATAGGATTTAATTTAAATCAAAAATTAAAGGAGGGGATGTTATCACTGGCAACAAATAAATTTTTCACAGACATTGAATTGAGCGATTATCCAACATGGATAAAAGAAGGCAAAATATAGCTGAAAGAGTTCTAGATATTCATATTGATTTTTTTAGATGGTTTGTTTTGAACGATTGAATTTTGTATATTATATGTTTGATTATTAGATGCTATATGATTTGGTATTAGATTATTTGGCATTAGAGAATTCATTTGGTTTGTAAACATCCATTCTTTATCTAAATCAGTCATTACCATAGTATAATTTGTTGGCCTTTTTTCAATATCACTATAATCTTCACGTTGAGTCACTGTTAATGGGATAATTAAATACCATCTATCTTTTTCTTGAAGATGAAACCAATATTTATCAATCGCATATAAAACTGGTTTGTCCGGCTCATTCATAAGCTTTGTAATACCAGTTTTATAATTTTCTATTAGTGTATCATAATAATGACTTCGCACTAAATATCCAGTAGTTGTTTGACATTTTGATACCTGAATACAAGTATCATCTATTTTTTTGTATGGAGGAACATTATTTCCTGCTACAATAACAACATCAAACTCTTTATGACTTTCTAAAAATTTGCTCATTTGTTGAATGAATAGTGGTGGATCCAAAAATTTGATATCATCTTCTACGATAAGTAAATGATCCCAATTATTTTTTTTTGCTATTTCTAAACATTTTAGATGACTCATACTACAACCTAATGCGCCATTTTTTAATTTAATAGCATTAAATCTTTCCGCATGTATTCCTAATATTTTTAATTGATTTTCAACGTGATATTTTCTATCAGGTCTTGTTTCTAAATTAATATAGAATGCGTGTTTTATATCTGAAATACTATTCATATTTACTTATTATGATAAATAAATATTTGTATTTAAATGTAAATTGTAAATTTGTTTTTTATTTATTTTTTAATTGTTTTATTACATTTAAAATTTAAAATTAATATAAATACCATAATAAACAAGAATAATATGAATTTATTTTATTATCAAAAAGACGAAAAATATATGTCACAAAACATTATAAAACCAGATGTTATAAAGGAATCCAATTATTTTTGGGAAAATGAAAATGAACCGAGTCTATGGATTTCGGTATTAGTAGCTAGTTATAATACAAATGAGATATATTTAACAGAATGTATCCATTCCATAAAAGAACAATATGGATTATTTGGTATAGAATTAATTTGGATAGACGATTGTTCAACTGATAAAAATTCAGAAATTTTAAATTTTTTATTAGATAGTATGCGATGTCTAAAAAATTGTAAGGTTGTTTATAAAAAAATGGATGAAAATAAGGGTCTCAGTTATTGTTTACATGAAGGATTACTATTATGTTCCAACGAGTATATTTTTAGAATGGATTCTGACGATGTTATGCTCAGTGATCGTTGTAAAACCCAATTGCGGTTTATGTTACGAAACCCAACATGTGTTTTATGTGGGACCAATATGACGTCATTTAATTGTAACATAAAAGGCGAAAAGGTGAATTTAGGTGATTCATATCATCCTATTTTATTGACTTGGGAAAATTACAAAAAAACGAAACATACATGGATTTTAAATCATCCGACATTATGTTTCAAAAAATCTGCTATACTTGAAGTCGGTAATTATAACAAATATTTAAGACTACCATTTGAAGATTTAGATTTGGAATTAAGAGTATTGAAAAAGTATGGATTTGTTTTAAACATTAAAAAGAGTTTATTATTATATAGAACGCACTCTGAGCAAATATCGTATAAAACAAAAAATATATCACATAATAAATTGAAAGCGGAACTAATACATAATTTAATAAATGGGTAAGTAATTTATCCATATATTTTATCTTATGACATTGTAAATTACATATGACTCCTTATGAAAAAGAAATGATCGCGCGAAAAATAAAAGATATATCATTTCCCACGGTAGAAAAGGAAATGAACGAGTTAATAAAAATCGGCAATAATGCGCACACAATGTCGCCTCGATGTCGCACTGGAAACAACGTGGTCGATTATTTTACCTTTACTCAGCGATTAAATACGAAAGGAAAATACAATACTAATTTTTATGAATTTATTATAAATATCGACGAATTCAAAAAGAAAAAATTTATTCAAACTATGTTAACCTATTACGATAATGTGAAAAACAAAAATAAAACAAAAAATGAATACATTGTTTTGAAAGAGGTCTATAATATTTGTATCAGTGCCATTAATATAATTAGACCGCTCGTATATATGGAAATTTATGCCAAATATAACCCTACATGTATATTGGATTTTTGTGCCGGATGGGGAGGAGCCGCTGTCGCAGCTTCCGCGCTGAAAATTGACAAATATATTGGCATTGAAATCAATCACGAATTGAAAGAACCTTATGGAAAATTAGTGAATTATTTAAACCAAAAATTAGGCACTACGCAGATTGATATGATTTTTGACAACGCGTTACACATTGATTATAGTACTCTAGTATATGATATGGTGTTTACGTCTCCGCCATATTATTTTATACAAAAATATGAGAACAATACAGAATATACTTGTAAAAAAGATATGGATGAGCTTTTTTACAAACCAATTTTTACAAAGACATATGCTTCCTTACAACCTGGAGGGCATTATATTATCAATGTTTGTAAGGAAGTGTATGATAATGTGCTAATACATTTATTTGGAGAAGCGCATGAGATCTATCCATACAAAAAGAGTAAACGACAAAATGATTATTGTGAGGTGGTGTATGTATGGAGAAAAACGTAGGTTTTTGCTGCGCTTAAGCCTACGTTTTTAGATTATATTCAAACGAATATGGAGGAATATGGATTAAATGATTTTTTCCAAAATAGTCAAACCATTATTGTTTGTATATCGCTCTTTTAGTCGCCAATTGGTATTTGCGCTCAAAAATTCGGTGATTGCCCTCATTAGCCCACAATTTATTTCGTCCACAGGGAATCCAGATTCTATGGATTGTTTATTTGCGTCCCATCCATTGCGAATCGTTTCTCCATGAATTTCATCAACCGTGGTATCATGCATAATAATATACTTGTTTGTGATTTTGCTGAATTTATCCAATTCCCTCTTTAATTGACCATAAACGTGCCACGTATCAATAAAGGTTAAATCAACATTTTCATCTATATTCATATGAAGATCATTTATCCAGTTATAACCAATATTTATATTTAGGTTTTTTGTAGAACGTAACAATTCGCTAATATCACAAGGTTCAATATCATTTAATAACAGTTTTTTAACCGGTTTATTATTATGTAACAGACCACACGTAAATGCCCAACTAGAAACACAACCTCTGACTCCTAATTCAATTATGCTTTCACAATTAGTCGCGTATCTATATAATGTTGGTAAATGTTCGTTTATATCTGATGGTACAGTAGCTAAATGTTGACATTTTTGTCTAATATGCTCCATTTTATAATATAAATAATATTATTTATATTATTTTTATCGTAATATCGTTATATCGTAATATCGTAATATCGTAATATCGTAATATCGTAATATTTTATCTATAAACACCTCCTAATCCGATTCTAGCGCTTGATTGCGCGCGTGGTTGTTGGCCAACATATTGCGCATATTGGGGCGAATATTTATTCGGAGGTTGTTGTTGTTGTTGTTGACTAAATACGCGACCATTTATAAATCTATCCTGAAGTATTTTTTGTTGTTGTTGTCGTTGTTGCTGTTGCTGTTGCTGTTGCTGTTGCTGTTGTTGTTTTTGTTGTTCTTGTTGTTCTTGTTCTAGGTCTTCAGACCTATTATTAAAATTATTAAAGGCATCAGATTCAACTTCCTTTCTTTTATCATCTTCGATTTGTCTTAAAAGTGTCTCTGGAACTTGTTTACCCATCGATATTAAATGTTTTGCTACGTTTTCCCTCCTCTCTCTTGTAGTAGGATAATGAGGTATATTTGACCAATTATCTGTTGTGACGACAGTTTGTCTCGTTTCTTTCATCTTATCTGGATTCACAATTTTCCTCTTTGGTTCTCTTAAATCATAATTATAATATTGATCATTCTCAAATCTAGTGTATGTTAAAAATGTCGAAATATTAATAAAGAAAATACGTGAATTATGAACTGTAAAAATATTATCATTTGGGTTTTCCGACTTAGCATCTATATTAAACGCTAATTGACTTATTGTTTTTAATCCATCTAAACCATTATCATGCTCCATTCTCCACGGATCCTTTTTACTAATAATTCTAGATATACCATCAAATAGCTGTAAAATTTCCGGACTACCTATATTATAAAATACGCTACGATCTATTTTTAACCCATAACCATCACAGCGTTTCTGTAATACATTATCCTCCATTCCCCATCCCCAAAAACAAGGGAACCCATTAATCTTTTCATAGTCAGCGCCTTTCATTGCGACAATTCCTCCTAAAGCATATTTAAACCCATAGTAATGTTTTACAACACCTTCTGTAGTTTCATAATCAAAAATTTTATTAAATGGGATGGTATCCACGTCGTTGAATATAAATGTTATATTTTTGTAATGATTTGGATATTTACTTTTTACGGCTAAAAAACCGATATTTTTTGTCGCGCCTCGATTGAATGTTCGCGCGTCACATTGATGAGAAAAATAAATTTCATAATCAGTTTGATCTTCTAAAATAAAACTCATATATTTGCTAAAAAAGAACTTATGTTGAACACGATTTCTATAAGGAACAATAAAAACTCGCTTTGGTACGTTTAATTCTTCAGACATATTATTTAATATTTTTTAAAATAAAAATATCAAACTAAATAAATCATATACTAAATAAACAAACAAAAATATATACTAAATAAATCATATACTAAATAAACAAACAAAAATATATACTACTTAAATCATATATTAAATCATATACTAAATTTTCAACGCTTAACCGCCGTTAATAGGACGAATATTTTTTTAAAATAATCGCAGGTAATAATTCATCCTTAATTTTCTCCAATTTCTTAAAACATTTATTAATCGTCACTTCACTAATTTCACTAACAACATTCACTTCCTTTTTACTAATATTCAATTTACATATTTGCGACACAAAATATACTATGCCGGCAGCAATGGAATGAGGAGTATTTTCAGGCATAATATTGACCTTTTCAATTTTCTTTGAAATAAATCTACATAAATTGGTTAATTCGTTATTCATATTCAATTTACTACAAAATCGTTCAATAAATGACTCTGGCTTCGTTATACCAAAGTTCGTTTTTTCTTTATTGTCCATATCCTTTTCCAAATTATTAATAATAGCCAACGCATTTTTACAGCCCTTCGTAGCACTGGTAACATCTAAATTAAATATATTTGCGATTTCTTTTGCAGTTCTAGGGAAATCATTGATTCTACAAGATATATATATAGAAGCCGCTAATATACCATCTCTATTATCACCTCTAAAAGTCAGCTCATAATCGGATATTTTTTTATGATATCTTATCGCGTCGTCGATAATCATTTTTGGTATACCGGCATGTTGTGCCATAGTGGTAATAATTTGAAATTCGTCATATTGTGATTTTTCTTTATACGGCATTGATTGCCACTCAGTGTATCGTCTAATTTTTCTCATTTCATAAGACATTGCGCCAATACATATAACTTTACAACCATAAGAGGATTCTTCTAAAAGTGGATTTATTGGCATACCACATCTAGTAGGATCGGAACTTTGATTATCGTCCGCGCCATAGTATCTCCATTCGGCGCTTTGATCAACAATATCTTTATATACAATACCACATTTTGAATTAGTACAAGTCAAAAAGCCTTCTTCGGAAAACGCTAAATTACTCTCACATCGGTCACACATTTCCCTATTACCGCACGCCCTGTAAATACATTCTAATGGCGTTTTTGATTTATTTTCATTATCTACTTCACTGTCAAATATATTCCATAATTCGGTTTTATTAATATTATTATGCTTTTTCTTTTTACTTTTGTCATTGCTCATTCTTATTTTCTTTCATATAGAAAATAAAAATAGGATTCAATTTTATTTGAATTGATTTGAATTGATTTGAATTTATATGTTTTATATGTTTTATATGTTTTATATGTTTTATATGTTTTATATGTTTTATATGTTTTATATGTTTTATATGTTTTATATGTTTTATATGTTTTATATGT
>Ga0114966_10000372_pt1 | contig 43582 bp, 34 predicted proteins | sample M_130207_XF_Meta_FD_87029 | JGI IMG/M metagenome (GOLD analysis project Ga0114966, IMG submission 87029) | Freshwater microbial communities from Lake Montjoie, Canada to study carbon cycling - M_130207_XF_MetaG | ecosystem: Environmental > Aquatic > Freshwater > Lake | place: Lake Montjoie... | reverse complement strand
ATGTTCGTCTTTTTATAAAATATAAAGACTCCATAAATCACTCTAATGATTTTATTAAAAAAGCTCCAATAGGAGCTTTTTTAAATTCTACATGTTCGTCTTTTTATAAAATATAAAGACTCTATAAATCACTTTAATGATTTTATTTATTCTTATTAGCACTACACTGTAACCAATGCAAATATTCTTTTGCATTGGGCGTATAACCCACTGGATTGGATAGTATTTTTTGTGCAGGACTCATCACCACATACAGAGGTTGAGTTACTTGATTAAAATTTTCTGCTTGGAAAGTAGCCCATAAGTCACCGATACTTATGATGTCTTTGGATAGCCCCTGCGCATTGGTATAAGTAAATCGCTTACCCACTGGCAATAATGCCTTATCGTCTACATATAAGGATACTAATATAAAATTGTTCTGTATTTCGGCCATCACTTCTAGATCAGTCCACACATTTTCTTCCATCTTGCGACAATTTACACAAGCCCAGCCTGTAAAATCAATTAGAATGGGTTTGTTTTGCTCCTTGGACAACTTCACTGCCTTTTCATAATCGTTTATTACATTGGCATGTAAACCCACTTGATCCTTATTATTGGCAAATAAACTATAATGCGTTGGTGGCGGAAATCCACTTAAGAATTTTAATAAGTAGGTATTTTTTGGAGTCATTCCTACTATTAATATAATCCCAAACACAAGGGCAATATCTCCCAATGATTTTCTTATCCTAGAAATTTTAGCACCCTTCACATCATGTGGTAATAATAATATACCTCTTAAATAAAGGGCTAAACCTATACTTATGATTGCCCAAATACCTATAAACACTTCTCTTTTTAATAAGCCCCAATGTTCTACCAAATCGGCATTGGATAAAAATTTAAACGCCAAAGCCAACTCTAAAAAGGCCAACACTTTTTTTACAGTATCCAACCAGCCGCCCGACTTAGGCAAGGACTGCAACCATTGTGGAAAAATAGCAAATAAAGTAAATGGCAATGCTAAGGCAATCCCAAAACCAGCCATACCATAGGTTAATGCCCAAGCGCCTCCTTGTAAGGACCCTACAAGCAATGTACCTAATATTGGACCGGTACATGAAAAAGATACAATGGCTAAAGTTATAGCCATAAAAAAGATCCCGCCAAAACTTCCCAATCCACTCTTTGAATCGGCCTTATTGGCTATACCACTTGGTAAAGTGATTTCAAAAAAGCCGAAAAAGGAGATAGAGAAAAATATAAAAATGATAAAGAAAATAATATTTAACCAAGGATTGGTGGAGATGCTATTGAAAATTTCTGGTTGCACATTTCCAATCACATGAAAAGGCACACTTGCCAATACATAAATTAAAAAAATACTAGCTCCATACAAGAGACCATTTTTAATACCTTGTTTTTTAGTTTTAGACCTTTTGGTAAAAAAAGAAACGGTTACTGGTATCATTGGAAACACGCAAGGGGTGATAAGTGCAATAAGCCCTCCTAAAAATCCTAGAAAAAATACAGCCCAACCACTCGACTTTGTAGTATCCTGCGCTACGCCTCCACAAGCGTCAGCAGGAACTTTGGTATTATCTGCGGGCAATAAAACTTTAAAGCCTGCCGTTTTTTTACCATTGGCTAAGGCTACCGTTACAGGGATTTCTAATGCCAAAAACTGATCTCCCTTAGCCGCATTCACGACTATGATTGTTTTTAAACTATCCGGTTGAAATCCTTTAATCACCATCGCTTGTTCTATATCAAAAGCATTATTGTAAATATTGGCTTGTTTAAATAATACATCCGCTTGCATACTAGCTTTTACAGAATAGCTTGGAACACCAATCAATGAAACTGTTTCTAAACTGGTTTTAAATTCGGGTGCATTTAATCCATCAGGATTGGCAGCATATACATGCCAATCGGATTGTATTTGTAAACTTGCTTTTAAAGTATAAGTGCTGTCATTGACCACTACCGCTTTCACGCTGGCCTTTACAGGACTTTGCGCTTGTGCATTTTGTAGAACACATAGACTAACAAATGCAACAAATAAAGCGACAATTTTATTCAAAATATTTTATTTAATTAGAAGCTAAATTATTGCAATGCAATTTCAAAAGAAGCTTTGGCTGGAGGTAAACATTTGTCTTCATTACATACACCATATTCTATTTCACCAGCAATTTTAGTTTTGCTGGCAACTTTTAAATTTACCAATTGCGTGAATTGTACTTTATTACTAAAATAGGCCACATCGGTATTAAAATTTTTATCAAATTTTTTCTCCAAATTCCCAATTTCTTTAGGAGTTCCTTTTACTTGAACCAGCGGATTTACTTTATAAGTGATTTTAGTAGGTATTGGACCACCCTTAACAAACTGCGAGTAAATATGCCATGGACTTTCTATGGCAGCAGTAATTTGAATCTCGTATTGCTTATCTGATTTTTTTACCGCTTCAAAAGTCCACTTTACAGGATTCAATTTTTGTGCATTTACATTCAAAACAAACGCTATACTACAAAACAAGATGACCATTTTTTTCATACAAACTCTTTTCAATTTTATTTCAATTATTTTTTCAAACCCAAAATTTCAAACACTTTTTTACCATCTATATTACTAAGTGTGCTAGACGTAGCACGCTCTGGATGTGGCATCATGCCAAATACATTTCGCTTGTCATTGCAAATTCCCGCAATATCCATGGTGGATCCGTTAGGATTAGAATTGCCCCCCACTTTTCCAGCTTCATCACAATAACGAAATAATATTTGATTGTTTTTTTCCAGATGGTTCAAAGTAGCTTCGTCGGCATAATATCTTCCTTCGCCATGGGCAATAGGTATTTGCAATGCTTCGCTTTTGTCTGTTTTAATAAATACATTTTTACATACAAATTGCTGATTGGCATTTTGCAATAAAGCTCCTGGCAATAATCCACTTTCGCATAAAATTTGAAAGCCATTACAAACACCCAAAACTTTTCCACCCTTATTGGCAAATTCTATAACAGATTGCATCATAGGACTAAACTTGGCAATGGCACCACAACGTAAATAATCGCCATAAGAAAAACCGCCTGGAAGCACAATACAATCCTCAGTAGTAAAATGCGACAAATCGCTGTCTTTATGCCATAACATTTCTACTGGATAGCCTAAATCTTTTTCTAATGCATCTTGCATATCTCTATCACAATTAGATCCAGGGAAAACTAAAACGCCAAATTTCATAGATATTAATTTAACTAATTAGGGTATTAAATTGAAGATCAAAGTTACCAAAACTTGGCTTTATAGATTTGTTAAATTCTTCACCTAACTAAGGTGGTTATACACAATAACCGCCATGGCGGACCAAAATAGCAAATTAGGCACCAATAGCCTTTTGGGTGTGCCATAGCCAAAGCTTATAAAACAAGCCAATGGGGTAATTACGATAGCGGAGGCGTATAATGCTTGAGCCGAAAATAAGATGGGTTGGAATAGGGTTAAAAATAACACTAAAAGCAGTACGCCCCAGTATTTTCTCACTTGTATAATAAACCTAATTTGCTCTTGCTGCCAATAATAAAAACCTGCCATCAATTGCACTCCAATGACCAACAAAGCTAAAATCACATTCAATTCAGGTTGCACCAATGGATTTTTCCAGTCCAATTTTGGTAAAAAATGTCTAAAATCTGAAATATTACTGGTTAAAAAAACATAAGTGAAAATAAAATAAAAGGGAAGTAAAATACCCATAATTAAAACCAACCATTCTGCCACTTTAAAAGGTCTGATGATAATTAAAGCAAATAATACCACAGGAATTAAAATAGCTATGGGCTCATAGAGTAAAATAGAAATGCCTACAATTAATCCAATATTAAATTCTAAAGTTTTGGGTTGATTTTGATCATATAGTCTTAATAATTTTACCAATATCCAAATAACCAAAGAATTGGCCACTAATCCTGAACTAATCACATCCCAATAAGGAAATAATCCAGTTAAAATAATGTAGGCAAAAGCAGGCAAATAACTTATTTGCTGAAACATCTTAAATTTACTTAACAATATATTTAAACGAATGGCTTGACTTAAAATAATTAATTGAAAAAGTACAACAAGTAAGATAGGATGCAAGGGCTTAATTACATGTATCAACAAATAAGCAATTAATCCATCAGACTCATTGGCAATAACCAATGGCGGGTGCATCCAAACATGAAAATGCAATCCCAAACTTAATAGCACTAAAAAGATTAAATTAATATCAGACCTGTCTTTGAATAAAAAAACCACGCTTAATTATTTAAATTTAATTTTAGCGAACCCTATTTTATTTTTAAACTGATATGGCAAAATGGCTTCTTGATCCCCTACTTGTTTCAAAGACTTTGGCATCCATTCGTAATTTTTTTCATTCAAAACCAGTGAGTTCCCTTTGACCAATTGTCCCCCTTTGGTTAGGGTATTTAAAATTAACTGATGAATTCCCTTTTGTTTTTGATGGTGTACAAAAGTCATCCCCTCCTCATTGTCAATGGTGCCATAACCTATAAACTGATCCACATTCACATCGCTTTGTTTTTTATCAATTGTTTTTACCCATTGTATATTTCCGCCTTTATCAAAAGAAATCAAGGCTACTGAATTGGCTACATAAGTTACACTTGGATAACCAAATGAAGCATATGGATTCATCCACCTGTTAAACATAAATGGACTCCCCCATCCAAATCTTGCCCATGGATAAAACCCAAATGGCCTATTCCAATAATTGAACATAAATGGACTATAAAAGGCGCCACCATAATAATAATCCCATCTTGAAAAAGCATTTCTGTTGGAATAAGATTCTGCAGCTTCTGCTATGGTTACAAAGCTACCATCCGCTTGTGTACTTATCTTATCCAAATAAAATAAATCAAAGGCGTCTTTTAAATTTCTTTTACGAGAAACCACTGCCCTCGTTGCATCCGTAAATCGATTGGAATTAGCAAGCACTTCTTTTTTGGCATTGATATCCCATACATAAGAATACAAGCCTTCTATATTTCCTTTTTTTGAAGTAGCATAGAATGAATTTAAAATTACTTGACCTGCCTTATTGTCTATTTTTAATCTAATGTCATCCAACAATAAACTATAATTCACAACAGGTGATTCTATCACTTCGTTTCCAGTGGCAGCTAAGTATAATAAGCTTACTGCTGGCGCTTGATTGGCCTGAGTTGTATTTCTTAAACAAAATAAATTTCCATTATTGTCTAATGCAAAGTCGGATAAACTGCTTTTTTTGTTTAGTGAATTAACACTAATCTCTGCTTGATTAGTGGTTTCGAATTTTGTATTTAACACCACTGTTCTTACTTTAATAGAATTGGCATGGGTCGTATTTACACTAAACAATACCATTTTTTGACGATCGTCACTTTGCAATAAATTAAAAACTTTTGTTCTTGAGCCTGGTCTAATGCCATTGGCAGTATCAACAATAGTAGGCGTTCCCATTAAATTTCCTTCACTATTAATAGTTGCTACCGCAGCATATACTGTTGTGTTGTTTTGAAATTGATAAAAAACAAATACTTTATCAGAATAAGTGATAAACTCTATCCCATTTAAATTGGTGGTTTTTACAAAAGTCAAATCATTTTGCTTTACTATTTGCATTTGATCATTGTACTGCACGATAGTAGCAACGCCGCCTACATTTTTATAAATCCAATAATGATTGGCTACTTTTCCAAGTACTTCATACTGCATGTCCTCTTTGTCGGTTTTTTCAATACTAGCAATGGTATAGGACTGCGCTAAACAAAATTGCATTCCTAATAAAAGGCAAACCGACATACTTAAAAAATACTTTTTCATTAGTTTCAATTTTATATACAAATTTAATGCTTTAATTACATTGCAACTACTTCAAAACCCATATTAACAAGGCTTTAATGTAACTATTAAGCCTCTTGTAAGCTCGCCCCCTTTTCATTCACCTCTAATAAATAGGTTTGCCCTTGCTTGATGGCTACATTTTCTAGGCCATGGCTAATGGGGAAATTAAAACAGACAGGAATGGCTAAATCTTTGCTATGCTCCGCTATCAATTCATAAGCAGTGGCTCCAAAGTCGGTGGCATTGTCTTTTAAATCGGTAAAGCCCCCTACTATTATACCTTTGCAATTTTCAAAAAATCCTGCATTCTTACACTGTATTATCAACCTGTCTATATTGTAATGATACTCCGATACATCTTCAATAAATATAATTTTACCTTTACTATCTAATGCATTCTTTGAACCTATCAAATGTGCAATCATACATAAATTTCCACCTATGATGGGCGCTTTAACCTGCCCCAATTTATTTAAAGTATGTCTTTCTACCTGATAGTGGGTGGCCTTCCCTTCTAAACAGTCTTTTAGCGATTGGATGTATTTTTCGCCCGCTGCTCCTTTGTTAAAAGCGGCTGCCATTGGCCCATGAATACTCCTACAATTTTGCTTTTGTAATGCAGCATGTAAAACCGTAATATCACTAAACCCTACCACCCATTTTGGATGGACATTAAATTTCGAAAAATTAAGCGAACCAATTATTCTGCTCAGCCCATATCCACCCCTAGCGCATATAATTGCTTTTATATTTTCATCGTCCAACATGGACTGTACATCCTGCGCCCTTTCTGCATCAGTAGCCGAAAAACAGTCTTTTTTTGCCCCCACCGTTTTGCCCAATTGCACCTGATACCCCCATTTTTCAAGGGTTTGGATGCAATTTTGCACTTTTTCTATGGGAATAGAACCTGCTGGACAAACCAGGCCAATAGTGTCTCCCTGCTGGATATTCGGCGGTTGAATCATACCACAATATTAAGTACTTTTGCACCAATGAACACGCCTAAACGATATTTGATTACTGTAGCCCTGCCTTATGCCAATGGGTTGAAACATATTGGCCACTTGGCAGGCGCTTATTTGCCAGCTGATATTTATGTACGTTACCTGAAAGCTCAAAAAAGAGATGTGGTTTTTGTTTGTGGTAGTGATGAACACGGAACCGCTATTCCTATTCAGGCCACTAAGGAAGGCACCACAGCACAAGCGATCATCGATAAGTATCATCCCATTATTGAACAAAATTTCAAGGACCTAGGTATTGAGTTTGATATTTACCACCGTACCAGCGACCCCTTGCATCATCAAACCGCAAGTGACTTTTTTAAAGACCTGGAAGCCAAAGGTGATTTAGAAACCAAGGCCACCGAACAATATTTTGATGAAGCCTCTCAAACTTTTTTAGCCGATCGTTACATCAAAGGCACCTGCCCCAATTGTGCACATAAAGAAGCCTACGGAGATCAATGTGAAAAATGCGGGAAAAGCTTAAGCCCCGAAGAACTAATTAATCCTGTTAGTACTTTAAGTGGCAATACGCCTATTAAAAAAGAAACTACCCATTGGTATTTACCTTTAAATAAGCATGAAGATTTTTTACGCGAATGGATTTTGAATGATCATGCGAAAGATTGGAGAGCCGCTGTGGTAGGTCAATGTAAAAGTTGGATTGATGGGGGTTTACAACCAAGGGCTGTTACCCGCGATTTGGATTGGGGCGTTAAAGTACCTCTTGCAAGTGGTGCTGGTAAAGTTTTATATGTTTGGTTTGATGCGCCCATTGGATATATTAGTGCAACCAAACAATGGGCTTTAAATACAGGGAAAGATTGGACCCCTTATTGGAATGATAAAGAAACTAAATTGGTTCATTTCATTGGTAAAGACAATATCGTTTTTCATTGCATCATTTTTCCTATCATGTTAAAATTGCATGGCAATATTTTACCAGAGAATGTGCCTGCTAATGAGTTCATGAATTTAGAAGGTGATAAGATGAGTACTTCCAAAGGTTGGAGTATTGAAATGGATGACTATATCAATAAATGGATTAAAAAAGACAATGGCGGCAACGGCCTAGCCGATAGCTTGCGTTTTTATTTAACAGCTATCGCTCCGGAATCCAAAGACAGTGAATTTACTTGGAAAGGTTTTCAGGAATCTGTTAACGGAGAACTAGTAAGCATCTTTGCAAATTTTGTAAATAGAACCTGGGTACTCATGCATAAATTATGCAAAGGAAAAGTACCTCCTATTCATCCCGATTTATTAGACGACGAAGACCATGCTATTTTAATTAGTTTAAAAGAAAGCAAAGAAAAAATTACAGAACTTTTAGAATTATATAAATTTAGAGAAGCTCAATTTGAAGTGATTAACTTGGCTAGAATAGGCAATCAATACATGCAAAAGAAAGAGCCTTGGATATTGGCTAAACAGTTGGATACAGATCCTACTGCACAAGCTAAGATTGACAATTGCATGCACGCTTGTTTACAGTTATGCGCCAACCTTGCCATTTTAATGAACCCTTTTTTGCCATTTACTTCTAAAAAAATGTGCTACATGATGAAAGTAGTAGACAAAATGTTAGAGTGGGAAAATGCAGGTGGATTTAATTTATTAAAAGTGGGGTATAGCTTACGTCCCCCTGAATTATTATTTAGAAAAATTGAAGATGAAGAAATTGAAGCAGAATTAACGCAGTTGCGCAGCAACTTAATCGCTAAAAAAAATACTATGGATAGCAACACATCAGCAAGTCCTTCTGAACCAAAAGACAAGAGCATAAAACCTGAAATTGTTTTTGACGATTTTGGCAAAATAGATTTACGCGTAGGCACTATTATTGAAGCCAAGAAAGTAGAGAAGGCCGATAAATTACTTCAACTAGAAGTAGACTTAGGCTCGGAGAAAAGAACCATTTTATCGGGTATTGCCCTGCACTTTGAGCCAGCAGCCATTGTGGGTAAGCAAGTGGTGGTGGTGGCTAATTTAGCCCCTCGTAAAATGCGTGGTATTGAAAGCAAGGGAATGATTTTAATGGCTGAAGATGCTAATGGCAAATTATACTTCGTTCAACCTAGTGAAGCCATTGCTGCAGGAAGTACTATATCCTAATTTAAAACCTATAACCATAAGCACTTAACTACATAAAAAAAGCCCCTCGTGAATTCGGGGGGCTTTTTTATAAATCATTAGAGGTTAAATTTTCGAACCCTTATATTTTATAAAGGGTGAGAAAATTAAATGCACTCTTTTAATTCTTTTTCTGTGTAAGCAAGTCCGTGGTGTTTTAAAACATCATCTGGTACGCCCGCCCACATATTGGGTACATTGCCCATATAACCCAAGTCTTTAACGCCAATTTCTGCTGTATAAAATCCTGTAGCCACTAAGTCTCTCATCTTGTTAAAGAAATTAACTCCTTGACTATGTTCGGGCTTTGCTTTTTTAGGATAAGCAATTTCATCCACAATGCCTATTTGCTCCTGCTTTGTGCATTCTACAAATGACTTGCCATGTTTTTTATTGCTATGCAGGTCCAACCATTTTAATCCTCCGCGCATGGGTATTTGATGATAAGGCATATCCTTAACAATAAACTCTATAAACTCCGGCACTTTCGCATCTGTAGCAGAACCGCTTACCGCGTCCTTAGGAATAATAATGTCCGAAAGCACCACAACAGTGGCCATTTCGTGTGCATCAAAGAAATTAGGTTCGGCTTTAATCTTAACCGCATAATCTTTTTCTTCTTGCATACGCTCGTCCATATTTACTTCGGATACCGTGGTGGATGTATTTTTACAGGCTTCTACTAAAACAGTTGCAGAAACTGTGCCAATGAACATCGCTTTGATGGATTTTCTTCTGTCCATAATATTTTAAATTAAGTAATTTATAAATTTTGTTTGTTGGTTTTTTCTTTGCTTAAATTTGAAATAAAGCAAAGAAAAAAATTATTTTATTTTATTTAAAAACAAAATTATAAATTTTGTTTTTGTAACTGATCTAATATATACTCTGAAGCACGCATAGACAATGCTAAAATAGTCCAAGTAATATTCTTATCTGCTTGTGATGTAAATACCGAACCATCTACACAGAATAAATTACTACAATCATGCGCTTGTCCCCATTTGTTTAGTGCAGATGTTTTTTTGTCTGCACCCATACGAACTGTACCTGCTTCATGAATAATGTTTCCAGGATTAGATAAACCATATCTATTAGACTCATTGTCTTGATCACCCCAGGTAATGATAGCTCCCATTTCATGCATGATCTCTTTAAAGGTTTCCTTCATGTGTTTTGCTTGTTTAATTTCATAGTCTGAATTTTTACAATCAAATTTCAAAACAGGAATACCGTATTTGTCGACCACTTCTGGATCAATGGTACATTTATTATCAAAACGAGGTACGGCTTCTCCGCGACCAGCCATTCCTACACTAGCCCCATAAAAGAAACGAACATCTTCTTTCAAAGACTCGCCATATCCGCCAGCTTCCTTGGTTCTAGCATTCACTTGGAACTTACCATTTAAACCCTGCATTCCCATTCCAATGCCGTATCCTGGCTGACTCATACCTCCACCATATTCAATGTGGTATCCACGTGGAAAATCTAATTTTTTATTATCCAACCACCATGGGGTATAAACGTGTAAGCCACCCACGCCATCTTCATTGTATCTTTTGCGTCCAAATAAAGATGGAATCACACCACCCAAGCCGGCTCCTGTAGAATCATGTAAATAATGACCCACCACACCAGAACTATTGGCTAAGCCATCAGGATGTTTTGGTGATTTTGAATTGAGTAATAAACGTGCGGTCTCACAAGTACTTGCGCCAAGAATAACCACTTTTGCATTGATTTGATATTCTTGCTTGTCTGCTTTATTGACATAAGAAATTCCTACTGCTTTACCTTCTCTATCGGTGATTACTTCACGCGCCATGGCTCCAGTAATTAAATCAACATTACCAGTTAGCACGGCAGGCTTTACCAATACAGAGGAAGAAGAAAAATCGCCATACACTTTACAAGAACGATTACATTGTCCGCAATAAAAACAAGCACCACGTTCGTCATTAATTTTTTTGGTTAAAATAGATAAACGAGAAGGGATGACAGGAATATTAATACCAGTAGCTGCTTTCTTAAACATCAATTCATGTAAACGTGGTTTAGGGGGTGGTAAGAAAATTCCATCTGGATCATTCTCCAATCCTTCATTGGTACCATATACACCAATCAATCGATCAATTTTATCGTAGTAAGGTTTTATATCTTCATATCCTATTGGCCAATCATCGCCTAAGCCATCAATACTTTTTCTTTTAAAATCACGTGGTCCAAAACGTAGCGAAATACGACCCCAATGGTTCGTACGTCCTCCAACCATTCTTGCTCTCCACCAATCAAATTTTTCACTTCCAGGAGTTTGTGTATATGGTTCTCCATCAATTTCCCAGCCCCAAAAAGAAGCATCAAAATCGCCAAAGGGTCTCATTTTAGTACTTGCTCCACGACGAGGTGATTCCCATGGATTTTTTAATTGTGCTGAATTTTTTGCAGGATCAAATTCTGGACCAGCTTCTAGCAAACAAACTTTTAAACCTGCTTTGGATAAAACATAAGCTGCCATTCCGCCACCTGCACCAGAACCTACTATTACGGCATCGTATTTCTTAGGGGATACCTTTACTTGAAAATTGGACATAAAGCAATCTTTTTAACTATTGAATGAAAGAATGAATTTAAAGAAAAAAAGGGATGAAAAGCAAAAAAAGGGATGAAAATAAAAGCAACCCAAAAACAAAAGGCCCCGTTTATGGGGGCCTTTTAAAAAATCATAAGAGGTTATAATTTCGAGGCCCTAACTTTCAAAGAAAGGGCCGAGAAAAACAAAAGGCCCCGTTTATGGGGGCCTTTTAAAAAATCATAAGAGGATTTTTGTGAATTTTATATTTTATAAAAATTCACGAAAAATCAACTACAGCCCATTGAAGTACCGCAGTTCAAGCACTTATAACAAGTACCACTTCTGATGGTAATATGTCCGCAAGTGCTACAGGCAGGCGCATCACTTTGCATGCTTTTTGCAGCTGCTTGTACTTGATCCATAGCGCCGGTTGCTTCCACTGCAACGGCTACATTGGCTTTAGCTACTGGAGCTGCTGAAGGCGCTGTAACACGAATGCTGCTTAATTCTGGTTTCCCTACTAAGGTAATATCGCCTTCTTCGCCTAAGTTTTCTACGGTAGGCTTATCTAATACATGTACTAAATCGGTTCTGCCTAAATATTCGTAAGCTAAAGAACGGAATATAAAGTCAACGATAGAAGTAGTGGTTTTAATATTTGGATGATCTACCATGCCAGAAGGCTCGAACTTAGTAAATACAAATTTCTCAACAAACTCTTCTAATGGAACACCATATTGTAAACCTACTGAGATAGATATTGCAAAGCAGTTCATTAAACTACGTAATGTTGAACCTTCTTTCGCTAGATCTATAAATATTTCTCCTAAAGTATTATCATTATATTCTCCGGTTCTTAAGAATAATACTTGACCACCAATTCTTGCTTTTTGTGTAAATCCACGACGCTTAGCTGGTAAAGATTTGCGCTCAACAATGCGTGACAATTGACGCTTGAAAGTTGTGTCGGTAGAAGCAGACATTCTTTTTTGAACTTCTTCTAATAACTCATCTACATTTAATTTACTCAAGTCCACTAATTGTGAACCGCCATCTAAACTTAATTCTCCATCTGCAGTAGCGTCTGTTTTTTTCTTTTTATCAGACTTCGTACTTAAAGGCTGGCTTAATTTAGAACCATCACGGTATATAGCATTTGCTTTTAAACCTAGGGTCCAACTCATTAAATAAGAATCTGCAATTTCTTCAACAGTTGCTTCGTTGGGAAGGTTGATGGTTTTAGAAATCGCACCAGATAAGAAAGGTTGACAAGCAGCCATCATTCTAATATGTCCGTGGGCGTGAATGTATCTTTCTCCTTTTTTACCATTTTTATTCGCGCAATCAAATATGGATAAATGCTCGTCTTTCAATGCTGGCGCTCCTTCTACGGTCATTGTACCGCAAACATAATCGTTGGCTGCGTCTATTTGATCTTCGGTAAATCCTAACGCTTCTAATAAGTTAAAGCTCCAGTCTGCAAAAACTTCTTCTTTGAAACCTAATCTTGTTAAACAAGCATCACCTAAAGTGAAACGGTTAAAAATAAATCCGATTTCAAATGCAGATTTAGCAGCACCATTTAATTTTGCAATCTCTTCCGTTGTAAATCCTTTAGCTAATAAAGATTCATTATTAATATGTGGCGCCCCTACGAAACTTGCATGTCCTATAGCGAAATTTACAATAGCATCATTTTCTGCTTGAGAATAACCCAAGTTTTTCAATGCTTGTGGCACTGATTGATTAATGATTTTGAAATAACCACCACCAGATAATTTTTTAAATTTCACTAAAGCAAAATCTGGTTCAACACCAGTCGTATCGCAATCCATTACTAAGCCAATGGTTCCAGTTGGAGCGATAACAGTAGTTTGCGCATTTCTATAACCATATTTTTCACCCAATTGAACTGCATCATCCCAAGCTTTGGTAGCTGCCTTCAATAAATAATCAGGAGTATATTGTGCTTTAATTCCTTGTGGTTTAATTTCAAGACCTACATAGGCGTCTTCTGCATCATAAGCAGCCGCACGATGATTACGCATAACACGTAACATGTCTTCTTTATTTTCTTCGTATCTATCAAACGCCCCTAAGAAGGATGCGAGTTCGGCAGATGTTTTATAAGAAACACCTGTCATGATAGCGGTGATAGCGCCTGCAATACCACGCGCTTGCTCGCTATCGTATGCAATACCACTTACCATTAACATTGAACCAAGATTAGCAAAACCTAAACCTGTAGTTCTGTAGTCATATGATAATTGTGCTACTTCTTTAGAAGGGAACTGTGCCATTAAAATAGATACTTCTAATACAGTGGCCCATAATCTTGTAGTGTATTCAAAACCAGTTACATCAAAACTATTGTCAGACTCATTAAAGAATTTACGCAAGTTGATAGAGGCTAAGTTACAAGCAGTATTATCCAAGAACATATATTCTGAACAAGGGTTAGAAGCATTGATGCGACCACCTTTAGGACATGTATGCCACTCGTTAATAGTAGTGTCATATTGTGTTCCAGGATCGGCACAACGCCAAGCAGCGTTTGCAATTTGATCCCATACTTCACGTGCTGGAATTGATTGCATCACACGACCATCGGTACGTGCCTTTAATTCCCAGTTACCATTTTCAGATAAGGCTTTGAAGAAGCTATTAGGGATACGCACCGAGTTGTTTGAATTTTGCCCAGACACTGTTGCGTAAGCTTCTCCTTCGTAACTATTATCATAACCAGCTGCGATTAATGCAGCTACTTTATCTTCTTCTTTTACTTTCCAGTTAATAAACTCCATCACTTCTGGATGATCTAAATCTAAACAAACCATTTTAGCAGCACGACGGGTTGTACCACCACTTTTAATAGCACCAGCCGCACGATCTCCAATTTTTAAGAAACTCATTAAGCCGCTTGAAGATCCACCACCGCTTAATTTTTCATTGGCACCTCTAATTTGAGAGAAATTAGTTCCTACTCCAGAACCATATTTGAAAATCCTTGCTTCTCTTGTCCATAAATCCATAATACCACCTTCGTTTACTAAGTCGTCACTTACACTTAATATAAAACAAGCATGTGGTTGAGGACGCTCATAAGCACTGGTTGATCTTTTTAATTGCTTGTCGTTAGGGTCTACATAATAGTGCCCTTGTGCACCACCTGTAATACCATAACTCTCATGCAATCCAGTATTAAACCATTGTGGTGAGTTAGGAACACAAGCTTGATTTAATATACTATATACTAATTCTTCATAAAATACTTGTGCATCTTGCTCTGTTGCAAAATAACCATAACGCTCACCCCACACTCTCCAACAATTGGCCATACGATGTGCAACTTGTTTTACAGTTGTTTCGCGACCTAGTGTTCCATCGGGTTGAGGAACGCCTGCTTTTCTAAAATATTTTTGAGCAAGAATATCTGTTGCAATCTGACTCCACTGTTTCGGCACTTCGACATTAGTCATTTCAAACATCTTCTCACCATTTGGATTTTTGATAACGCTATCTCTATAGTCATATTCAAATTGATCAAATGGAGAAACATTCTCTTTAGTAAATAGGCGAGAAAATTGTAAGCCTTTTTTTGTTTTTGCAGTAGCCATGGTCGTATTCTATTTTGGATGTTAGTGGGTTATCCCACTAGATTTTTCAAAAACCTTGATGGGTATACGAAAATATCTTTCTATGACCATAATTCAACCATGGAAATATCAACAGCTGTGGAAAAGAAATGTGGATTAAATTAAACCCCATATCCGGCTTGATTTCCGCGATTTATCCCCACCTTATGTTAGTTTCTGCGAAAAAAAAACCTAGGTTTATTGTATTTTTTAGTAATAAATACACTTTAGCCTCCAATGGTATAATTAAATTGGATAATTTTGAAGATTCCAACAAAAAGACGCATCTTTCGGGTGCAAAGAAATGACTCAAAATATATACCATACCATCCAAAGTAGCAAAGCAAAATCTAGCAAAGCCTTTGCCGTTTTAATAGATCCAGATAAGCTCAATGAACAAAGCTTACTCTCCACTATCGAAATTGCTATAAAAGCCAAAGTTGATTTTTTCTTTGTCGGAGGCAGCTTGGTGGTAACCGACACTTTGGATAAGATGGTATCTATTATAAAAAAACATTGTTCCATACCTGTTGTTTTATTTCCTGGCTCACCCGATCAAATTACTTCAAAAGCAGATGCTTTATTGTACCTATCTTTAATTTCTGGACGCAATCCTGAATTATTAATTGGTCAACATGTAATTAGTGCTCCCTTTATCAAACAAAGTGGTTTAGAAATTATTCCAGTTGGCTATATGTTAATTGATGGCGGATCCCCTACCACTGTTTCTTATATTTCCAATACCAACCCTATTCCATCCAATAAAAATGATATTGCTATTTGTACCGCTATGGCAGGAGAAATGTTAGGCCTTAAATTGATATATATGGATGCTGGTAGCGGGGCTTTAAAAGCTATCCCCACCGCTATGATTAAGGAAGTAGCCAAGCACATTCAAATACCTTTGGTGATAGGTGGTGGTATTACTAACCCTGAAAAAGCTAAAGAAAATTGTATGGCTGGCGCAGATATTATTGTAGTAGGCAATGCAGCAGAAAAAGATCCAGAATTAATCACTGCCATCTCCCAGGCGATTCATAGTTTGAATTAAAAGAAGCCTTTTTTAGAAGCTCATCATTTCTTTAAACTTCACAGTTTGACGTCGGCTTATTTCTATTTTTTCTCCTCCTTTTAATTCTACTAACAATCCTCCATTAAAATAGGGCTCGATTTTTTCGATCCAATGCAAATTAATGATGTGCTTTCTATTGGCTCTAAAAAAAACTCGATCGTCTAATCTGTCTTCCAGCGCATTTAATGATTTTAAAATAAGTGGCTTATTGGTAGAGAAATATACTTTAGCATAATTGCCTACGCTTTCAAATAATCGAATGTCTTGTAGTTTTACAAACCAACATTTTTCTCCATCCTTCACAAATACTTGATCGCTTTCCGATAACGGACCACGCTGATTGCCCGATAAGCTTGCTTGCTCTAATTGTATTTCGGCTTGTAGTTTTTGAATGGCGTCTGCCAATCTTTTTGGATCAATGGGTTTTAATAAATAATCCAATGCATTTACTTCAAATGCTTTTAATGCAAATTCGTCATAAGCCGTCGTGAAAATTACTTTGGGTGTCTTTTCTAATTCCGCCAATAAATCAAAACCGGTTTTGCCTGGCATTTGAATGTCTAAAAAAATAAGGTCGGGTCTTGCCAAATCAATTTTTTCTACCCCCTCATCCACATTGCTCGCTTCGTCAATTATGAGTATATCGGGATGTTCTACTAATAATTTTTTTAGCTCATTACGAGCTAATCTTTCATCATCAATAATAATTGCTTTAATGGGCATGCTTTATTTTTTTGGAATAGAAATAGGGATGGCTAATTTTGCTGTAACCTGGTTGGGTAAACTTTGAAAAATTTCAAATAATGCTTGCCCATGGTATAATAAATTTAATCGCTCTCTGGTACTTTGTAATCCAAATCCATCGCGTTCGCTAGGTTTTAGTAATCCAGTATTTTGAACCATTAATACGAGTTTGTCTTGCTCGAATTTGGAGATAATTCTTATAAGGCAATCTCCTGGTTGTTTGCTTAACCCATGCTTAATGGCATTTTCTACCAAGGTTTGCAGCATCATAGGAGGCAATTGATTTTCGATGGTTTTAGGTTCAATTTCATACTCCACAATTAACCTATCAGCAAAACGAATGTACTCTAAGGCCAAGTAGTCTTTAACAATGTCTAACTCTTTTTCAAGCGTAGTAATTTCCACTTTATCCACTTGAATACTGCTTCTTAAAATATTACTTAGCTCGGTAATGGCTTGTCTTGCTCGTTTTGGATCCTCATCTACCAATGCACGAATGCTATTTAATGCATTAAATATAAAATGCGGATTTATTTGCGATTTAATGGTTTTTAACTCCAATTCTTTAATAATGGTTTCCAATCTTACTTTATTTACTTCTTCTGAATTAGTAAACTCGATGTAATGCCATAAAACATAAATGGAAATCCATACTAAAAAAATGGGCGTATCTAATATTAAACTAAATATAAAGCGCTTGTAAACTCTTTGGCTATCCCAGTTGGATATAATATTAGAAATTGAAAAAGAAAAATGATTAGTAATATTTTTAGGGCCTTCTCTATCTGTATCAAATAGTCTAAAAATTTCTATTAAAGAACTTGTTGCAATGCTAAAAAATACAGAAAATAATAAAATAAGTAATACTATTTTCCACCATTGCTGGGATGGCGTAGGCGGCCTTAAAGAAAGTTTTGTCATTGACTTTCTTAATAAATGCGTCATGATAATTCCAGAAATAATATTGATTAAAATTCTTGGATAAAAAGCAAGATTTAACTTTTTCTCTAACATGTAGGCAAAAAAGATAATAGTTAGCCCATAGCTAAACCAGCCAAAAATTTGACAAATCCAATATAGGGAGGCGGTCTTTTTCATCTGTCCTCAATTTACTCCAATTTGCTTGCTTATTGGCCCTTCCTTTGGATAGTTGGTTAAATACTTGGGTAGGTGGTAATCTGACCAAGTTCAGTGTAAACTTTTGTTGAATATTTATGTTATTAACTTACTTTTACTACACAATTTCGAAGTATGCATATTGAGGCTGGCCAATTATTAAAAACAATCAACTCCCCTGAAGACTTAAAAAAGGTTTCAAAGGAAAAATTACACCAGGTTTGCGATGAATTGCGCCAATACATTATTGATGTGGTAAGTGTTCATGGAGGCCACTTTGCTGCTAGCTTGGGCGTAGTGGAATTGACTGTGGCATTACACTATATTTACAATACCCCTTATGATCAACTCGTTTGGGATGTAGGTCATCAGGCCTACGGTCATAAAATTTTAACAGGCCGAAGAGACGAATTTATTACCAACCGCAAATACAATGGTTTAAGCGGATTTCCTAAAAGGTCTGAAAGTGAATACGACACATTTGGCGTGGGTCATTCTTCTACTTCTATCTCTGCTGCTTTAGGAATGTCTATGGCGGCTAAGTACAAAAAAGAAAATAGAAAATCTGTTGCAGTTATTGGCGACGGCTCTTTAACTGCAGGTATGGCATTTGAAGCGATGAACCATGCAGGCGTTGCAGATAGTGATGTACTTATTATATTGAATGATAATTGCATGAGCATTGACCCAAATGTGGGTGCATTAAAAGAATACTTAACAGACATTAGCACTTCGCCTACCTATAATAAAGTAAGAGATGAGCTTTGGCAATTAATGGGGAAACTGCCTATCGGAAAAACATTCACTCGGGAAATGGCTTCTAAAATTGAAGCTGGTTTAAAAGGGGTGATTTCTAAAAGCAGTAACTTATTTGAAGCATTGAATCTGCGTTATTTTGGACCCATAGATGGACATAATATTGCCAATTTAGTAGATACCTTAAAGAGCTTAAAAGAAATTCCTGGTCCAAAAATTTTACATGTGCTAACTGTAAAAGGCAAAGGGTATGCATTGGCAGAAAAAGATCAAACCAAATGGCATGCACCTGGCTTGTTTGATAAATTAACAGGAGAGATTATCAAGAAAAAAATTGAAACGCCTCAGCCACCCAAATACCAAGATGTATTTGGACATACTATTGTGGAACTAGCAAAGGCCAACAAATTAATTATGGGTATCACCCCGGCTATGCCGAGTGGCTCTTCCTTAAAATACATGATGGAAGCCATGCCAGATAGGGCTTTTGACGTAGGCATCTGTGAACAACACGCCGTTACTTTAAGTGCAGGCTTAGCCACACAAGGCATCAAAGCTTTTTGCAATATTTATTCTTCCTTTATGCAAAGAGCCTATGACCAAGTGATACATGATGTTGCTTTGCAAAATTTACCGGTGGTATTTTGTTTAGACCGTGCAGGTTTGGTAGGAGAAGATGGACCTACGCACCACGGTTGTTATGATATTGCTTTTTTTAGATGTATTCCTAATATGATTGTTTCTGCTCCCATGAATGAAGTGGAATTACGCAACTTAATGTTTACTGCACAATTGCCAGAAACCAATGCGCCTTTTGTAATTAGATACCCTAGAGGTGAAGGTGTTTTAGTAGATTGGGAAAAACCTTTTGAAAAAATCACCATCGGAAAAGGTAGAAAATTAAAAGATGGGAAAGACATTGCTATTTTATCACTAGGGCATCCTGGAAATTTTGCACAAACTGCCATTAGAAATCTAAGAGAGGAGGGCATCGATCCTGCTCATTATGATATTCGTTTTGTAAAACCATTGGATGAGGAATTACTGCATGAGGTTTTTAAAAACTATGATAAAATTGTAACAGTGGAAGACGCTGCGGTGGTCGGAGGCATGGGATCGGCTATCTTAGAGTTCATGAATGAACACAATTACACAAGTAAAATTACCCTACTAGGTATACCCGATAGTATTATAGAACACGGAAGCTTAAAACAATTACAACAAGAATGTCACTTTGATGCATTGGCCATAGCCGAAGCAGTGAAAGCATTGTTGGGCAAGCAAGTACTTACGGAAGTATAATTTTCCTGAATTTTGAACTACGTTAATTTAAGCTAGGATCAAAATCACCTAAATCTTCTTCTCTTTTTTCACCTTCTTCCGGTAAAATAGGATCTTCTTTGAATGATTCTAAATTAGGCGTTTCATAAGAATCGAAACTATCTATATGGCCTGGCTCTAAATCATCTTCTCTATTTTCATTCCACTCGATGATAAAATTATTGCGCCCCTCACCCACCATCAGCTTCATGTATTTTTGTTGAGACAATTCTAAAATGGATAAGAATAAGAATAACGCATGCACCCTATCTTGACAGATATCAAACACTTTTTCAAAAGCCACTGTCTTACCTTCTTTCACGATGTCCAATAAATAAGCTCTGCTGCCCTCCATCGTGTAGTTGTACCTCACGACAGTATGTACGGGCCTGTTTTGACGATCTTGCAAACGAGTCATTACTTTTTCAAATGACTTCATTAATTTAAATAAAGTCACAGTTTGTAATTCGGTGCCTTCTGCAGCCTCTTCACCCACTAAAGACATTTCTTGTTGAATATTGCCACGCTTCATCATTAACATTCTAAGCGCCTCTAAGTCGGCCATTTGAACAGCTGCTTCCTTATATTTCTTGTACTCTAAAATTTTATCTATTAATTCTTGTCTTGGATCTATTTCATTTCCTAAAGCATCTAATTCTTTTCTTGGCAATAAAAGCTTTGCCTTGATGCGCATTAAAGTAGAAACAAATAAGATGAACTCGCTACTTAATTCAATATTTACTTTTTCTTGATCATGAATAAAATGTAAAAAATCATTGATAATTTTTGTAATCTGAATATTGTAAATATCCATTTCGTCTCGCTCAATAAAGAAAAGTAGTAGGTCAAAAGGGCCTTCAAATTGGTCTACTTTTATGGAATAATTAGTATGCTGGTTCATTCCCACAAAGAAAAGGAATCAAGACTAATTTAAGGCTAAATGAGCAAGTATTTATCCACTTTTATAAAAAATCAAGCATCTTTACCCAAAATTTAGCGCGTGAACAATAAGCTCTTCAATTGGCTCTTATTTGGCATTTTATCACTTGTTTGGGGCAGCTCCTTTATTTTAATGAAAGAAGGCCTCACACAGCTTTCACCCTACCAAGTAGCTTCGATACGCATGCTGTTTGCAGGCCTTGTTTTATTGCCTTTTGCTTTTAGGGCTTTTAAAAAAATACCCAAGGATAAAATGGGCTTAGTGCTTATTTCTGGCATCATTGGAAATTTTATACCTGCCTATCTTTTTTGCATTGCTGAAACAAAAATCGATAGCGCACTTGCAGGAATTTTAAACTCACTTACTCCTTTATTCACCATTCTTGTTGGTTTGTTTTTTTTCAAACTTCCTTCTAATAATAAAAAAATAGCGGGCGTGCTGGTCGGATTTATAGGACTTTGCTTACTAATCGCCTCTGGCAAAAATATTGGCTTCGAAAATTTATCCTATGCAGCATTGGTATTGGTGGCTACTTTTTTTTATGGACTGAATGTAAATATGGTCGGAAAATTTTTACAAAATATTCGTGCCTTAGATATTGCATCGGTCGCTTTTACTTTTTTAATTTTACCGAGTCTTCTACTCCTTTACAATTCCGGCTATTTTAATCTATACTTTAAAGACCCATCCATCATCAATGCTACCTTAAGTAGTATTTGCTTGGGCATAGTGGGCACTTCTATCTCCGCTATTCTTTTTTACATGCTAATCAAAAGATCGAGTATCGTTTTTGCTTCTATGGTTACTTATGGAATTCCAATTGTTGCTGTTGCCTGGGGGCTATATTTTGGAGAAACTATTTCTTCTTTACAAGTAGGCAGTTTACTTATTATTTTAGCAGGAGTCTATATAGTCAATAAGCCCCAGCAACAATAAAGTGTCAGGGCTTATTTTAGTTAAAATGTATTTTGAAATGCTTTCCTTAAATAGTCATTATCTCTTTTTCCTTATACTCTAAATGTTTTTCGACTAAGCCAATATGCTTATCAGTTATTTGCTGAATCTCGTCTTCGGCACCTTTACAAATATCCAAGCTAGCACCGTCTTTTTGTAATTTCTTCACTTGCTCAATATGATCTCGTCTAATATTACGAATTGAAACCTTGCTTAATTCTCCTTCTGCACTTGCTTTTTTTACCAATTCTTTACGTCGCTCTTCGGTTAATGGAGGAGTGAATAATCTAATCTGCACCCCATCATTTTGAGGCGTAATGCCAATATTAGCAGCCATAATAGCTCTCTCAATGAGTGCCAACATGTTTTTTTCCCAAGGTTGAATACTTATAGTTCTGCTATCTAAAATTTGTACATTCCCTACCTGGCTCACCGGTGTAGGGGTGCCATAATAATCTACATTAATCCCTTCTAAAATAGAGGGAGAGGCTTTGCCAGCCCTTATCTTAGAAATCTCTATTTCTAAATGATTGATGGCCTTTTTCATGCCATTTTCGGCATTCAAGGTGATTTTCTTTAACTCTTCTGACATAGTTGAATTATTTGAGTCTTCAAAGCTACGCAAATCATAGAATTGAGCACAAGTCTTTTTTTAGCTTTTTACTACATTTTCGATGCTATTTAGACTATGAATTCTATCTTTGCAGCCACTATTATTATACTATTATGGCTACCACCGATTTAACTAAAATTGCTTCTCAAATTAGAAGAGACATTGTAAGAATGGTTCATGCGCAACAAAGTGGTCACCCAGGTGGCTCATTGGGTTGCACCGATTTCCTAACTGCCCTCTATTTTAAAGTAATGAAAATTGATACCAACTTTTCAATGGACGGAAAAAATGAAGACCTTTTCTTTTTATCCAATGGTCATATTTCTCCTGTATTTTATTCGGTATTAGCAAGGTCTGGTTATTTTGATATAAAAGAATTAGCCACCTTTAGACAAATAAATTCTCGTTTACAAGGACATCCTACCACCCACGATCATTTACCAGGTATTCGTATTGCAAGTGGTTCCTTAGGTCAAGGCATGAGCGTTGCCATTGGTGCAGCACTTACCAAAAAATACAATAAAGACGATCGTACTGTTTATTGCTTACATGGCGATGGTGAATTGCAAGAAGGACAAATTTGGGAAGCCATTATGTTTGCAGCCCATAATAAAGTAGATAATTTAATCGCAACCGTGGATGTGAATGGCCAACAAATTGATGGACCATTGAGCAAAGTTTTATCCTTGGATAGTTTAGAAGAAAAATTTAAAGCATTTCATTGGACCGTTTTACATATGGATGGTCACAATATGGACAATATCTTAGAAACCCTCGCTAAAGCAAAATCATTGACTGGACAAGGCAAGCCTATTTGTATTTTAATGAAAACAGAAATGGGCAAAGGCGTTGACTTTATGCAAGGCAGCCATGAGTGGCATGGCATTGCACCTAACGATGAGCAACTGGCCAAAGCTTTAGGACAACTAGAAGAAACTTTAGGAGATTACTAAGCCCCCTTAAAATTCTCTTTTTGATTTTTACTTTTTTCTAGGATTTTATAAAATATAAACCCTAGAAAAATTCTCATTTTGATTTTTTCAACTACCTCCATCCTAATTAATTTTTTCGAACAATCTATCCGCTGCTCTGCGGGCTGGCAGCCATCCTGCTAATAGGGCAATGAATATAACCAATAGCATAATGGCTATATAATCTACCACCATTGGTTTTACTGGATAATAATCTATAATAAAAGAATTGCCCCCCAATTTAATAAAGTGAAATGTGTTTTGTAGCCAGCAAAATAAACTAGCTAAGCCTCCTCCAATCAAAGCACCTAAAAAAGCCATAATCCCAGACAGCAATAAAAATATTTTTTGAATATCCCAAGGCTTGGCGCCCATGGCATGCAACACATGTATATCTTTTTGCTTTTCTAAAACCAACATGGTTAAGGCGCCCACTAAATTAAAAGAAGCTACCATCATAATTAAAGCTAGGATGGAAAAAATAATCCATTTTTCCATTTGCATAATTTTATACAAATCAATATTTTGCTGAAATTTATTTTTGATTTGAAACCCTGGGCCAAAACTATTTTTTAATTTTTGCATCACTTGCGCTTCTTCTGATGATTTTACGGCAAGCTCAATGGCAGAAACCTGTTGGGGCGCTAAGTCAAATAAATACTGCGCAAAAGCGTAATTGGTAAATACATATTGATCGTCAAACTCTTGCTGTACCGAAAAAGCCCCCGCCTCTGTTGCATTTAAGGTGTTTAACTGATGGAGGCTGGTAATGGATTTCCCCGATCTGTTCACCGCAAACAATTGAACAGTATCTCCAATTAAACTTTGAAATAATCCTAGCTTTTGCTCAATGCCAATGCCCATCACTAATTGTGGATTATGTAAATCGCCTACTACTAATTTCCCTCTTTTTAAATAAGATTGAATATGATTGATCGCTACATAAGTGGAATCCACTCCCTTCACCATCACTACCGCCTGAAAATGATCTTTCACTATTAAAGCTCTATTTTCTACTACCTTGCTTACGGCTTTCACGCCATCTATTTTTTCAACCAATTGATAGGTGCTGTCCGACAAAGTGAAAAATTTTCCATGTACCGGTGTAACACGCATATCTGCATAAAAATCAGAATATAACCCCTTTACAATATCCGTAAATCCATTGGATACACTTAATATTAAAATAAGGGCTGCGGTACCTAAGGCAATAGCAAAAACACTTACCCATGCAATAATTTGTATTGCTTGAAAAGCATATTTACCTCTGAAATAACGCCATGCAAATAAAAAATGCACTTACAAATTTTTTAGAATCTCATCCATTTTAAAAACATAATCCAAGGTATCGTCTAAATAAAAATGCAATACAGGAATACGCCTTAACTGGTGCTTCATGGTATCAGAAAGATGCTTTTTGATCTCCCATGCCTGTGCTTGTATTTTTTTAAAGCAAGCTTCGGTATCCTTTACCTGAAAAAGACTAATATATATTCTAGCCTCCAACAAATCGGGGGTCACTTTTACAGAAGATATAGAAATCATACCCCCTTGTAAATTGGTTAGTCCCAATTTCAAAAAAATATCGTTCAGGGCTGTTTGAATGGCCCCAGCCACCTGTTTTTGTCTTTTTCCTTCTTCCATAATCAAAATCGTTGATTCGTTGTAAAATTAGTTACTTTGCTGATTATTCTGCGGGAATAATTTTGAATATGAAGAAATTTATTCGCATCATAAGTTATATTAGAGAATACAAGGCCTATATGGGTTGGTATAGCCTATTTATTACCCTATCTATCCTATTCGGCTTGTTTTCCTTGGGTATGCTCATGCCCTTTATGGACCTAATTTTTGGCAGTAGTGAATTAACCAGCGCAACCACCATAGCTACTTCGGGCAGTACGAATAATATCAAAGACATCATCTATGGGTTTTTACAACAAAGTATTGCCGCTCATGGCAAAGTACAGGCCTTAGGCTGGATTTGTTTAGCCATCATTATTACTATTTTTCTTAAGAATACATTTCTTTATTTGTCCTACTATTTTTTAGCCCCCATTAGAAATGCGGTTACCAGAAAATATTCCAGACTATTGTATGAAAAAATATTACAATTACCTATTGGCTATTTTACCGAACAACGCAAAGGAGATATTTTAAGCAGATCCTCCAATGACATTACAGAATTAGAGAATTCAGTGATTGGAGCTTTAGAAGGTTTAATTAAAGAGCCTTTAAACATAATAGGTATTTTAATTTTCTTATTCATCATTAGTGTGAAGCTTACTTTGTTTGTTTTTATATTATTACCGCTTGCTGGTTTAATTGTTGGTCGTATTGGAAGAAGTTTAAAAAAACACACCAATAAAGCACAAGTGAAATGGGGGGAGATTTTAAGTCAGATGGAAGAAACTTTAACTGGCTTAAGAATTATTAAAGCTTTTAACGCAGAAGGCAGAGTGAAGAAACAATTTTTTGTATTGGTAGATGATATTTTTCATATCAAAAATAAAATTTTATACCGCCGCGATTTAGCTTCTCCTGTTTCAGAAACCTTAGGTGTGATTATTTTATGTGGTGTTTTATGGTTTGGGGGCAAATTAGTTTTAAGTGGGGAAATACTTTCTGGTAGTTCCTTTATTGCCTATGTAGCCTTGTTTTCTCAAATCATCAACCCTTCCAAAGCTTTATCCCAAGCAGCGTACAACGTTACAAGAGGCAATGCTACTTTAGATAGATTGAATGAGATTTTAGAAGCGCCTTTAATGGTGGAAGAAATAGCCAAACCCATTGTTTTGGAATCTTTTAAAGAATCCATTGAATTTGATAATGTTCAATTTTTATACCAGGATACCAGTATTTTAAAAAATATTAATCTTAAGATTCAAAAAGGAAAATCGGTAGCACTTGTTGGATCCTCGGGTGCAGGTAAAAGTACCCTGGCCGATTTAGTACCGCGCTTTCATGATGTGAGTGCAGGCAATCTTTATATAGATGGCGTAAATATTAAAGAGTATAGCTTACACAGTTTAAGGAGCTTAATAAGTATTGTTACCCAAGAGCCTATTTTATTCAATGATACCATTGCGGCTAATATTGCTTTAGGCAAACCAGATGCTACGGAAGCAGAAATTATAGCTGCTGCAAAAATTGCCAATGCTTATGATTTTATTATCAAAAAAGAAGGGGGATTTCAAAGTATCATTGGCGATAGAGGTAGTAAATTAAGTGGAGGTGAGCGTCAACGTTTAACCATTGCACGAGCAGTATTAAAGAACCCGCCCATTTTAATTTTAGACGAAGCCACTTCGGCTTTAGATACAGAAAGTGAAAAATTAGTCCAAGAAGCCATCAACAATATGATGCAAAATAGAACCTCTATAGTGATTGCACATAGATTGTCTACCATTAGATACGCCGATGAGATTATTGTATTACAAAAAGGAGATATTGTAGAAAGAGGCAATCATGATAGCTTACTTGCCCAAAATGGTTATTACCGCAAGCTGATTGAAATGCAAGAAGTTAAATAAGAAGCTGCGAAAGCAGCTGATGTGTAGAAGACCCTAAATAGCTGATGTGTAAAAAACTAAAAATGTCTGATGTAAAGAAGGCCCTAAATAACTGATGTAAATAAAGCTTACAAAAAACCCCGATAGTATTATCAGGGTTTTTTTATAGTAAGAAACTTAATTCAACATCTTATTGGTCATGACTGTTTCTAACATAGCCCAACTTAGCTTCTAAGCTTAAAGTGGCATGTGGCACAGCACGCAAACGCGCTTTGTCTATTAAACGTCCTGTAACTCTACAAATTCCGTAGGTTTTATTTTCGATACGCATTAAGGCCTTTTCTAAATGGTCAATAAAAGAAATTTGACGACTGGCCATTTGACCCAATTGCTCTCTTTCCATGCTAATACTACCGTCTTCCATGGTCATGTATCTTGCATCATCATTATCTCCCCCTAATTCATCCTTACGAGTAATAAGCCCTTGCAAATAAACCAACTCTTTTTTTGCGGCTTCTAATTTATTAGAAATTAACTCCTTGAATTCTTTTAATTCTGCATCAGAGTATTTAACTAAAGTATCGGTAGATCTTGTTACTTCTTTTCTACGCTCCATTGGTACATAACCTGGTTGATAAGGCACACTGCTTTTTGCACCAATCTTAGGCACTTTGATGTCTTTAATTGGTTCCGCTACTTTGCGCACTGGTTTAACTGGAGGCGTTGGAATTTTAGGAACCGGCTTTGCAGGCGGAACATATTTTTCTACTGGCTTTGCAACGATAGGTGCTTTTCCAGGTATAGTTGGTTTGACATTCCCTTTTACAGGAATGGCTTTTTTAATAGGGGTGGCTTTTTTTAAAGGTGTTTTAACAGGTACCGCTTTTTTAACTGGTGCCACTTTTTTGGGAAATACTTTTTTTACGGGTACTGCCTTTTTGGGAGCTGCTTTTTTTGCAGGAGCCGCCTTCTTAACAGGGGCTGCTTTTTTTGGAACTGCTTTTTTAGGTGCTGCCTTCTTAACAGGTGCCACTTTTTTTGCAGGTACTGATTTTTTAGCAGAAGCTGCTTTTTTAGGGACTGTCTTCTTAACAGGTGCCGCTTTTTTTGCAGGTACTGATTTTTTAGGGGCTGCCTTTTTTGGAGCTGGTTTTTTTGTAGCCATATTTATCCTTTTTGTCTAACTGAAATTCGTAGTTGATGCTCATTTATCTCCACAAGAACTCCTTCTTTGATGGAAGGAACCCAGTCTATTTGATGTGCAAGAATTTCGCGGCAAATATAGTCCGAAAATTGAATAATGGATTTTTTCAACTCTGTATTATCCTCAATTTCAAGCAAAATCTTATCAGTTAAGTCAAAATTGCTCTCTTTTCGGATGTTTTGTACCCTATTGACCAGTTCTCTAGCGTTACCTTCCATTAATAATTCAGGGCTAATGGTAATATCTAAGGCCACCGTAAGGGCACTTTTAACCGCCACGCTCCATCCTGGTATATCTTCCGCTATAATATCTACCTCATTGATTAACAACTGAATAGTCTCCCCTTCTATCACTAATGGCAATGACCCGTCTTTTTCTAAACTACTTATTTGAGCCTGTGTCAAATTAGCAATAAGGGCAGAAGCTTGTTTCATCTTGGTTCCCAATTTAGCGCCCAAAACCTTGAAATTGGCTTTTACCTTTTTGCTAATTACCCCTTCGGTATCGGTGATATAATTAATTTCTTTAACGTTTACTTCTGCTAAAATTAATTCCTCCATTTGCTCAATGGCTTTTTTCATAGCAGGATCTAAAACAGGTATTAATATTTTTTGTAATGGCTGACGAACTTTGATATTTACCTTTTTTCGGATAGATAAAACTAAAGAACAGATGTCTTGTGCCATTTGCATTCTTGTTTCTAATGCAGCATCGATTTTAGAGCTATCTACTATAGGAAAATCTACATGATGTATGGAACTTACTTTATGTATTTTGGTGATGCTATTTAAATTTCTAAAAACTTGATCACAGAAAAACGGAGCAATCGGTGCCATTAATCTAGTAATGGTTTCTATACATTCATACAAAGTTTGATAGGCTGCAATTTTATCCTGCGTATAAGTGCCTTTCCAAAAACGTCTACGACACAAACGTACATACCAATTACTTAAATGCTCATCTACAAAAGTTTCAATAGCTCTACCTGCCGTAGTTGGTTCAAAATCGTCCATGGCATTGGTCACCGTTTTAACCAATGTGTTTAAAGAAGAAACAATCCAACGATCTATTTCGGGTCTTTCCTTTAATGAAATAGGCGCTTGTTCAAAATGGAAATTATCTACATTAGCATACAATACAAAAAACTGATACGTATTGTATAAAGTACCAAAGAATTTTCTTTGCACTTCTTGTATACCGGCTAAATCAAATTTTAAATTATCCCAAGGAGATGCATTGGTCACCAAATACCAGCGTGTTGCATCGGCCCCGAATTTTTCAATGGTCTCAAATGGATTTACCACATTGCCCAATCGCTTACTCATCTTATTGCCATTCTTATCCAATACCAAACCATTGCTCATGACTGCTTTGTATGCCACACTATCAAAAAGCAAAACGCCCAAAGTATGCAATGTATAAAACCAACCACGAGTTTGATCTACGCCCTCGCAAATAAAGTCGGCTGGGAAAGCTTCTCCTTTGTCAATTAAATCTTTGTTCTCAAAAGGGTAATGCCATTGCGCATAAGGCATGGCACCCGAATCAAACCAAACGTCTACTAAATCTGAAACACGTTTCATGGGTTGGCCGGATGCACTCAATATTTCAATCTGATCTACAAATGGCTTATGCAAATCCACATCTAACTTGCCATCTATTATTTTCAAATTAACTTCCTTATTATATCCTTTTTCTTTGGCAGCTGTATACGCTTGGGTTAATTCATCAATCGATCCAATGCAAATTTCTTCAGTGCCATCCTCTGTTCTCCAAATAGGAAGCGGTGTACCCCAATAACGACTACGGGATAAATTCCAATCCACCATATTCTCTAGCCAATTTCCAAAACGCCCTTCACCAGTGCTTTTAGGCTTCCAATTAATCGTTTTATTGAGCTCTACCATTCTATCTTTAACTGCAGTAGTTTTAATAAACCAAGCGTCTAATGGATAATATAAAATAGGCTTATCGGTTCTCCAACAATGCGGATAATTGTGCTCATACTTTTCCACTTTAAACGCACGATTTTCTTTTTTCAACTTCACAGAAATATCTACGTTTACATCTTGATATTCTTTTTCGTCTTTGTAATTTTTTACAAAACGGCTGCTAAATTCACCCACCCCATCTACAAATTTTCCTTCGCGATCCACCAATGTGATGATGCCTAAATTATTTTTTTGTCCTACTTTATAATCGTCTGCACCAAAAGCTGGAGAAGTATGTACAATACCTGTTCCATCTTCGGTGGTTACAAAGTCGCCCAATACAATTTTAAAAGGATCTCCCTCAAAAGTATTTGGATCATTGGCTTCAAAAGGCATCAACTGCTCGTAGCGCAATCCATTCAATTGGCTCCCTTTGCAAGTAGCAATGATTTTCCATGGAATTATTTTATCTCCTTCTGCAAAACTTTCTAAGGTTAACCCTTCTTCTTTAAAATATTTTGAGACCAAGGCTTTTGCGAGCATCACATTTACCGGTATGGCCGTATAAGGATTATACGTTTGTACTAAAACATATTCAATATTGGGTCCTACGCTTAATCCTAAATTAGAAGGCAAAGTCCATGGCGTAGTAGTCCATGCCATAAAAAACACTTCCCCCGATTTTGAAGAAGACGCTTTTACTGCATCAAATAAAAATTCACTTCCTGCATTTTGAATCGCTTTAAACATCCCTACCACCGAAGTATCTTTTACATCTTTGTAAGTTCCTGGCTGATTTAATTCATGTGAACTTAATCCTGTACCTGCTGCAGGTGAATAAGGTTGTATACTTACACTTTGATACAAGTAGCCTTTTTTATACAGGGTACTTAAAATCCACCAAAGTGTTTCGATATAATTATTTTCAAAAGTGATGTAGGGATTATTTAAATCTACCCAGTACCCCATTTTATTGGTGATATCATCCCACTCTTTTTTATAACGTAATACCGCTTCTCTACATTTTTTATTATACTCTTCTACAGTAATTTTTTTTCCGATGTCTTCTTTGGTAATACCCAATTCTTTTTCTACCCCTAATTCAACGGGTAAACCATGGGTATCCCAACCGCCTTTTCTTTTTACTTGAAAACCTTGCATGGTTTTATATCTACAAACCATGTCTTTTAAAGTTCTTGAAATAACATGATGTATGCCAGGCATTCCATTGGCACTTGGAGGCCCTTCATAAAATACAAAAGGCTTTTTACCTTCTCTTAAAGTCACAGATTGCTCAAAAGCATGCTCTGATTTCCAGGCAGCTAAAATCTCTGCCTCAATAGCGGGAAGATTTAGTCCATTTAATTCGGGGTACTTGTTATTCATAAAACGCTTATCCTAGCTCATTTTTAGGGCTCGAAGGTACGAATAAGCTTGTAAAAAAGGCCAGCCCAATTTTGGGGCACACTTTACTATCAATAGCTAGTTGGATGCCCCTTCAGGGCCTTTGGTAATTTCCTGAGCAGGCTCTTTAAAAAATTTCTTTTGGAAGACAAACAAGGTGATGACACCAGTACTAATGGAGGCATCAGCAAAATTAAATACAGGTCGAAAAAACTCAAACTCTTCTCCACCCCATATAGGGAACCATTTTGGGAAATGGCCTTCTCGAATGATGGGGAAATAAAACATATCCACTACCTTCCCATGTAAAAAAGAAGCGTAGCCACCGCCCCTTGGAAATAGATGGGCTACCATGGTGGTATAAGGATAACTAGCCTCAAAAATAAGTCCATAAAATAAGCTGTCAACTAAATTGCCTACAGCTCCTGCATAGATTAAGGCGGCGCAAACGATAAAACCGGTATGGTACTTTTGTTTGATAAAGCCTTTGATTAAAAAAGTACCCCAGATGACTGCAGCCAACCTAAATAAGGTTAAAACAATCTTTCCAAAATCACCCCCAAATTTTAATCCCCAAGCCATGCCTTCATTTTCTACAAAATGTAATCTGGCCCAAGCACCAATAAGGGCATGCTCTTCCCCTATAAAGTAATTTAGTTTGATATAAAATTTTAAAGCTTGATCAATAAAAATAATCAACGCTATTAATGCAGCTACTTTTTTCCCGTTCATAGATTTTATATAATTGTGGCAAAGATAAGTTAGTCTTGAATATAGACCCGTTTTACTCTTTGCCCAATCGAAGTTAATATTTCATAGGGAATGGTTTCGGCCCAGCTAGCCAATTGCTCAATGGGCAAATGTGGTCCAAAAACTTCCACTTGATCCCCAACTTTTACAGAGGGTATGCCAGTAATATCTATCATGGTCATGTCCATGCAAATGTCTCCAATAATTGACGCCCTTGCCCCTGACACCCACATGGCGCCTTTTCGATTTCCTAATTTTCGGTTGTACCCATCGGCATAGCCTAATCTAACCGTTGCAATCACTGTTTCTTTTTCTAAAGTACCGGACCGATTGTAACTCACCGTTTCGCTAGGCGCAATGGTTCTAATTTGTGAAATAGTGGTATGCAATTGTAATACATTTTCAAAATCGGTAGCCGAAGAAGATAGACCAAAAAGACCAATTCCTAAGCGCACCATATCTAAATGATATTTTGAATGATCCAAAATAGCTCCTGAATTAGAAATATGTTTAATTGTCGTATACCCAATTGATTTTTCTATTTCAGCAGCCCATTGATTAAATTTAGCTAATTGTTGCTCAGTGAATAATTTAAAACGTTCTGTGGCACTAGCACTTAAATGGCTAAAAATAGATTGTACTTTTAAAGAAGTATCTTTTTTTAAAACTGAACAAAGTTTGCTTATATCCTGTTCATCAAAACCCAATCGATTCATCCCGGTATTTAGTTTGATGTGAATGGGAAAATTGGGAATAGATTGCTGCTTTACATACATAGAAAATTGCTCTAATAAATCTAGGGAAAAAATTTCGGGTGCTAGGTGGTATTGGATCAATACATCAAAGGCTGCACTATCCACGTTCATCACCATAATAGGTAAATGTATTCCTGCTTTTCTTAGTTCCACCCCTTCATCGGCATAAGCGACTGCCAAATAATCAACATGATGAAACTGAAGTATCCTAGCAATTTCAATGCTTCCCGCTCCATAGCCAAAAGCTTTTACCATAGCCATGATTTTTACAGCAGGGCCAATTTTATTTTTTACTACTTTAAAGTTATGAACTAGTGCAGTCAAATTTACCTCCAATTGAGTTTGATGCACTTGGTATTGCAGTGCCTTATTTATTTTTTCAAATTCAAATACCCTTGCCCCTTTTAATAAAATAAATTCTTCTTTGAATAAAGTGGTATCCAAATTTGATAAAAAATCTTTGGTGCTTTGATACGACTGAATGGAACTACTTACTAAAAATTGTGCACTATTTTTTTTCAAAAATAAATTCCAATGCATGCCTATCGTAATAATTTTTTTTATTGGATAGGCTTTCAACAACTCGGCCGCGGCTGTATATTGCTGCTCGCCGGTTGGAGCAAAATCTGAAATGATTAGGGTAAGGGGTTGTAAGCCCGCTTGTTGCTTAGCATATTCCAAAGCCAATGCTAATGAAGATAAATCGTTGCTATAACTATCATTTAATAAATAGCATTGATGTACTGCTTTTTTAATTTGCATGCGCATTTCCAAATGCTTTAACTGAAGCACTTCGGTTTGAATCACTGCATCGGCTATCCCCAAAAACAATAAAGTAGTCCAACAGGTAATGGTATTTTCGATAGAAGCCTTATCGGTAAACGGAATCTCTAAAGTTTTTGTTTGTGTTTGATAGACGGCTTGTATTAAAACTCCATTTTTATGCGCAGTTTCTGCTATGATATTCAAACTGGCTTTTGCATCAGCGCCCCAACTTATTATTTTTTGATCTTTTATTTTAGATACTTTACCTATAATAGAATAAGGCGCTATCACTGTACTGGCCTCCTTAAAAAAAAGCCACTTTTCGTTTAATTTTTCTTGCTCACTGGAAAAGCCTTCTTGGTGTGCTGTACCTAAATTGGTAAAAATACCAATGGTAGGCTCTATAATATCTTTTAAAATTTGCATTTCTCCTTTGGTGGAAATACCTGCCTCAAATATTGCTAAATTATGCGCATCACTCATGCCCCAAACACTTAAGGGTACTCCAATTTGAGAATTATAACTTCTGGGGCTTTTTATAATTTTATAAGTTCCTGTTAATAACTGCGCCAACCATTCCTTTACAATAGTTTTACCATTGCTTCCTGTGATACCTATCACCGGATAGTTGAATAAGCAGCGATGTTGCTGCGCTATTTTTTGCAAAGCCTTGTATACATTGTCCACCACTATAAAATTGCATTGTGGGAATGGGCTACTATCAAAATGAGATTCCACTACAAAATTCCTAACACCTCTTTGCACTAAGTCTGCTATAAAATCATGCCCGTTTTGATGCGCTGTTTGTAAGGAAAAAAATAAACTGGTTTCTGGAAAAACAAGCCGGCGACTATCAATTAGTAAATAAGCTATTGGCGCATCCTGCACTAAAACTAAACGGGCAGCAATGCTATGGGCAATATGTTGGAGGGTTGTGTGCAAGTAGGACAATTAGTTTACTTCTTTCTTATGCGCTCTGGCTAATTTTTGCTTAGCCGTAAATATGGAATAAAAAATAGATCCAGAGATACAAAAAATTATGAACATCAAAGAAATAAGTACTTGCGTGTTTTTATCCATCCATTCGTTAATATAATGTTCTCCTAACATTTTTATTCCAATAAAAATAAGTACAATGGCAATGCCTTGCTGAAGGTGTTCAAATTGATTCACCGCACCTCTTAATAAAAAGAACAAAGAACGCAAGCCTAGAATAGCGAATATATTAGAAGTGTATATCACCAAACTGCTCCTAGAAATACCCATCACTGCAGGAATAGAATCCAAGGCAAATACCAAGTCTATCATAGAAAGCAATATAACAACCACAAATAAACTCGTATACAATGGCTTGTTGTTATGATCTCTTATCACAAATTTACCATCCCCATCGGTATTGCCGATAGGCAAATATTTTTTTAGAAATAAATACACTTTGGATTCATGTGGATCAAATTGACTCTCCTCTCCAGCAACAAACATTTTATAGCCTGTATACACTAAGAAAACGCCAAAGATATAAAGCACCCACGCAAATTTAGCTACCAATGCTACCCCTACGGTGATAAAAACTACTCTTAATAAAATAGCCGTTAAAATGCCTATTAATAAAACTCGAGGGATATGTTTTTCTTTAACTTTAAACGCACTAAAAATAAGTATGAAAACAAAAATATTATCGATGCTTAAACTCCATTCCATCAAATACCCACTCAAATATTCTAGTGCTAATTTTTGCCCTTCTTCGATCCACATAAAAATAAAAAAAGCAAAAGCCAATAATACCCATAAAAAAGTTTGACGCAAGGCCTGTGCAATAGAAATAACTGCATTTTTTTTACTCAAAAAACCCAAATCGAGTACTAAAGCAATCGATATTACGCATCCAAAAACAAGGTATACTATTTGATCGGTAGTCATACTACAAAGCTAATACATCCTTTGCTACACAGCAAATTGACGTTTCCGATAGTAAGCCCATAGCGCAAAACCAACAAAAAGTAACAGCAAAGGGCTAGCTATGATAATGGCTTGCCACAACAACCTATTTTCCTCTACTTTTTGTTTGTCTAATAAGCGTAAAACAACCAACTTATTCCTGCTTTCTAATAAACCAAAGGGCTCGTTTAAAAAAGCAATACTATTTAAATAAAAATCATGATTGGCAAATTGATACTCCTCAAAAGGGATCATTCCCATGGGCAAAGCACCTCTTGTTTTATCCACCTGATTGGTTAAAATATCGGCGTCCGATAGCACAATTTGTTTTGAATAATTTTCGCCTACCGCCAGATAATTCTTCCCCGTTATTTTTAAAATACTATCCTTTAAAATACTTGAAATTCTATTTGCATACAAAGACGTAAATTTTCCTTCCAATAATACAGCTATAGGTACCTGGTGTTTATTGAAAGATATCATCTCCGCCTCGTCCTTAACACTATTTAACGAAACTAAATTTGGGGTAGCAATTAATCTGCTATTGGTATCAGTACTCAGTAAAATTGTTTTTTTAATTGTACTGTTGGGTAAAGTATCTATGCTGGAAGGGAACAAGGACAATACCCGATCTAAATTCTGAACTAGGGGATGTCTATCTTCTCCTAATAAAAAAGGATAATAAGGCCATGGGATGCGCTGCATCAATGGACTCCCGTCGGCTTGTTTTCCAATCACCATGGGGAGTTTTGCACAGTTTAAATCTTGTACCAAATTACTATTCACTCTTACCCCATATTTAAAAAACAAATCGTCCAATGCTAACCCTCTATCATACGCTACATAAGTCCCGTCTGTTTTTTGCAAACTATCATATTCGGCATATAATTTATCAACCGCCCAAATGATATTTCCACCAGCCATGACATATTGATCCAATTTTATTTTATCTGATTCAGAAAAAGCAGAAGTAGGCTTTACAATTAAAAGAGTTTTAATTTTTTTGGCATCAGGATAGCCTTTTTTTAAATCAAACACCACCAAATTATATTGATGCCGTATGGATTCGCCTAAATCATTCACTGTTAAATCGACCGGCTCTCCATTGCCTATGGCATAAGCGATGGTAGGCACTTGAGTTCTATTGAGTAAATAAATGGCTTGTGTAAACTTATATTCTAGTAAGGCCTCGGCTGCATTCGCACTGGCTTCTACATCTTCCTCTGGAATATCTTTAATTATATTATAAGGTTTAAAAAACTTTTTACTACTTCTTAAGTCAATCACCATAGGCTTTTGCCCTGCTACTTCCACCAAGGCACCTGGTATTAATAATTGATCTACCCTTTTATCGGATGCTCTATCTTGTTCCTGTAAACGCTGTATGGGCAAACCTAATTTTGATAAGCTATCATACAATTGATATAAAGCAGAGTCTTTATACATTTGGCTAGGCACTTCGATTTGCCATTGGATGGATCTTGAATTAATTTGATGCAACTGTTCCAACAAGTTGGCACTTGCTTGTGCGATTTTTTTATAATAAGCAGGTAGATCTCCACCTAAATACAAATGAATGATTACTGGATTTTGTACATTTTGAATGATTTGTGTGGAACTTTCACTTAATGTATATCGATGCTCCTTAGTTAGGTCTAATTGTTTAGGCCACACAAAAGCAATATAATTGAATATTAAAATAAAAAAAATGGCTACTAGGTATTTAAATTTAGCTTTTATATTTTCAAGGCACCCCATGCAAAATAAAATAAGAATAGAAATAAAATAAATACCATCTTGAATAGATAACACCCCCCTACTCATAGATCGATAATGATGGCTAAATCCTAATGGAGTAATATAATAATCATACCTATTTTTAAATACACCTAAGCTACCTAACCAATCAAAGCCTTTAAAAAATAATAAGGAAAGAGAGATGGATAACAACAAGGAAACTAAATTATTTTTAGTGGTACTGCTCGCATAAACACCAATGGCCGTATAGGCCGCTGACAGCAATAACAAACCACAATAAGCGCCGATAGTGCCTCCCCAATCCAAGCCCCCAATAGCACTCAATGAATCTATAGCAAAAGCATATAAAAGTGTAGGCGCTATGGCTACTAAAACAATTAAATAAGTGCCTATCAATTTGCCTACTACTAAATGCAAGGGTCGGATAGGCAAAGTGCTCAGAAGCTCATAAGTTCCTAGCTTATATTCGTCCGAAAAGCTATGCATGGTAATGGCCGGAATCAATAACATTAAAAACCAGGGGGCAAAGTCGAAATAAGCTTGTAAAGAAGCATAACCAAAATCTAAAATATTGTAATTAGGTAAAACAAATAAGACCAGCCCATTAATCAATAAATAAAAGCCAATGATTAAGTAACCAGTAATTCCGCTAAAGTATTGCGCCCATTCTTTTTTGCAAATTGCCCACATGCACCAAAGCTACAAAAAAAATGCCCCGAGTTATCGGGGCATTGAATATTATAAGCATCTTATATTTTAATAAAGTCCACTTATACTGCAAAACTATCACCACATCCGCAACTTCTGCTGGCATTGGGGTTGTTGAAGAAAAAGCCTTTCCCATTGAGACCATCAGAAAACTCTAATTCGGTATTGACTAAGTATAAAAAGCTTTTTAAGTCGGTAACAATTTTTACCCCATTGTCTTCAAAAACTTGATCCATGGGCTTTATTTCATTGTCAAAGTCTAATTTATAACTTAAACCAGAACATCCACCACCCACCACCCCTACTCTCAAAAAATAAGATGCATCACCAGTTACACCAGCGTCTTGCATTAGCTGCAAAACCTTGGCCTTGGCTTTTTCACTTACATAAATCGAATTTTCTTGGGCTACTTCACTCATCGTATTAAAATCTTAGTCGTTGATATATGGTTTACACATGACTTTGTTCAAAAACCAATTCAGTCAAACCATTCTTTACACGAAAATCATTGATGGCTGCTTTAATAGCATCTTCTGCCAAAACTGAGCAATGTATTTTTACAGGAGGTAAATTTAATTCCTCTACTAAATCCATATTATCAATTTTAACCGCTTCGTCAACAGTTTTTCCTTTTAACCACTCTGTAGCTAAAGAAGAAGAAGCAATGGCCGAACCACAACCAAAAGTTTTAAATTTTGCATCAGTGATAATACCTGTTGCTTGGTCTACTTCAATTTGTAAACGCATAACGTCTCCACATTCTGGAGCGCCTACTAATCCTGTTCCTACACTTTTAGAAGACTTGTCTAAAGTGCCTACATTCTTAGGATTGGAATAATGATCGATTACTTTATCTGAATATGCCATGATGGTTGGTTTTTATTATTGTAAAATTATTAAAAAATATTAAATGAATAAGTTGAAATTATTAATGATGTGCCCATTGAATGGCGTCAATGTCAATACCTTCTTTAAACATTTCCCACAAAGGACTCATTTCTCTTAATTTTAAAACAGTATCTGTCACTGCCTTAATGGTAAAATCAATTTGTTCTTCGGTGGTATACCTGCCCAATCCAAAACGAAGTGAGCTATGTGCTAAGTCATCTCCAAGGCCCAAAGCTTTTAATACATAGCTAGGCTCTAAAGAAGCAGAAGTACAAGCAGAACCAGAAGATAAAGCGATGTCTTTGTTAAAACCCATCATCAGTCCTTCTCCTTCTACATATTTAAAAGAAATATTACTTACATGTGGCAAACGATGTGCAGGATTCCCGTTGACATAAGACTCATCAATTTGCTTTAAAGCATTCTCTAATTTATCTCTCAATTTTGAAATTCTTTCTGTGTCAGAAGCCATTTCTAAACGAGCTAGTTCGCAAGCTTTACCAAAACCAACAATACCTGGTACATTTAAAGTACCACTACGCATACCTCTTTCATGTCCACCACCATCTACTTGTGCAGTTACTTTAACACGTGGATTTTTACGTCTCACATACAAAGCACCTACGCCTTTTGGACCATACATTTTGTGCGCCGTAAATGCCATGATATCAATACCATCTGCAATTACATTCACTGGAATTTTTCCCACTGCTTGTACCGCATCTGTAAAAAATAAAGCTCCATGTTTTTTGGCAATGGCGCTAATTTCTTTCACTGGTTGAACCACTCCAATTTCATTGTTGGCATACATAATGGCTACCAAAATAGTCGTAGGTTTCATGGCTGCTTCCAATTGCTTTAGATCGACTAAGCCATCGGGTTGCACTTCTAAATAAGTTACTTCGGCGCCTAATTTTTCAAGGTGCTTACAGGTATCTAAAACTGCTTTATGTTCGGTTGTACAAGTAATAATATGGTTGCCCTTGCTCGCATACATTTCGTATACCCCTTTGATGCCTAAATTATCCCCTTCGGTAGCACCCGAAGTAAAAATGATTTCTTTAGGATCGGCACCAATTAATTGGGCCACTTGCTCTCGGGCATAATCCACTGCCTCTTCCGCTTGCCATCCAAAAGAATGGTTACGACTGGCCGCATTTCCGAAATTTTCGACAAAATAGGGGATCATCGCTTCTAAAACCCTAGGATCCATTGGAGTAGTTGCGTTATGATCAAGATAAATTGGTAATTTTAACATATCCGAATTTGATTTTTTCTAAAGCACAAAAGTAAAGCTTAAGGCTTGATTTTATTGAATTCGTTAGGCATTAAAGGCAATTATTTCCCAATTCGTAAAACAAATGAAGCATGGACTATAAGGTAGAACATATTGGCATTGCAGTTAAAGACTTACAAATAAGTATCCCCTTATTTGAAAGGCTATTAGGCAGCCCTTGTTACAAAACAGAAAAGATAGATGGGGAACAAGTAAATACCGCGTTTTTTCTTCAACAAAACTCCAAAATTGAACTGCTGGAAAGTACCGATCCTTCCGGGGTGATTGCAAAATTTATTGATAAAAAAGGGGAAGGAATGCACCATATTGCTTTTGAAGTGCCCAATATTATCGAAGAAATGGAACGACTTAAAAAAGAGGGCTTTACCCTTTTAAACGAAAGTCCTAAAATAGGGGCCGATAACAAATGGGTTTGTTTTGTACATCCAAAAGAAACCAATGGGGTACTCATCGAACTTTGTCAAAGTATTTAAACAACTTGAAGCAATTAAATGCCTAAAATTTCAATGGCTTTTTGTGCAGCCAATTGGCTGGCATCTTTTTTGGTATAACCCCTTTGTGCAGTCACCACTTCTCCATCTATCACTACATTGATGGTAAATAATCTGCGGCGACCTTCTAACTGCTCCCCCGCTAAAACAAAATCAATTTGCTTACCTTGCTTGGAAGCCCATCCAATAATTTTATTTTTGATATTGATGTCTATTTGCTCTAAATCTTCCATGAACAAATAAGGCTGTATCATTTTTTCTATAATCCAAAGCTTAGTGAAGTCATATTTTTTATCTAAATAAATGGCTCCTACCAAGGCTTCTAAAGTGTTTCCAAAAATTTGACTGGTTCTTAAACTACCATCCATTTTATTGAATCGAGTCATCTTACGCAACCCCATTTGAACTCCAATATGGTTTAGTTGTTGTCTGTTCACCATTTTACTACGCATCTCTGTTAAAAAACCTTCTCCTTTATAAGGATACTTTTTAAATAAATAATCAGCTACTACTGCGCTAATTATCGCATCCCCTAAAAATTCAAGTCGTTCATTGTTTTCTGTAGGACTGTCTTTCACTGACCGATGGTTCAATGCTGTTTGAAAAAGCAAAATGCTTTTGGTAGTATAACCAATTAAATGCGACAAGTTTATTTCAAACTCGGACTTCTTAAAAAAAGAAAATAAATGTCTTAATCTTTTCAAAGTAAATTTTATAGAACTACCACCCAATAAATTAAGCCTTATATTTTTTCACAATCACGCAAGCATTGTGTCCGCCAAATCCAAACGTATTACTTAATGCCGCATTCACCACTCTTTTTTGTGCTTTATTAAAAGTAAAATTAAGGCGTGGATCTAAGTCAGGATCATCGGTAAAGTGATTTATAGTTGGGGGTATGATATCATGAATGACCGCTTGAATACAAGCAATGGCTTCAATCACACCCGCCGCACCTAAGCAATGACCGGTCATTGACTTAGTGGAACTAATATTTAAATTATACGAATGCTCGCCAAATACGGCAGTGATCGCTTTGGCTTCGGCAATATCTCCCAAAGGAGTAGATGTACCATGTGTATTGATGTAATCAATTTCATTGGCTTGCATACCCGCATCCTTTAAAGCCGCATTCATGACATTTTTAGCGCCCAATCCTTCTGGATGAGGTGCAGTTAAATGATAAGCATCTGCGGTAGCTCCGCCACCCACTACTTCGCAATATATTTTAGCACCACGTTTTTTGGCATGTTCTAATTCTTCTAATACCAATACCCCCGAAGCTTCTCCCATAATAAAACCATCGCGGTCTTTATCATAAGGGCGACTGGCTGTTTTTGGATCGTCGTTTCTTTCACTCATAGCTTTCATGGCATTGAACCCAGCCATTCCTGCTATACCAATCACCGCCTCTGCACCTCCAGTAATAATAATATCTGCCTTGCCTAATTTTAAATTGTCCATGGCCACAATAATGGCATTGGTACTTGAAGCACAAGCACTTACTACCGCAAAATTGGGACCTCTAAAACCATGTTTCATAGAAATTTGACCCGCAGCAATATCTAAAATCATTTTGGGAATAAAGAAAGGGTTAAACCTTGGAGTACCATCTCCCTTAGAATAGTTAATGACTTCATCAGTAAAAGTATTTAAGCCCCCAATGCCGCTGGCAAAAATAACACCCACTCTATCGTGGTCTACATTCTCTTTGGTAATACCTGCATCGGCTACTGCTTGATCACTGGCCACCAATGCTATTTGTGAAAATCGATCTAATTTTCTGGCCTCTTTTTTTTCCATGAAAGCTTCTGGATCAAAGCCCTTTATTTCACAAGCGAATTTGGTTTTGAATTTTGACGCATCAAATTGAGTAATCATGTCTGATCCTGACACTCCATTAATTAAACTGTCCCAGTAAGTAGCTAGGTCATTTCCAATGGGGGTTAAAGTGCCGATTCCTGTTACTACAATACGTTTGGAATACATGATGGTCTTTTTAAAAAATTAAAAATCCGCCTTTAAAGCAAAGGCTCAAAAAGGCGGATTAAAATATGCCGATGGCTCTAATTTAAACTTTTAAATTAAAGTTTAAATTACTTAGCGTGCTCTTCTAAATAAGCTACAGCTTGTCCAACGGTGGTAATAGTTTCTGCTTGTTCATCTGGAATAGAAATGTTGAATTCTTTTTCAAACTCCATAATTAATTCAACGGTGTCTAATGAATCTGCCCCCAAATCATTTGTAAAAGAAGCTTCGTTCGTAACTTCTGCTTCATCTACACCTAATTTGTCAACGATGATTTTTTTAACTCTAGTAGCGATGTCTGACATTGTAAAAAGTTTTGTTTACGGCGCAAAAATATACTTTTTGTTAAAACGAAGTATTTTATTTGCCTTTTTGTTTACACAATTTGAACTCTTTATACAAGGTAGGGCTAATTTGGCCTATTTAGGTGCT
>Ga0114966_10000371_pt1 | contig 43587 bp, 46 predicted proteins | sample M_130207_XF_Meta_FD_87029 | JGI IMG/M metagenome (GOLD analysis project Ga0114966, IMG submission 87029) | Freshwater microbial communities from Lake Montjoie, Canada to study carbon cycling - M_130207_XF_MetaG | ecosystem: Environmental > Aquatic > Freshwater > Lake | place: Lake Montjoie... | reverse complement strand
TTGCGGCATCTGGGTCTGACCAGTGTGACTCGCCCGCAGAACAGCCGCAACCCCCTCTGGCCGGATCATACAGCTTTCCACTTTTCAACCGAAAACCTTGGCGGGATCAGGATGTCTGATACTGGCGTTGCGGGCGTCACGATAGGCACGATGAGCGGCGGTCAACGTTCCCTTTTCGACACTACCGGCCTCGTGGGTGGCAGCGATACCCGCTCGTTTGCCGCCCAGACGTTTACGCCGTCGAGCACGGGTTCTTACACGTTTGGGGTTGGGTCTGCCAGCTACGACGCGGTCGTGGTGGTTTACCAGGGCACCTTCAACCCGGCCAATCCAGGTACGAATGCCGTGGCTGTGAACGACGACAGTGACGGGCTACCGCCGGCGGGCAGCTCGGTAACGATTCCGGGCTGCGGCGGATCTGCGGGCCTTTGCCCCAAATTGACCTTGATGTTGACCGCGAACACCCCGTACACGGTCGTGGTGACGACGTATGGCGCGAGCCCCAGCTTTTCGGTGGCCCCAGTGTCGTTTTATGTATTTGGCGAGCCGGTGGCGGTTGGCGGGGCCGGACCCGTTGCGATTCCGACCTTGGGCGAATGGGGCATGATCGGCCTGGGCGGTTTGCTGATGTTGTTTGCGTGGCAGCGGCTGCGGAAAATGGACTCGGCCGAGGTGGCCTAACCGTAGATGGGCATGTTGAGCCGATCGCAACGATTCTTCGTGCTCTTTGCCGTTTCGGCGTTGGGAATGTTCCTGCTGCTGTTGTCGGCTCCGGCGCGCCCGCTGGTAGAGGGGTTCTCCGGAGCGCTGGCAGCAATGGCGAGTTGGGTGGTGCGGCTGAGCGGCGGGATTTGCGAGCAGCGGGAAGCTGTAATGAGCAACCCGCTGCGCGGATTTGCGATGGAGGTGCGGGATGGTTGCAACGGGGTGAATGTGGTCATTCTGCTGTGGGCCGCTATGCTGGGTTATCCGGCTTCGGGTCGGATGAAGATGTGGGGGGTGGGGTTGGGCTTCGGGGCGATTCAGGCGCTGAATTTGGTGCGGATCATTTCGTTGTTTTTTTGGGGGCAGTACTACCGGGCGTTGTTTGATTTCGCGCACTTGTACGTTTGGGAGTTGCTGATCATTCTCGACGCGATGGTGGTGTTTGCAATGTGGGCGCGGCGGGTGCGGGCGCGATGACGAGAGTGGCGCCGCGCAGCGAGCGCTTTTCGGTGGTCGCGCGGGCGATGGTATTGCTGCCGGTGGTGATGACGCTTTGGTGGTTCGTGCTGAAGGGGCCATCACTCTGGGTGCTGGCAAAACTGGCGTACGTGCCGCTGGCCTTACTGGTGGGGCCGGTGGGGCAGGTGCCGATCCGGGTGGATGCCGAGACCCAGGACTGGACGTTTCAGGTGCAGGTGAACGCCTACGGGCGGAACCAGAAGACGAACGAGACGCAGTGGGTGGATATGCTCGAGTTTTCGGCTGAGGCCGAGAGCATTGCTTTATTTGCGAGCAGTTGGTTTTCCTACCTGGCGTTGGCGCTGGCGGCGGGGGCATGGCGGCGCGCGGAGTGGCGGCGGATGGGGCGGGGGTTGGGCATCGAGACGGTGCTGAACGTGGCGTCGGTGGTGGCGTACGCCTATATCAACGGGTATGGGAGTGTGCTGAAGACGGGGGCGGCGGCAGGGGGCGGGAAGCTGTGGGCGCTCGAGTATCTGTACCACCTGATCTATCTGGTGTTGCCGTTTGCCGGGCCGTTTATCGTGGCGGTGTCGCTGCACCGGAAGTGGCAGGAGTATCTGGGATTTGCCCTGCCAGAGCGGGCGGCGGGGATCCCGGCGCCCGGGGCCACCTCGACGCGGCGCGCTTGAATCCAGCGGCCATTGGGTACGCAGTCGCGGAGTTTGGCCCCCGGAATGAAGTTCCAGGCGCGGACGGCCCCGCGGTCATCAGGCAGCAGGAAGGCAAGTGCCAGGCTCGTTCGGTCGGTCGTGCTCGACAGGTCGAACCCCGCGTCTGTAACCCCGGGTCAGTCACCACAGCGCAGCATTCGTCCCACTTCGGCGGGTCGAGGCAGGGCCGGGTCGAGGGGCATGTTCGTGGGGAGGCGGCCAAAGTGAGCGGGATCAGGTAGCCGGAGTGGGCACCGATTTGGAGTTTGAAGTTTTGGGCTTGGCCGACAGCGGGGAACTCTCTGATGTCGGCGTTGCGGTGGATCAGAGAGTTTCGATGAGGGATTGCTGGCGGCGGAGGAGGCGCTGGGCTTCGGCGTTGGAGACGAGTTGGAAACGAACGCGATCGCCGGGGCGGAGCTGGCCAATGCTGGGAATGTCGGCGGTGATGACGTTGGCGATTTTGGGGTAGCCACCGGTGGTTTGCTGGTCGACGAAGAGGAGGATGGGCTGGCCGTGGGGGGGGATTTGGATGGCGCCGAGGGGGACGCCCTCGGTGACCATTTGGCCGGGATTGGGGGAGAGGATGGCAGGGCCGTCGAGGCGGAGGCCCATGCGATTGGAGTCGGGAGAGACGAGGTATTCGGCGTGGTAAAAGGTATTGGCGGGGAAGGAGGAAGATTGGGGGCCGGCGGTGACGCGGAGAGTGGTGTTGTAGGTTGTGAGGGAGTTGGGGACTGGGTTGGTTTTGGGTGCACTGGCGGACGGGCCGATGGGGAGGACGTCGCCTTTGCGGAGGGGGCGTCCGCCGAGGCCGCTGAGGACATGGGTGGAGGCGCTGCCGGCGACGAGTTTGGCGGGGATGCCTCCGCGGACGGCGAGGTAGGAGCGAGCACCTGTTTCCAGGGTTCCGGTGCGGATGGTCTGGCCAGGTAGTATTTCGAACGGCCGGTACATGGGGAGTGCGGGGAGGCGGCCTCCGGTGAGGGCGATGGTGGCGCCTTGGGGGAATGTGAAGGTGCCGCCGAGGAGGGTCATCTCGAGGGCGGGTGTGTTTTCGTTGTTACCGAGGAGGCGATTGGCGATGCGAAGGGCGAGGGGGTCGGCTGCGCCGGAGCGGGAGACGCCGTCGATGCCGTGGCCTGGGCGGCCGAGGTCCTGGACGGTGGTGAACATGCCGGGGTTGTCGATAACAATTTTCATGCGGGGATGAATTTGACGCGATCGCCGGGTTGGAGGAGGCTCATGGGTACGTTGTGGGGGTTGAAGAGTTCGATGGTTGTGTGGCCGATGAGTTGCCAGCCGCCGGGAGTGGCGATGGGGTAGATGCCGGTTTGATCGCCGGCGATGCCGAGGCTGCCGGCGGGAACAACTTTGCGGGGGGAGGGAAGGCGGGGAGTGGCCAGGGCGGCGGGGAGGCCGTGAAGATAGGCGAAGCCGGGGACGAAGCCGAGGAAGGCGACGGTGTAGTTGGCGGCGGCGTGGAGTTCGATAACGCGACCGGGGGAGAGGTTGTGGAGGCGGGCGAGGGAATCGAGATCGGGGCCGTCGTAGTGGATGGGGATTTGGTGAAGGGGGCGCGGGGCCTTTGATTGCGGGGGCTGAATGGCGGCAGCGGCGCGTTGGACTTCGTCGTGGGAAGTGCGGAGGGGATCGAAGACGAGGAGGATAGAGGCGTAGGCGGGGTGGATGTTGACGACGCCTGGAATATGGAAGAGGGCGTGGAGATCGGTCGCGTCCGGGGCGAGGTCGAGAAAGAGAGACTGGTCGCTGGCGTAACGAAACATTCGCTTCATGGTACGCCGGAGCGATAGACCCGTGGGGATACGCGACAGATTTTCTGGCTGCGACTGACTGTGCCGCTGCTGGCGTGGGAACGCCCAGGAGTGGAGTTCAAGGTGTTTCACTTTCCGGCAAGTCAGATTCCGCGGATTGACGGGAAGGTGGACGACTGGGCGATGGACCGGAAGGATTTGGAGGTGGACGGGAGTTTATCGGGCGGGCCGTTTATAACGCATATGCCTCCGGTGAAGGATTACGACCCGAAGGGCGCGCACTTCACGTTTCACGGGATGCAGGCGCAGAAGTGACGCATCTTCACGCCGGCGGAGGGGAAGGACTGGACGATGGCTTAGGGGTGCCAGCCGTGGATGAAGAATCTGCCTTATGCGAGTGCGGCGTATAACTACAATTTCAAACCGGGGGAGAGCGGGAAGTTGATTCCGGAGTTTTTCGTTACGCCGTTCAATTATCCTCCAGCGCATCGAGGCGCTTCTCCGCGCGGGATTGTTCCCGCGCGGGCATGGTCAAAACTTTCGCGTCCTTCTTTGGGGCTTTTCTTTTTTTTGACTTTTCTAAGGAACGGTTCAACTTATCGCAAACGGTGCCGTGTGCCGCAGGTGTGCCAGAGATAGGCGGCTGGAGCGGTTTTAGCGCTTGTAGCCACACCTCACCGGCCAATGAAAACAACACGTGACGTGTTTTCATCAGCTTGCATCCTCGTCACTTCCTTCGACGGCCACCTTCGGCACCAATGCTCAATTTCGTAGGCTGCCGACGATTTCTTTACCCTTCTCGAGCATCATGGCCCATTCGGACCCTGTCCCTAAAAACCGATACCCCCGGTCGCGCCACGTTGTCGACAGAGCCAGGTTTCGAGCCTGAATTCCGGGTGCGATTCCTTTGGCCACGCAAGTATCGCGGATGGCTTCGAGAGTCTCAACCATCTTCGGGTCATCGAACTGCCCGGGAACGCCCAGGGAGATCGAAAGATCCACCGGCCCGACCATCACGACATCGATGCCCGGCACCGAGAGCAGCTCCTCGCGCGCTTCAAATGCCCGCTTGGTCTCGATCTGCAGAATCACCATTCCGTTCTCATTCCGATGGGTCATCACCTGCGGAATCGTCACGTTCTCGTAGTCGTTCTGCATCGTGGTCAGCCCAAAGCCACGAATGCCCACGGGTGGAAATTTGCACCAGCTAATGGCCTGGGCCAAAAGCTCCGGCGATTCGACGCGCGGGAAGATGATGCCGTCGCCGCCGCAATCGAGCGACCGGGCGATGAGATCGTATTGCATGTCGGCCACGCGGACGAAAACGGTCAGTCCACATAGGCCGGCGACGCGGCAGATGTCCTGCTGCGTTTCGATGCCGAAACAGCCATGTTCGCCATCAAGATAGGCATAATCAAAGCCGGCCGCTTTCAAGATCCTCGCGATCTCGGGATCGCGGAGCTGTCCATAGGAGGTACCCAACACGGTCTTGCCAGCTTGCAAGGCCTGCTTTACGGGGTTCAAGCGCATAGGCGCTAGTGTATCGGAAGCACCTGGTGGTCGGGGCAACTTACTTCAACGTGCTCGTAGATTCGTTCGATCAAATCCATCCCATGCTGGGCCAGGAAAGGTAGAATACTGTAAAAACGCTCGTGCATGTGGCGATGCGGATACAAGCTATGGTGCAGAAATTCGGCGTGCCGCTGGGCTTGTTCGTCGCGTTGCAGCGCTTGGCGGGCGGTCTTGCGCTGCATCTTGTCGAGCTGGTAGATCATTTTGGCGCTGCTTTTGGCCAGCACTTTTTCAAGCGTCGGGTCCAGCGCTTGCACAACGGCGTAGAGCGTCTCCACCTCGCCGCCGATCCGTTGTCGGAGTTGAGTAACCTTTTCGATGACGTCGGCGGGAATCAACTTCGCAGCGAGACGTTCCCGCAGGCCGGTTTCGTGGATCAACGTATCGACGATCGTCAGGCCGTAGCGAGACAGGATTTTTTCGGTCCGCTCGTCGAGCAGAGTAAACCCGGCCCGATGGAGCATGACCGGCATGCGGCCTAAGAGCCGGGAGTAGAGGACCTGCGATTGCGCAAAGTAGGCCAACTCCGCCGGGCCGCCGAAGTAGGCTACGGTCGGCAGGATGAAGTCCTGCAGCACCGGGCGCAGCAGCGCGTTCGGCGAGAGGAGGGAACTGGCGATGGGGGCTTGCTTCCAAGGCAACCGCTTGCCGCCTTCGAGCGAGAACAGCAGCGAGCTGCTGGCTTCGACGTGGACTTGAGCATGGTAGCCGGCCGCGGACAGTTCCTGATTCCTTTCAAGGAGTGCCGCGTTCAGTTCCGGCATCCGTTCCACGACTTGTTCGAGGAGCGGTGCGCCGATGGCGCGAACGGAGGGAGCAAGGGGATCAAGGAAGAGAATGGGCCACTTCGCCAGCAGCTTGCCGACCAGAGCCCGAAACGCGCCGCCAAAGGTCGCCCCAGGGGAGTAACACTCTTTGACGAGAGCTAGCACCTCATCAGCGAACGGAAAGCCCGCCAAGGCCGACTCTAGCTCCGCTATCGGGGCATCCTTGAGGGCAATGGGGCCAACCGGGCCGCCGAGAGGATTGGTGGACGAGGATTTCAACCCGATCACTTCGTGGGCGGCATTGAAAACCCAGCCTTGGTTGATCTCCACCAGGTCGTGGTCTTCGGTGGCCAGCCAGAACACCGGAACGGCGGGTAGCCCCTGGGCCGTTAACTGCTCGGCCAAGCGAATGGCCGACAGCGCCTTAAAAATCGTATACGCCGGCCCGGAGAACAGCCCGACCTGTTGGCCGGAGACGACCGCAACCGTTCCCTCCTGGGCCAACAACGCGAGCGACGGGTTGCCGGGGTTTTGTTCGGCCAAGGCGGCGACCATCGCCGCGCGGCGTTCGGGAGGATACTGGATTTGGGCGGCGGCAGCCGAAAACGAGTCCGGGTCATACGGTGCATGACCGTAAAAGGACGCCACCCGATCGTAGTGATAGACGAGATCGGCGAACAGCCGGGTTGTGTTCGGCAGCTCAGTATGCCGGATGCAGGTGGTTTCCATCCCTAAAAGATCAGCCGTCCTAATGATGCTTTCTGATACCGTGAAGATTCATGCTCGACGAACAAGACTTCCGCCTGAAATGCGAAGATGCCATGACGGCTCTGTTTAAGGCCCTCGCCACCGCGTCCGACGAACACGATTTTGAGGCTGACTTCAATAATGGCACGTTGACCGTGGAGTTTGAAGAGCCCCGCGCCAAGTTCGTCGTCAGCCCGCAGACGCCGGTCCGGCAGGTTTGGGTTTCGGCTCACTCCCGGAGCTTCAAGCTCGATTGGGTGGTGACGCGGGAGGCCTTCGTGTTGGCCGACTCCGGCCAAACATTGGCCGAACTGATCGCGGCCCACGTCAGCGAACACCTCGGCGAGACGATCTCCCTTTTCTAAATGCCTGGCGTCTACATCTCGTTCCCTTTCTGCGCCCAAAAATGCACGTACTGCAACTTCGCTTCGGGAGTGTTTCCGCGCGAGTTGGAGACGAGCTACCACGCGGTTTTGCGGAACGAACTGGAGGAGACCGCTTGGCCCTGGACCCCGAATACGGTCTATTTCGGCGGCGGAACGCCGAGTCAGATCGGAAACGACGATCTCCGGGCGCTGCTCGAACGCATCCCCGGCCGCCCCTGGGCGGAGGCGACGCTGGAGGCGGCTCCGGGTTCGTTTTCTCGGGAGCAGGTGGTGGCGTGGCGGGAAGCGGGCATTAATCGAGTGAGCTTGGGCGTGCAGTCGTTCGTCGAAGGCGAACTGCGCAGGACCGGCCGGAAGCACACTGCGGAAGTGGTGGCCGCGGACGTGGCCCTGCTCCGCTCGGAAGGGATCACAAATCTCAACCTCGACCTGATTGCCGGACTCGCCGGGCAGACGCCGGAGAGTTGGCAGGGTTCGCTCGATTGGATGGCGCGGCTCGCTCCGCCGCACGCTTCGGTCTATATGCTTGAGGTGGACGAGGACTCCCGCCTCGGCCTTGAAATCTTGAACAACGGGCCCAAGTACGGCGCTCGTGATATCCCCGACGACGACGCGATTGCGGCCATGTACGAGAGCGCCGTCGATCGGTTCGACTCGATCGGGCTGCCTCGCTACGAGATCTCCAATTTCGGCCAACCTTCGCTGCACAATTTGAAGTATTGGCGGCTGGAAGAGTACCTCGGATTTGGGGCGGACGCCCATTCGAATGCCGGCGGCCAGCGGTGGCAGAACCCGGAAAGCGCGCTCGCTTACGTCGAGACCGGCCCCCGGCGGGAGGACGCCAACGCGGCCAATCCAACCGCCGAGCGTTTTTTCGTGGGCTTGCGCTTGAGCGAGGGCATCACCCCCGAACCGGGCGAATGGGACCATTGGCGGGAGCCGATTGCCCGCTTCATCGCCGATGGATTGCTTACCCGCGATGGTGCTCGCCTGCGCCTGACTCCGCGGGGCGTATTACTTTCTAACGACGTTCTCCAGGAATTTTTATGATCGATCTCCGCAGTGACACCGTAACCAAACCGACCCCGGCCATGCGCCGTGCCATGGCTGAAGCCGAAGTCGGCGACGACGTTTACCAGGAAGACCCCATGGTTAATCGCCTGGAGTCCCGCGCCGCCGCCATCATGGGCAAAGAGGCGGGTTTGTTCGTGCCCACGGGTACGATGGGCAACACGATCGCCCTGAAGATGCACACCGTGCATGGCCAGGAGGTGATCTGCGAAGCCCGGGCGCACGTGCACAATTACGAGCTTTCGATGATGGCTTGGTTTGCGGGGTGCCTCGCGCGGGCGATCCCGACAACAAACGGGCTGATGACGTGGGAGCAGATCGCTAAGGAGATTCGGCCGGTCGGTCCGCATGCCGCGCCGACGGGCCTGATCGCCGTTGAGAACACGCACAACGTGGCGGGCGGGACGGTTTATCCGCTGGATCAACTCGCCGCGATTAAGCGGGGGGCGGAGAGCCGGGGATTGCCCGTTCACATGGACGGGGCGCGCTTTTTCCACGCCGCGACGGTGTTGGGCGTGGCGCCAATCGAGATCGCCCAACACGCCGATTCGGTGATGTTCTGCCTTTCTAAGGGTTTGGGCGCGCCGGTGGGGTCAATGTTGGTTGGCTCCCAGAAGCTGCTCGAAGAGGCCCGTCGACTGCGGAAGCGGCTCGGCGGCGGTATGCGGCAGGCCGGCGTTTTGGCGGCGGCCGGACTCATTGCGCTCGAAGAGATGCGCGGTCGCCTGGCCGAGGATCATGCAAACGCGGCCTATCTCGCCGGGGCCTTGGCCACGCTGCCCGGGATCGTGGTGGAGCCGTACGCGGGCACGAACATTGTGTTTTTCGGCGTGGCTGACACGGGGCTGACCGGCGAGCAGGTCTGCGCTCGTTTGCTCGAAAAAGGCGTCGTGATGATTGCGATGGGAACCTATCGGGTTCGGGCGGTGACGCATTTCGATGTCGACCGGGCGGCCTGCGAAGAGGCCGTCGCGATTCTGGGCAAGCTATTACACAACTAATACATAGACTTGCGGGTAGCGCTGGTAGCGTGGAAGTATGAACTGGCCTACAGTTATTGTTCTCATCGTACTTCACGTCGGCGCCTTTGCCGCGCTTTTCAATTTCAGTTGGGCTGCGCTCGGGGTGGCGGCGTTCCTTTATTGGGTCGCCATCTGCTTGGGGATCAGCATGGGGTATCACCGGCTGCACACCCATCGCGGATATAAAGCGCCGTTGTGGCTTGACCATTTTTTGGGGGTCTGTGGCACGCTGGCTTTGGAAGGAGGCCCGATCTTTTGGGTCGCGACGCACCGGATTCACCATCAAAAATCGGACCAGCCGGGTGATCCGCACTCACCCCGCGATGGCGCATGGTGGGCTCATCTGGGCTGGATGTTGGTTGGCCCCGCGGATCATTTTGATACGAAGCGAATGTCGAAGTATGCTCCGGATTTAGCGAAAGACCCGTTCCACGTGTGGCTGAACAATTGGCATTGGCTCCCGCTCGTCGTGGCGTCGGTCCTGCTTTTCCTACTCGGCGGATGGCCGTTTCTCCTTTGGGGATCCGCGGTGCGGGTCACGGTAGGCCTTCATGCGACATGGCTCGTGAATTCGGCGACGCACATGTGGGGTCGCCGCCGGTTTGCAACCCGTGATGATTCGCGGAACAACTGGTGGGTGGCGTTGATGACCTTTGGTGAGGGCTGGCACAACAACCATCATGCTCATCCTGTTTCGGCTCGGCATGGTTTGGCTTGGTACGAGTTTGACCCGTCGTTTTTGCAAATTAAGTTGCTCGAAAAGTTGGGCGTGATCGAGGGCGTTAAAGTGGCAAAGATTGACGAGGAACTGCCGCAGCAGAAAGCGGCGTAGTCTGGAAGAGTGATTGTGACGGGCCGGCGGAAATCTATCGCGTTCTTTATCGCGCTGGGCGCCGGCCTTGTTTCCATCACGGTGCTGCTTTACGTCGGCTGGGTTTTGCTCAGTTGGCGCACCGGCATCCTGTTGTTCCTCGGCTTGGTGCTGCTGGCGATTATCATCAGCGGCGTGGTGTTGAACACGATTTTCCTCGTGCGGGAGATTCGAAGAAATGAACAACACGACGCTTTCATCAACGCGGTTTCGCACGAATTGAAAACGCCGGTCGCGGCCATCCGGTTATATCTGGAGACGCTACAGCAGCGTCCGGTGGAACAGGCCAAGCGCCAGGAGTTCTACCGGATCATGATGGCCGAGAATGATCGGCTGCTGTCGACCATCGAACAGGTGCTGCATACGGGCCGCTTGGGGGCCAGCCGCAAGCTGAACCTTTCGTCGTTCGACCTGAACGCGATGATTTCGGAGTGTCTGGACCGTTTCCGCACGATGCATCCCGAGCCCGCCATCACCCTGTCGTTCGCCCCGGCGGAACCGATCGCCATGCGGGGTGATGCCGACGAGGTCCGGGCAGCTGTCTCGAACCTGCTCGAAAATGCGATCAAGTATTCGGTTGGTCCAGCGCAGGTTGACGTTGCCACGAAGGTGGTCGACGGCAAGTTCGCTCAGCTTCGGGTAAGCGACCAGGGCCCGGGTATCGCCAAGGGCGAGTTGAAGCAGATTTTCAAGCGGTTTTACCGGGCGCCGGGTACACTGGCTACGCGTGTGAAGGGCACCGGCCTCGGGCTGTTCATCGTCCGTTCGGTGGCCCAACGGCACGGCGGGAAGGCGTGGGCGGAGAGCGCGGGGCCGGGCAGCGGCAGCACGTTCGTCGTGGAGTTTCCCCTGAAATCATGAGCACAATTTTGGTGGTGGAGGACGAGCGATCGCTGGCCGAGGGCCTCCGTTTCAACCTGGAAGCGGAAGGCTATGGCGTTGAGGTGGTCGAAACCGGCGAGGCGGCGCTGGAGGAGCTGTTGACGAAACGAACCCATTTCGATGTGGTCATTCTCGATGTGATGCTCCCTGGCAAGGACGGCTTTGCGGTGCTGCGGGAACTGCGCGGCGCTGCGCTGTTCTTACCCGTGCTGATGTTGACCGCTCGGGGTCATGCCGAGGACGTTCTGAAGGGCTTCGCCGCCGGCTGCGATGACTATTTGCCCAAGCCTTTCGAACTTGCGATACTGATCGCGCGGATCGGCGGTCTGCTCCGTCGTCGCGAATGGCTCCGGAAGCCCACCGGCTATACCTTCGGAGATAAGTCGGTCGACTTCGACCAGTTAGAGCTCCGCGTCGGCTCCGGCACTTACCCATTGACGCTGATGGAAGCCAACGTCCTCCGGTGTCTGATTCAACACGAAGGCTCGCCGGTTTCGCGGAAAGTCCTGCTTGAAGAGGTCTGGGGATTGCACGAGGATACAGATACGCGCGCGATTGATAACTTCATCGTTCGTCTGCGGAAATACATTGAACCAGACCCGGCCAAGCCTCGGCATTTGCTGACCGTCCGGGGCGTCGGCTATCGGTTTGTGAAAGGTCCTTAACGGGTATATAGTAAAGGGGTCTTGATCCGTCCGCTCGCCTTAGCCGCGCTGTCCGCCGTGTGCGCCATGGGTGCGCCCGATTTCGAGGCCACTCAGAAGTTCTTCGCAACCTATTGTAAGAATTGCCACTCCGGTAAGTCGGCGGTGGGTGGCTTTCGGTTAGAGAAAGTGAGCGATCCGGAAAGCTTTGCCACCGATTCGCACGCCTGGACTCGCGCGGCGCTGCGCGTTCGCAATGGCGAGATGCCACCGAAGGGCTTGCCCGCCCCGGAGCTGAAGGCTCGCGAAGAGTTCGCCGCCTCCGTTCATCAGTCGCTGCGGACCATCGCTTGCGCATCCGGTATCACGGCCGGCCCGTCACCCTTGCGCCGCTTGAACCGCGACGAGTACACGGCCACCGTCCAAGACCTGCTCGATATCCATCTGGACATCGGCCACGCGCTTCCGATTGACGGTGCCGGTGGCGAAGGTTTCGACAACGCAGCCGAGACGTTATTCCTTTCTCCGCTGCATTCGGAGAAGTATATGGAAACGGCCAAGCTCGCCATGGACTTCGCCGCGAAGGAACACAAGTCCCGGACTCGCATCCTGGTGGCCAAACCTGGCCCCGGGGTGACCCCGGACCAAGCCGCCCGCAAGATCCTGGCGGCCTTTCTGCCGCGGGCGTTCCGTCGGCCGGTGGCCGAGACGGATCTGCTGCCCTACCTCGACCTGTTCCGCGCCGCTCGCAAGGCGGGGCAGGACTTCGAACCGGCCATCTTCTTTGCTCTGCGGGGCGCCCTCGTCTCGCCGCTGTTTCTCTTCCGGACGGAGCCGGTGGAGAAGGTAGATGCTTACGCGCTCGCGTCGCGCCTGTCCTACTTCCTGTGGGGCAGCCAGCCCGACGAGCTGTTGACCGATCTCGCCGCCTCTGGAAAGTTGCAGGATCCCGAAGTTTTGCGGCAGATCACCCGGCGGATGCTGAAGAACGATCGTTCCTGGAACATGGCCCGGCGGTTCACTGACCAGTGGCTCCACACGCGCGATTTGACCGGCGACAAGGCCCCCGATGCCAAGCTCTTCCCAACCTACTCGACCGACGAGGAACTGCGAGGCGACATCCGGATTCAGCCGCAACAGTTTTTTCGCGAGCTGCTCGTCCGGAACCTGTCGGTGCTCAACCTAATTGATTCGAAATACACGATCGGCACGAGCAATCTATCGAAACATTTCGGCTTCAAGCTCGCTGTGCGGGCGAATCAGGCGAAGCAGCCACAATGGGTCGAACTGCCGGAGAATACGAATCGCGGCGGCTTGCTCGGCATGCCGGCGGTGCTTGCTGTTTCGTCCTATCCTTACCGGACCAGCCCCGTTCTGCGCGGCACCTGGATCCTGGATTCGCTGCTCGGCACACCGCCGCCTCCGCCGCCCCCCAACGTTCCGGCTCTCGAAGAGACAGCGGCTGGCGCGGCGCCGAAATCGGTCCGGGAGCGCTTAGAGAAGCATCGTACCAACCCGGTTTGCGCCGGATGCCATTCCCAGATGGACCCGCTCGGTTTCGCCCTCGAAAACTACGATTCCATCGGCCGCTGGCGCGACGTAGACGGCGGGAAGCCGATCGACAATTCGGGCGAAATGGCCGACGGAACGAAGATTCAGGGCCCGGCCCAACTGAAGGCCGCACTGATGGTTCATAAAGAACTTTTCGTGCGGAACCTGACCAGGAAATTACTTGGCTACGCCCTGGGCCGTGGCCTCACTCTGCGCGATTCGTGCACGGTCGACGCGATCGTCGCCGAAGTCAAAACAAAAGATTACAGCGCCCAAGCGCTGGTTGAAAGTATCGTCCTCAGTACCCCTTTCCGTCAAAAAGAGCGCCCCAAGGAGAAAAAGATCCTATGAAGATCTCCCGTCGAACTATTCTGAGTGGAGCCGGAGTCGGCCTCGGCCTGCCTTGGCTGGAAGCGATGGCCGCCCCGCTTCCCACCATCGACGGCACCGGCAAGCCGCCCCAGCGGATGGCCATGCTCTATATGCCGAACGGGGTGAACCCTTGGGCGTGGACGCCCGAGGGCAAGGGGGCCGATTTCAAGCTCTCGCCGACCTTGCAGCCGCTGGAAGACCTGAAGAGCCACATCACCGTTCTCACCAACCTTTGGAATGAAAACTCCAAGAGCGGCGACGGCCACTACGTCAAAGAAGCGGCGTGGCTTACCTGTCAGACGATTAAGAAGACTCCCGGCGAGGATATCGCCAATGGGGTTTCGGTGGACCAACTCGCTGCCCAGCGCATCGCGGGTCAAACGCCGCTCCCGTCGCTCGAACTTGGGGTGACTCCGGTGGCTATCGGCGTCGATGCCGTCGTCGGTTATACCCGGGTCTACGGCTCCCATATCGCTTGGAGCAGCCCCTCGATGCCGCTCGCCCGCGAGTTGAATCCGCGTTCGGTTTACGAGCGTCTCTTTCGCGCTTCGTCCGGCCCCCAGGGGAACGAAGCGAAGATGGACTCGCTGCTGCTCGACCGGGTTCTCGGCGACGCGAGGCGGCTGCGGACGCAGGTCGGCTCGGCGGACCGGGTGCGCCTGGATGAATATCTTTCGGTGATGCGGTCGCTCGAAGAGCGCGTCCAACGCGCGACGAGCACGAAAGAACGAACCTGGAAAGCACGGGCTGCGATGGACCCGAAGGCCGTCCCCACGGACCGGCCGGCGGACCACGCCGAGCACGTCCGTCTGATGCTGGACATGATCGCAACGGCCTTCCAGACGGACACGACGCGGGTGGCGACGTTCATGTTTGGCAACGCCGTCAGCAACGTTAGCTTCCGTTTTCTCGAAGGGGTCAGCGCCGGGCATCACGACGTTTCGCACCACCAGAAGGACGCCGACAAGTTGCGTCAGTATCAACTGATCAACCGCTGGCACGTCGAACAGTACGCCTATCTCTTGCGCCGGTTGCGGAACATGCAGGAAGGCGAATCGAACGTGCTCGACAATTCCATGATCTTGTTCGGCTCCGCGCTGAGTGACGGCGACCGTCATTACCCGCACAATTTGCCGCTGGTGCTGGCGGGCAAAGGCGGCGGTCGGATCAATGCGGGGCAGCATTTGGTTTACGCCGAAGACACGCAAATGGCGAACCTTTACGTTTCGATGCTGGAGGCGTTTGGCACTCCGGTCGATCGTTTCGCGGATAGCACCGGCCCGCTGGCGGGGTTGCTACGTGCGTAGTCTCGCGCTATTTTTCGTTGCGACGGCGGCTTTTGGAGCCGATCTCACTGGCATTTGGGTCGGCGAGATCGGTTCTGGACGCCCAGACCGTGATCCTTCACCAATGGCGTTTCAGTTCGCGCAGAAGGGCGCTGTGTTGGGCGGTAAGCTATACGGCGATTTTCAAAGCACCCCGATCTCTTCTGGCATCGTCGCTGGCGAGTTAGTTACATTCGTGGTGGTCCTGGCCGAACAGGCGGGCAACGAGATCAACGATACGAAGATCCGTTTCACCGGGCGACTAATCAGCGGCGAGTTGGAGTTGACTCGGGAGCGGGAGAGTTCCACCCGCGCCGGAGCAAAGAGCGGCGCGTTCTTTCGCCCCGGACCTGGCCAGGTTTTCCGTCTGAAGCGCCTAGTCTAAACTCCTTTTAGCGCTTCCAATCTGCGATACTGCTTTGCGATGGCAACCGCGTCTAAATGGCCCAAGACTTTCCCCCCGTTGACCCCCGAGCAGGTGGTGATCAGCGACGACTTCATGAAGTATTGGCATGAGGTTCTCCCCAAGAGATTTGGGATGATTGATAAGTTCAATCATGGCGTCGTTGTTGAGGACGCTGGAGAATTCACCCGTACTTTGGAGATCGGGGCCGGGCTGGGCGAACACCTGGACTACGAAAAGCTGACCCCGGCACAGGAACGTGAGTACGTCGCCAACGACATTCGGGCGAACATGCTGGCCCAGTTGCACGAGCGGTTTCCCAAGGTTCAAACGGTCCTCGGAGACTGCCAGAAAGGGTTCGATTTTCCGGATGGGCATTTCGACCGCGTGCTCGCCATTCACGTATTGGAGCATCTGCCGAACCTTCCCGCCGCCGTGCGCGAGTTGCATCGGGTAATGGATAAGAAGAAGGGTTTTCTCCAAGTCGTCATCCCCTGCGAGGGTAGCTTAGCCTATACTCTGGCGCGGCGGATCTCCGCCCAGCGGATTTTCGAGAAGCGTTACAAGCAGCCGTATCGGTGGTTCATTGAGCGGGAGCACGTTAATGTGCCTTCCGAGATACTCGGAGAACTTCGCGAGAAGTTCGAGATTCAGTCCACCCGTTATTGGCCGTTTCCGATTCCGCTCGAGATGGCGAATCTCGTTATTGCCCTGCGCTGCGTGCCTAAACAGTAGCGGTTGCTATACTTACAGATGAACCCGCTGCATGATTTCTGTAAGCTCCGTTTCCATGCGCTTCGGCGCAAAAGTACTTTTTGAAGATGTTTCCGTCGCGTTCGCGACGGGCCGTCGTTATGGCTTAACTGGTCCGAATGGGGCCGGCAAGTCGACTTTGATGAAGATTTTATCCGGTGAGATCGACGCCCAGAAGGGAACCGTCTCTCGGCCTAAGCGCATGTCTGTGCTGAAGCAGGATCAGTTCGCCTTCGACGCCTATCGCGTCGTCGACACCGTGATCATGGGCAACGCACGCCTGTGGAGCGCGCTCGAAGAGCGAGAAGTGCTCTACAGCAAAGTGGATATGACCGACGAGGATGGCATCCGCCTCGGAGAACTGGAAGGCTTAGTCGGCGAAGAGGACGGCTATTCGGCCGACTCGGACGCCTCGATTCTTTTGGGCGGCCTGGGCATCCCCGAATCGTTGCATGAGCGAAAGATGAGCGAGTTGCAGGGTGGCCAAAAGGTCCGGGTGTTGTTGGCGCAAGCGCTGTTCGGCAACCCCGAAGGCCTGCTACTAGACGAACCGACCAACCACCTTGACTTGGAATCGATCCACTGGCTTCAGGACTTCCTCAACAGTTTCAAAGGCTCAATGATCGTGATCTCGCACGATCGTCACTTCCTGAACTCCGTCTGCACTCATATCGCCGACATCGACTACCAGACAATCATTATCTACAACGGCGGGTACGACGACATGGTGATGGCGAAGACCCAACTGCGAACCCGGATTGAAAACGATAATCAGCAACGCGAGAAGAAGATCGCCCAATTGAACGACTTCATTGCACGGTTCAGCGCCGGCACCCGCGCCAGCCAGGTCCGCAGCCGCGCTAAGGAAGTGGAGCGTCTCGAAGTCTCCGACCTGAAGCGTTCGAATATCGCCCGGCCGTTCATCAAATTCGTCTCGAAGCGCCCGTCCGGGAAGCACCCGCTCGAGATCAAGAATTTGACCCGCTCCTACGGCGACGAGTTGGTCTTCAAGCCATTCTCGGCGCACATCAGCAGGGGAGAGCGCATCGCGATCCTCGGTCGCAACGGCGCGGGCAAGACGACCCTGCTCCGCGCCATGCTCGACAACGGGCCGGTGACTTCAGCCAAGGAAAAGGACCTCTCCACCGGTTCGGGCGAAGTGACCTGGGGCCACGAAACCAGCATCGGCTACTTTGCGCAGGACCACAAAGAGTCGATCGAGAAGGGCACCACCGCCTTCGAATGGCTGCACATGTTTGATCCGCAGCTGAGTCGGGAAGAGGTCCGGGGCACGCTGGGACAGATGTTGTTTACCGGGGAAGAAGGTGCCAAGCCTACCCACGCCCTCAGTGGAGGCGAGGCCGCCCGACTGATTTTCTGCCGCTTGATGATCGAGAAGCCTAACATTCTCGTCTTCGACGAACCGACCAATCACTTGGACCTGGAAGCGATCAACGCCCTGAACGTTGCGTTCCAAAAATTCGACGGAACGGTCTTCATCGTCACTCATGACCATGATTTAATCGACGCGATCGCTACCCGCATCTGGGCTGTCGACAACAACGAAATTCTTGATTTCAAGGGACCTTACGAAGAGTACCAATCCGTCCACGGTGCCTCTACGTCTGGTTCGAACCGCCGTTAGTCGGCCCGGGTAACGGCTCGCCGAGTAAGAAAACAACCGCATGTTGCGAGGCCCGTCGATAGACGGGCTCGAGCGTGTCGAGCAGCGTTTTCTGGCCCTGCCAGAACGGGAACGGCCCAAGACGCCGGGGCAACGCCGCGGCAATCGCGGGCGGTGCAACGTCTCCCATCGCATCTTCCGGCATGCGGAAGGCACCTTTCCAGAAGATGTCCGGATCCAGTTGGAGTTCCTGCTTGGGATCTTCGACGGGTACAATTTCGTCGTCGTCTCGCTGCGCTTCGGCATCCAAGGCTTGCGGAAGATTCTTCTCGATGATGGCAAGGAGTTTATCCCGACGCATGCCACGCAAGGTGAAAAGCAGAAACGGATCGCGATCGAACTCTTCGCCCAGCAACAGATAGACGGAAGCCAAGTGCTTACAAGGGTTGGCCGTATCCGGGCAGGTGCAGCGGGTTACAAGGTCCTGCTCGTTTTTCGGATAGAGCGACAGCCCCAGCTCTTCGAAAATCTCTTCGATGTCGCCCGGCATTTCTCCGGCCAGCAGGGTGGCCGAGAAGACGGCCTGTTCGGCCAGTTTTGCGCTGATGCGCGTCCAGTCCTCTTCGGTGATGGTGTTGATGTTGATGTCAACATCATAGGGTTTTGGCCGTGAGCCCCGAACTCGGGCGTGGACGTGCCCTTCATCGATCGAAATAGCAAGCACATGGCCATTCTTGGCGTAGTCCCGGCCCCGGTTGAGCCGCGAACCCATCTCGAAGCCTTCGAGTACTTCAATCCAGCGACGAGCCCACCAGTTCTCGCCGAAGTGGGAACCCCGGGTCTGCGAACGAATGCCTCCGCCGGGGGCGCGAAAGCCACCGGAACGCCTTTGGGGGCCACGACGCCTGTTGTTGTTCCCGCGAAAATCACGGTCGCTCCGACCGCGGCCATTTCCGTTGCCGTTGCTATTGCCGTTGCCACCGGATCCAGTCCGCTGCGTCGGTGGCGCTGCCGCGGTGGGAGCTGCCGCGGGAGGAGGAGGTGCCGCCGTCGAAGGCCCCGACGGTCCGACGGGTGCTCCGTGTCGCCTATCGCCCGATTTCTTTCGTCCCCAGGAGCCTCGATTGCCCCCGCCACCGCCTGGCCGCTTACTCATCCAAGGCCTCCGCACTCAAAGCAAATACGTTCTTCAGCTCTTCGTTCGACAGTTCGGTAATCCAGCCTTCGCCGGTGCCGATCACTTCGTTCACGATGCTTTTCTTGCTTTCGATCATCTCGTCGATCCGCTCTTCGAGCGTCCCGACGCAGAGATACTTATGCACTTGCACATTCCGCAACTGCCCAATGCGGAATGCCCGATCCGTCGCCTGATCTTCCACTGCCGGATTCCACCACCGATCATAATGGAACACGTGATTGGCCCGGGTCAGGTTCAAGCCGGTGCCGCCCGCTTTCAACGACAGGATAAATACGCGCGGGCCGTTGGGCGACTTCTGGAACCGCTCCACCATCATCTCGCGCTGCCGCATCGAAGTGCCGCCATGCAGGTAGAGAACCTCGTCCCCAAAGCTGTCCTGCAGATGCTTTTGCAGAATACCGCCCATCTCCGTGAACTGGGTAAACACCAGCGCTCGGTCGCCGCTCATGAGCACCTCGTCCATCATTTCCGTTAAGCGGGTCAGCTTGCCCGACCGGTCGACGACCGGCGAACCATCGCCGAGGAAATGTGCCGGGTGGTTGCACACCTGCTTCAGCTTCGAGAGCGTTGCCAGGATCGCGCCCCGGCGCGCCATGCCGTCGGCGAACTCGATCTTCGAGTGGGCGTCCTTCAGCACCTGCTGATACATCTCCACTTGTTCGCGCGTCAACGTGCAGTAGACCTTGTTCTCAAACTTCTCCGGCAAATCCGCGATGATCTTCGTATCCGTCTTTAAACGACGCAACAGGAAGGGCGACGTAAGCCGCTTCAGATGATTGGCGGCGTCGTTGTCGCGGTTGGTTTGAATCGGCAGGAAGTAGTTGCGCCGAAACTGTTCGCGGGTTCCGAGGAAGCCCGGGTTCAGGAACTCCATCACGCTCCAAAGTTCGCCGACATTGTTCTCGACCGGCGTACCGGTTAAGGCAATTCGATAGTCGCTCACCAGAGCCCGTACCGCCTTTGCCTGCCGCGTATCCGGGTTTTTAATATTCTGCGCTTCGTCGAGGATCGCCCCACTCCAGGTGACCTGCTTGAAGTACTCCAAATCCCGCTGCAGAATGCCGTAACTGGTAATCACCAGATGATACTTATGCATCTGCTTGATGAACTCGTCGCCTTTCGAACGGCTCACGCCATGGTGTACAAGCACCTTCAACTGCGGGGTAAATCGGGCCGCCTCTTTCTGCCAATTGCCGGCCACCGACGTGGGGCAAATCAGCAGCGTCGGCATCGTGGTGCCTTCTTCTTTATCAAGTTGCAGCAGCGCCAAGGTCTGGATAGTTTTCCCCAAACCCATATCATCGGCTAGGCACGCGCCCAGCCCCCACTTGCGCAGGAACTTCAGCCAGGAGTAACCGCGAATTTGATACGGTCGCAGCGTGCCCTTGAAGCCCTTCGGCGGCTTCAACTCTTCAAACACCTTTCTACCTTCTAGCTGGTCCAGCAGATCGCGGACCCACCCCGTCGCCATAACGCCTTCAATCGGCAGTTCGTGGTTCGAGTGGTAGTTGCCCAGCGACATCTGGATCACTTCCCGAACCGTCGCCGTGCCGCTCGAATTGCGGCGCCAGAATTCGAGCGAATAGTCGATCTCATCCGGCGTGACGTGCGCCCACTGGCCGTGAACCTTGACGAGCGGAGACCGCAGCCGCTGCAGCTCCAGCAATTCATCGCGCGTCGCCAGCTCCCCGGCCACCGCAATTCGCCAGTCGAAGTTCAGAATCCAGTTCAGCGAGAGTCCGCCTTTGGGCGGCTTCTCCGGGCTATCTACGATCGCCTTAACGCTCAGACGAGCCCGCGTGCCGTCCCGGCTCCACCACTTTGGCAGCTCCACGGCAAAGCCGCCCTGTTCGAGCGCGACAGCCTTCTGGTTGAGAAACTCGTAGGCCCCGTTGGTGTCCAGATCGAAACCGATCGGCACACTGGCGCGGAGGGAGCTTTCAATGCGCGTGACGATCGATGTCGCTTGCGTCAATGACGTCAGCAGGAACTCGAGGGTTGGCTGTCGGGTCACCCCCGCCAAACGCTCGCCGGTGCCGATGTGCTCCGCGCGCAAAACATTGTCCGGATTATCGACGCTTTGGACAAGATAACGGACCGTCCAGGCCGTGTTCGTCTCACTGGGTTCTTCCAGGCGGAAGCAGAGCCGGAACGGGGCGTCGGCGGTGAGGGCCACCGGTCGACGCCACTGTCGAACTTGCTTGGCAATCCGGTCCAGCACGTCCGGATAACCATCGACCAGACCATCCTCAGAGGCGAGGGCATACAACCATCGCTCGTGGGGGCTCTTACCCCGGGGGGGCTTGCCGCCGTTGTAGCTGCCGCGGACGAGATCGTCGAGCATCCAGGCGACGAAGGCATCCAGCACGATCCGGGCCGGCGTCGACGGCGCGGCTTTATCTTCGAAGGTGATCGCCCGTGCCGAGGCGGGCATCGCCGCCGCCAGGGCGGCCAGCCGGTGACCTTCGATACCGGGGTAAACAGGAGTCCAGTTGGCGGCGAAATCGCCGTCCACCTCGTCCATGTCCGGCAAAAACTGTTGACGGGCCACGAGGCCCCCCGCAAAGCGCAGGGCGGCCACCCAGAATTGCACGTCAGGGGCCACCATCAGCCCGGGTCGTATGATCCGTTGGCCAAAAGTAGCTGCAAGAAAATCCACGGTTTCTTTCGGCCCCAGTTGCATGGAAGCAACAGACCAGGGAGAGAGCACAAGACTCTCATAAACGGGATGCTCGGCGATCAACGCGCTAGATGCCACTGGCCCCTCGGGCGCAGCTGGCGCCCAGAGAACGACTCGTTGCATCTGGGCCTTTGCCAATTCCCCACAGTAAGGCAGGGACGAAAGAATTTCGCGCAACAGGGCGGGCGGGGCTCCGAAGGGGTACTCCGGCGATCCGCTTCGTTGCGGACGCGCCACAGCAGGGACCGCCTTCGCCTGTTTATGATCTGCCGATGCCTCCAGCCATATCGAAAAGAAGCCGTCGTGAACGCCGGCATGCAGGATAAGCATCGAGTAAGACTACACAATCAATACCACATCGGATGACCCTTTCGGGTAGACCCCTTTTCGCGTATAGCGGGAGAGGACGGTTATGCACAACCTTTCCCCACAAGATCAGATCTTCGATTTGGGCCTCGGCCTTGTGCGCGCCCGACTCGTTCAAGTGTTCGCCGAACTCCGTATCGCCGACCATTTGGCGGCCGGCCAGCAATCGGTACCGGGCACTCACGCTCCGTTTCTGGAACGTTTCCTCCGCGCTTGCGCCACCATCGACTTGGTCACCACTTAGCCTGATGGTCCTTGACCCCCGTCGGTGAGACTCTCCGCACCGGCGTCCCGGGTTCCTGGCAGGCCATGATGGCATCCATCCTGGGAGGCGGACACCTCCGCGCCTGGGGTAATCTTCGCGCCTCGCTCGAACGCGGCGTGATCGCCTTCGATGACCTGCATGGCGAGGACGTCTGGAGCTACTTCACAAAAACGAACCCAGACGAAGGCAACGTCTTTTACCAAGCGATGAGCGACTTCAGCCACGCGGTAATCCCGGCCATTCTATCCAGCTACCAGTTCCCCGCCACGGGAACTCTGGTCGACGTCGCCGGCGGCAACGGAACGCTGCTGTGCGCAGCTCTCAGCCAGCAGCCCGGTCTGCGCGGCATCGTCACGGACCTGGCCTTCACCAGTCCCGCCGCCGAGGCCTACATCGCTACCCAGGGCCTCTCGGATCGCGCCACCGCCGTCGCCGCCGACTTTTTCTCGAGCGTCCCGGCCGCGGCCGACGCTTACATGATGAAGTTCATTCTCCACGATTGGAACGACCTCGACGCCGGTCGTATTCTCGATACGATTCGAGCCGCCGCCAAACCGTCCAGCCGACTTCTCATCTTCGAACAGGTGGTGCCGGAGGAAGACCCCCCCATCCCCGCACGCATCTTGGACATCAACATGATGGTGATGTGCGGAGGCAAGGAACGCACCGCCCCCGAATGGAGCGCGCTCCTCAGCGCCCATGGCTTCACACTCGAATCGATCACCCCTACGCCCTCGCCAATGTCCGTTATCCAAGCAGGGGTTAGCGTTCGCCGTTAAAAACTACTAATATGAGGTCAGTGATCCTGCGGACTTTAATTGTCACTGCCTCTCTGTTTCTGCTTCTCAGCCAGAAGAGCGTCAACACCCCAAACGAGGCCTATTTCACGGCAAAGGTGCTGCCGGCGCTTGAAAAGAGTGGCTGCCAGAACTGCCACGGATCGAACGGCGTAGCCAGCGGCACCCGGTTCCGTTTCCCTGAAGAAGGGGCCGGCATCGAAGAGCTCCAACTCTTCGGCAAGTCGCTGCACATCCTCATTGATCGCTCCGACCTTTCAAAGTCTCTCTTGCTCAACAAGCCCACGCGGCGCGTGACCCATGGCGGAGGCCTCAAGATCACCCCTGGCTCAGCCGAAGAAGCCACCCTCCGTACTTGGATCGAGTACCTCGCCAGCCACACCAAGCCGGACGACCGCTTTCTGCTCGGGCAACGCAAGTTCGAAGCCCGCCCGGTGCTGCGGCGGCTCACGCACCTGCAGTACAACAACACGGCCCGCGATCTGCTCGGCGATGATAGCCGAGTGGCTGACCAATTCCCCCCTGAGGATTTCGTCGGCGGCTATCGCAACCAGTTCCAATCCCAATCCATCTCTCCGCTGCTCGCGGAAGCATACAGCGCTGCCGCTGAAAAATTGGCGCGCTCCGCCTTCCGCGGCGGCGATACCCACGCTCTCATCCCCTGCAAAACGCAGGACGGCCCCTGCCGCCAAAAATTCCTCCGGACCTTCGGCGCCAAGGCCTTCCGTCGGCCGCTGCTCGAAGCGGAATTCGCCCGGTACGAAAAGCTGTTTCTGAGCGAGAAGTCGTTCCTCGGCGGAGCGCAACTGACACTCGAAGCGATGCTCCAATCGCCCAACTTTCTTCTCCGAACCGAGAACGGAGCCGAGCCGAGCTGGCGACCTTACGAGACCGCCAGCCGCCTCTCCTACGCCCTCTGGAACTCCATGCCCGACGCTGAACTGCTCAGCGCCGCCGCCCGCGGCGAACTCAATACCCGCGAAGCAGTCGAGAAGCAGGCCCGACGCCTGCTCGCTTCCCCGCGCGCGAAAGTCACCGTCGACGAGTTCGTAGCCGAATGGCTTCGTTTCGATCAACTCCTCGACGCCGTGAAAGAGCGCAGCGAGTTTCCCATGTATTCAGCCGAACTCACCGTCGCCATGACCGAAGAGACCCGCCGCATGGTCGCCGATCTCGTCTGGCGCGACCTGGATTTCACGCAACTCTTCTCCGCCGAACACAGCTTCATCAATACGAGCTTGGCGCTGCTCTACAAGCTGCCCGCCCCGAAGAACGAGTACGACCGCGTGGCTCTCCCCGCCGAGACCGGGCGCGCCGGCATCCTCGGCCAAGCCATGTTCCTCTCAGCGACCTCGAAGCCCGCCGATACCAGCGTCACCCAACGCGGTCTCTTCGTCCGGGAACATTTTCTCTGCCAGGAAGTCCCGCAACCGCCGCCCGGGGTGAACGCGAATCTGCCCAACCTCGACAAAGGCAAGCCGATGACCAATCGCGAGCGCCTCGCCATGCACTTGAACAACGAGAGCTGTGCCAGCTGCCATACCCTCGTCGATCCCATCGGCCTGGGCCTCGAAAAGTACGACGCCATCGGCCAGTTCCGGCCAAAGCAAAAGCTTACCTTTCGCCCCGCCCGCAAGGAAGACGGCGACGTCGTTAAGTCCGAACTCGACATCGACACGAGCGGCTACGTCTCCGGCATCGCGAACTCGACCTTCTCGACGCCGCGCGAACTTGGTAAAATTCTAGCGGCTGCTCCGCAGTGTCAACAGTGCGTGGCCAAACAGCTTTTTCGTTACTATACGGGCCGTCACGAGAATGCGCGTGACGCCGTCGTTATAGATCGGGCCTTTGCCGATTTCCGCAGCTCTGGATTCCACTTCCGCGAGTTGATGGTCAGCCTACTGAAGTGGAGCGTCTTTCCTCCGGAGTCCTGATATGTCTTCCGTTCACACAAAAGACCGTTCTCTTTCGCGGCGCTTCTTGCTCCGCAGCTTATCCGGAGTCGCCATCGGCCTCCCTCCGCTCGCGGCCATGTTCAACGCACACGGTACCGCCTACGCGGCCACCAAGGTTGCACCGCCGAACCGTTTCGTCCTTTGGTTTAATGGCAACGGCATCCCCGAGAAATACTGGATCCCCACCGAAACCGGCACCGAGTTCATGATGACGCCGTGTCTGGCGCCCTTGGCTCCGTTCCGCAACGACATCCACATCGTCACCGGCCTCGATAATCCCTCGGCCCGCCTGCCTGGACCTGGCAACGACCATCACCGCTCCATGGCGTCGCTGATGACGGGCACCCAGTTCACCGGTCGCGGCGCCGGCGGCCCGTCCATCGATCAAGTAGTCGCCGCCAAAGTCGGGAGCGATACGCGTTTCCGCTCGCTGCAAGTCGGCGTCTCGCAAGAGTCGTTCGGCGAAAGTATTCAACGCAATATGAGCTGGGCGGGGTACGACCGCGCCTTGCCGCCCGAGATGCTGCCGAACAAGCTGTTCGACCGCCTCTTCGGAGCCCGGGAGGCGGGTTGGATCAGCCGCAAGAAAAGTATCCTGGACGCCGTACAGGACGACGCCGCGGGCTTGCGCAAAGCGCTCGGCAAGGAAGACGCGACCCGCGTTGATGAGCACCTGTCCTCCATCCGCGATGTCGAACGCGCCATCGCCAGTTTGCCCCCCAACTACCGCCGCGTCGACCCGCCGGAAGCCGAAGGCGACATGAAGGATTGGCCCCGCATTGCGAAACTGCAGAGCGAGTTGCTCGTCCACGCCTTCGCCAGCGGCCAAACGAAAGTCGCCTCCTACATGCTCACGAAGTGCCAAGGGCTGTCGCGCTTTCCTTGGCTCGGCCACACCAACGGCCGCCACCACGACTATTCGCACAACGTCGGCAAGGCCGCGGCCAACAATGGCCTGGAAGGCCTGCGGATCCAGCGGGATATTTGCCGTTGGCACGCCGAAGAGTTCGCCTGGCTGCTCGGTCGGTTGAAGTCCGTCAAAGAGGGCGACGGCAACCTGCTTGACCGCACGTGCCTCATCTACGTCCACGAACACGCCGAAGCCAACGACCATAAGAACAATGGCCTTTCCGCCATCGTGGCCGGCCACGCGGGCGGTCTCCGCACTGGCCTGCACACGCGCTCCACCGGCACCGTCGCCGATCTCTACATGGCCGCCGCCAACAAAGCCATGGGAGTCGGGCTCAGCAAGTTCCCCAGCGGCTCCCGCGAAATTCCCGAGATCTTTGGATGAACCGTCGTCAGTTCCTCGGCAGCCTCGCCTCCGTCGCCGCCCTGCCCGCCCAGCCGAAGCGACCCAACATTCTGCTGATCCTGGCCGACGACCTCGGCTACGAATGCCTCGGCTCCTACGGCGGGACCAGCTACAAGACCCCGAACCTGGATCGCATGGCCGGCGAAGGCATCCGCTTCCGCTACGCCTTCGCCCAGCCCCTCTGCACCCCCACCCGGATGCAGTTGATGACCGGAAAATATAACTTCCGCAACTGGCAAGCGTTCGGCATTATGGACCCCAAGGAGCGCACCTTCGGTCACCTGTTCACCGAGAACGGCTACCGCACCGCCATCGCCGGAAAGTGGCAGTTCTGGAGCTACAACCCGCCGGACTTCGAACCCGAGTGGCGCGGCAAGGGCCAGAAGATCGAAGACGCCGGCTTCGACGAACACTGCGTCTGGCACGCCGCCCATACCGAAGACAAGGGCTCCCGTTACGGCGATCCGACTATCTATACGAACGGCAAACTCGAGCCCAAGCTGAAGGACAAGTACGGCGACGATCTTTTCGCCGATTTCCTGCTCCACTTCATCAAGAAGCCGGACCCCAAACCCTGGTTCGCCTATTGGCCGCTCGCGCTTACCCACGATCCGTTCGTCCCCACTCCCGACAGCCCGGAATTCAATGGCCCGAACCGTCTCAAGGCCGACAATCGATTTTTCAAAGACGAAGTTGAGTACATGGATAAAGTCGTCGGCCGCTTACTGAGTCAAGTCCCCGCGGACACGTTGGTCCTGTTCTTCGGCGACAACGGCACCAACAACACCGTCACGAGCCAACTGAACGGCAAGCCGTATCAAGGCGATAAAGGAATGCCCACCGAAGCCGGTACACGAGTCCCGATGATCGTTCGCTGGAAGGGCGTCACCCCGGCCGGCAAGATCAACGACGACCTCATCGATTCGTGCGATTTCCTGCCCACCATCGCGGCCGCCGCCAACGTTCCCACCAAGAGCATGGGCCGCATGGACGGCGTTAGCTTCTTGCCGCAACTCCAAGGCAAGATCGGCGTTCCCCGCCCTTGGATTTATTCCTGGTACGACCCCCGCCCCGGCCAAGGCAAAGAGCGTTGGACCCGGACGGAGCGCTACGCCTTCGACCGCGAATGGAAGCTCTACGATAACGGTCGCTTGGTCAATTGGGCCCAGGATCCGAAGGAAGCCAAACCGGTGCAGAACGCCGAAGTGCGGACTCGGCTGCAGAATGTGCTCGATCGCATGGCGGCGGTCGGCGGCCGACGCGAAATCACTGTACCATCCAAGAAGTGAAATTCGCGCTGTTGTGCCTACTCACGCTGTCCTCCGCCTCGGCGGAAGACTGGCTCCGATTCCGCGGCCCGAACGGTTCCGGCCTTGCCGAATCAACGCCGCTTCCCCGAGAGATTGGACCCGATAAGAACGTCGTCTGGAAGCAGGCCATCCCCCGCGGCAAATCTTCCCCGGTCGTAACTTCGAACCGTGTTTTCCTCACCGGCCATGAAGGCGGCAAGCTCTTCACCTTTGCCCTCGACCGTAAAACCGGAGCCCTGCTCTGGCGGCACGATGCGCCTTCCAATCAGGACGAAAAGCGCCACACCCTCAACGACCCCGCCTCACCCAGCCCCGTCAGCGACGGCTCCAACGTCTACGTCTTCTTCGCCGGCTACGGACTGCTCTCCTATACCGCCGACGGCGTGGAGCGTTGGCGCGTTCCCCTCGGCCCCTTCACGAACTTCCACGGCATGGGCGCTTCGCCCGTCCTCGCCGACGGCAAGCTCCTCCTCATCTGCGATCAAGACCAGGGCGCCTTTCTGCTCGCCGTCGACCCAAAGACGGGGAAGACACTTTGGAAGGCTGATCGCCCCGACAACGTCCACAGCTTTTCCACACCTATTACACACGGAAACCAGCTCATCGTGCCCGGCTCCTATCAGCTCGATGCCTACGACATCTCTACCGGCAAGGTGGTCTGGCGCGTCGGCGGTTTGACGTACCAGGTGAAGTCCGTCCCGGTCATCGAAGGCGATACGCTGTACTTCAACGGATGGGCCCCCGGTGGCGAAGCCAGCGAGCGCATGGAGCTTCCGGCCTTCGCCGAGATGATCAAGCTCCACGACAAGAACGGCGACGGCAAGCTTTCCAAAGACGAAGTGCCCAAGCCGATTCACCCCGGCAATTGGGAGATGCAGGACCTGAACAAAGACGGTCTCTTTGACCAGCGCGATTGGCAGTATTATTCGATGCGGCGGACGTCCTCCAACGCAACGATGGCCATCCGCTTGGGCGGGAAGGGCGACGTGACCAACACGCACGTCCTATGGCGCTATGAGAAGTCGCTCCCTGATGTCCCGGCCGTGTTGCTCTATCGTGGCGTGCTGTACCTCGTTCGCAACGGCGGCATTCTGCAAACGCTGGACCCGGCCACGGGCAAGCTGCTCAAGCAGGGCCGCCTGCCGCAGGCGTTGGATGAATACTACGCCTCTCCGGTCGCCGGCGACGGCAAGGTGTATTTCATCAGCCGAAACGGCAACGTTTCAGTACTCGAAGCCGGAGCCCAGTGGGGCGTCGCCGCTTCGGCCGACCTCGGCGAAGAGGTCTTCGCCACTCCCGCCATCGCCGATGGCCACCTATGGGTTCGCACGGCCGGCCATCTCTACAATTTCGCGTTGCCCCGCCCCTAACGTTTTACGGTTTCAAACTTCCCCGCCTCGATCCGAACGTTGGGCAGCGCAGCCTTCAACTTGGCCACCCCGGCATCGGTCAACAGCGTGTTTGTCACGTTCAAGTGTTTCAGTCGCTGCAATCCGAAAAGCTGGTCGATGCCTGCATCGGTAATCTTCGCGTTCCGCAGATCCAGCAGTTCCAACTCCTTCATCGTCCCCAAAAGTTCCAGCCCTCGGTCCGTAATCGTCACCTGCCACAAACCCGAGTCCGTCCGTTGCTGCCCGCCCAAGTCGAGCTCGCGTAGAGTGGAAATCAACTTCAGCGGGCTCAATCCTACGTCGGTCATCTTGTTGCCGCCATAGGCAATGTGCCGCAGCTTCGGCATGGACGCCAGATACTCCACACCGTTATCCGTAAAAAGCGCGAAGCCCACGTCGATCGAAGCCATTGCCGGATGCCCGGCCAGATGAGCTACACCCGTGTCCGTCACCTTCGTGCCGCGCATGTTCAGCGTCTCTAACTTCGGCCAGAGCTTCATCACCGCGCACGAGCCATCGCCCACCAGTTCGGCATAGTACAGGTTCATGGACGTTACGTTCCGTAGCTTTTTCAAGTGCACAAAACCCAGGTCCGTCACCCGCGTGTGCGAAAGGTCCAAGCTCCGCAGCTCTGTGAAGGTACCCACCCGTTGCAGGTCTGAATCATTCACCCAGGTCCGGCTCAAATCGAGCGAGACGATCCGCCCCTGCGCATCCGCCGTCGCCGTCCCGCCCAGCTCTTTTACCCAATCGAGCGGCGTCAGCGCCGCCAGCAATAGGATCATTGCCCACATTAGCTTTTCCTCCGCCGCGGAATCGAAGACTCCCGGTCAAACACCACTTCGAGCTGCGGCTTGGCTGCCTTTAGCTTGTTGTATCCAGCCTCAGTGATCAGCGTGTGGTAGAGATTCACGCTCCTGAGCTTTGGGAATTTCGCCAGTGTCTCCACCGCCGCGTCCGTCAGGTCTGCCGTGTCCAGCCGCAACTCTTCCAACTCCGGAAGTTGCAATTCGGCCAAGCCTTTGTCCGACAACCCGGTGTAGTCCAAGTTCAACCGCCGCAGCTTCGCGAAGCCAATCAGGTACGGCACGGCCTTGTCGTCCAGCCGCGTGCGCACCGATTCGAACACCCGAAGATTCGTTAGCCCTTTCAAGTCCGCCAGCCCTTTACTCGTGTGCCGACAGTAGCTCAGCGATAGCTCTTCCAGCGTCGTCATCTTGCCGATGAACACCATCGCCTCATCGCCGATGTCGTTTGAAAGAATGTCCAGTTTCCGCAGCGGAAGCGAGCTCAGCGCCTCCAGCCCCGCCGCCGTGATGTCGGTGTAAGCAAGCCGCAGCGAACGCAACGTCGGCATCTTCGCCAGCGTCGCCGCGCTTCGATCATCAAAAAGTGTATTCGAAATCTCCAGCTCCTCGAGCGGCATCGTTGTCGGCAGGTTTCCCTTGCTCAGCGTATGGTTCAGCGTCAGCCGATGCAGTTCCTTGAGCCCGGAAAGGGCCGCCATGCCCGTGTCAGAGACCATCGTATGCCCCAGGTTCAGATCGACCAGTGTCTTGATTTTTCCGACGTGCACCATCCCCCCATCGCCTACTTCGGTCGTGTTCAGCCGCAGCCGCGTCAACGCCGTCAACCCGCTCAAATACGCCAGCTGCGCGTCGGACACCGGGGTCCGCGACAAGTCCACCGACCGAATCTTGCCCGCCTCCAGCGAACTCCGCCCACCCATCTTTTCCACCCAACCGGCGATCGCGGCGTCCGTCATCGCCGTCGGCTTCGCCGTCCGCAAACTCGGATCCGCCGTCTGCGGCGCGGCGTCCTGAAACTCCACCCGGACTCGCGGATTCGCCGCCACCAGCTCATCCACCCCGCTCCTTGTCACCCGCGCATACCGGACATCCAGCGACGTCAAATTCTTCAGGCCCTTCAGTTTACTCAACCCCGCATTCGTAATCTGCGTTCGATACAGATTCAGCTCTGTCAGCTCCTTCAGCGGCTCCAGCGCCTCCACCCCGGCGTCGGTCAGCGCCGAGCCCAAAATGTTCAATCGCTTCAGCTTCGTCAGCCCCCGCAGATAACTCACCCCGCGATCCGTCAACCGGAGCCCGAACAGGTCGAGCGTCTCCAACTCCTTCAACTCCGCTAACTGCTTCAGCCCTTCGTCCGTCACAAAAGTATCCCGCAGACTCAAGTAGCGCAGTTTCTTCATTCCCGCCACCTGCTTCATCCCGTCGTCGGTCATTCGCGTGTTGTTCAGGTCGAGCTTCTCCACATTGACGAACGAAGCCAGCCCGTCGCCCTTCACCTTGGCCATCGCAATTCGCATTTCGCGAATCTGGGTCAAGTTGGCGAACTCCTTCAACCCCTTGTCCTGCACATTGATGTCCTGGAGAAAATGCAATGAAAGTCCGAACTTCTCCAGCTTCGTCAACGGCTTCAGCGCGGCCAGCTCTTTATTCGCGTCCAGGTTGGAGCCCGCCCCTGGATTGAATATCGTGCCCGGCAGAATTAACTCCCGCAGCTCCGTACAGCTCGAAAGCAGCTTCAAGTCTTTGTGGTCGATGATCGTCCCCGCCAAGTCCACGCCATCCAAACGGAGTGGGCCCACCGGCAGCGCCTGCACGTCGACAAGCCAAGGCGCGCCAGCCAGCCGAACCCTGCCACCATTGCGGAGAGCCCATTCGGCAGTAATGCGGTCGTCTCCCTGCGCCCATATGGCGCAGGCGGTCAACAGAAAAAGAACTAGTTTTTGCACGGCGATGCCTGCCGCTATTGTATTCCCTACTCGCTGCGCTACGCTCTCACCGGGTCGATCTTCGCCGCGTTCGCCGCTGGCAAATAGCCCCAGAGCAAGGCCACGATCGCCAACCCATCGTCATCATCTCCCGATGACGAGCCTCGCTACGTTCCCCGTCTCCGCGCCCAAGGCCATGCGAAGGCCGGTGCCCAATCAGCGCCAGGCCCGTCGTGAACAACCCAAACAACCACGACAACATCGATACCAATCGCTCATTCGTCAAAGACTCATCCAACTGCTGCTCTGGCAGCAACAAGGTCCCAACGTACCCGCCGTATCGGACACGCAGCCTTCTTGGAGCAGCCCTCGTACTTCGTGTCCGAGACTACGCCGATAATCTCGATGTCCGTCTTCGTCCCCGGATCTCCGCCCCACCCAATATGCCCACTCACCGCATCCCTACCCGAAAAGTACAACTGCGCCATCTTCTCGTTGCTGAGCACTTTCTTGCCCCAGTCTTCGAATCCCGCTCCCCACCGCGGAGCACTGGCACCACTTCCAACGGCGCGGATTCCACTCCGGACGTCGCCTTCAACAGTCGAAACAGTTCCCGATAGAACGCTTCCACCCGTTCGTTCTTGTACCCGCTCAAGCCCCGGGTCAATCATGAACGTCGCCAGATTCGACAAGCTCTGCGGAAACAGTCCCGCGCCAATCAGCAGCAGCAGCGACAGCGACAACTGCCTCACCACCAGCGCCTTGCGCAGCCACACAGAGCTACTCGGCTTCAGCGCGAGGATTTGCCGCGTCGCCTGCAGCGCCGGGACCAACCCGCAGGCCAGCCCCGCCGCGAACGTGATGGCGAAGTTGAACACCAGGATCCGCCAGTGCGGCTCCGCGCCGTGGTTCACCGAATCGGTGCCTTGCGAAGGAAGCATCGCCGGCAATCCCTTCACGCCCCAACGCGTTAGAAGGATATCAGCAGCGTCCCCGCGTCGCCCCAATCGTCATCTGCCAAGACGTCTCGCGGGTAAAGTTCGAAGCGGTCGCAAACTCTTTCTCGCCGATCTCCATCCCGATCACCTGCCGGAAAACGGCCTGCCTGTTCGCCTTCACCGGATCGTTCGTCACCCCGATCTTCCGGCGACCGAATACCTGCAACCAACGCGATCGAAGTTCCTCCAAATTTACCCCCGCGCGGGTTGATCTCCTTCGGCATTGCAATCGGGAAGAGGACTTTGGTAAACGCACCGGCGATAGACCAGAGAACCCCGCCGCGCTGACGCCGACGATATTCATTGGGAAGTCGTTCACCAAAATCTTCCGGCTTACAATCTTCGGGTCGCCGTTGAATCGACTCTGCCAGTATTCCAACGCCAGCGCCGCTACCGGATGGCCGCCCGGAGCCCGATCATCATCCGCCGTCAGAACCCGCCCCACCGCCGCACCCACGCCTAACACCTGAAAACAGTTGCCGCACACTATTTCACCAAACGTACGTTCCGACTCAAGGCCAGCATCCCTACGAGCGTTTCGTTCTTGCCGCGCACGTCCCGATACATTGGATACAGCAGCAGATCCCGCCCTTGGCTGTCTCCATCGTGCGATCCGCTGGAAGCCGCCGGCACAATCTCTTGCCGATCCCCTGCGTCAACGACAAGACGGCAATCATGGTGAACGGCGGACTCCGGCGCAGCGACCGGGCAGCGCATCGAAGGTCTTACCAAAGAAAGGACATCGCTCCTAATAGGGCGAGGCCCGCGACAGTTACCTAGGCCAACAGCAGATTTCGCAACCGCACCACGGTAGCTGAAAATGGGTTGGCCCGGGCAAACTGCTGCGCCGCCCCGCCCATCTCGCGCAGCCGTCCGCGATCCCGCACCAACTCCTGCAGCGTCGGCAGAAACGAATCCGCCGAAGCCATCCGCCCGAACTCCGACCGCATCAGACTTTTCGCCCCAGCGTGATGCAACGTCAACGCTGGCAGTCCAGCTTGAAACGCCTCCATCAAGGTCAGCCCATACGACTCATGGCTCGACGGAAACACATACAGATCAGCCTCGGCAAACTGGTCCGCCTTCGCCTGCCCCGTCACGTGCCCCGGAAACTCCACCTCGACCTGCCGTAACCGACCCGCCAGATTCTTCAACTTCTCGGCATAAGCCCGGCCCTGCATGAAGGCCGGCTGCCCACAAAGCCGCAGCCGGAGCTTCGGCACGTTCCCCTGCTGCTCCCATTGGAGCAGCGCTTCTAGCAAGACGTGCTGATTCTTCTCGGGCGAGATCCGGCTAAGCGTCAATAGCGTAATCCGGTCCTCCGCAGGGCTTCGATCACTCAAATGGGTCGCCGGAGGTGTACCCCACGGCAGGACTTCCACCCGTACCGCCTGCCCATAACAACGCTGGATCACCTCCCGCATCTCCGGCGACGGCACGATGCAGGCCGCTGAATGTCGCACGCAGTCGAGCTGCTTTTGAAACACCAACTGCAGCACGTCCGGGTAAAACGAACCCATCCGCCGATGCCACCCCACCAGCGTCTCCGGAGCCACCCAGCCCCGGCCATAAATCGCCGCGACATACGCCACCACGTCAACATGAAAGATCGTGAAGAGGCGATACCCCGCCTTCGCCAGCCGAGCGAAGTCCGGCCCCTCGGAGATATCGTTCACCAGCACGACACACTCGTTGGGTTCGTATCGCAAAATAGCCGCCGTCGACTCCGCCTCGAACCGCCGACAAAACGCCGCGTACTCCATTTCCGAATACGACACCAGCTCCCGACCCGTCACTGTCCCCGGCAAAATCGGCTCGACGTCCGGCCAAGCGGGGCAGAGCATCTCAAACACCGCCGCGCCCCCACCCAGAGGTACGCGCTCCCGCGCGAAGCCTCCGTGAGCCGCCGTGTAGAGGATCTTCACCGGATAAACTGATCAACGAAATCAGCGCCCAGACCAACTTCGATGTAGTGCTTCCGGCACATGTCGATCTTCGTGAAAACATCCTCGAAGCCCGTGTGGTTGCCGTCGGCGTCCACGTAGTACATACACCCGGAGATGTTGAAAAACGTGATCATCTCGTCTGCCGAATCGACGGTCAACGTATGCGTCTCCCCCGGCGGCTCGAACACGTAATCACCCGCATTCGCCACCCAGTCATGCTCCAGATAATGCCAACTTCCCTTGATCACGTAGCCATGCACCGGCGCCGGATGCCGATGCCGACTCAGCACCCCAGCCTTCCGCACGCGTAGCAGATTGCACCATCCGCCGGTCAGCGTGTTCAACATCAACGGCCGGAACCAAACGTCCTTGGCCTGCGGCACCCAGACGCGTTCATCGTCCGGCACCGCCGTCACGACAATTTCAGGGGGAGATAACGGATGAGTCGACATAAAGTTAAGCGGCCGAGTAACCACCGTCAATCGGGACTATCGCCCCCGTCATAAAGCTGGCCGACTCGGAACATAAGAATAATACCAGCGGAGCCAACTCCTCCGGTTTCCCCCACCGTTTCATCGGCGTCCGCTCGATCAATCCCGCCGACCGCACTGGATCATCCTGCAACGACTGCGTCAACGGCGTCGCGATCCACCCGGGCGCAATGGCGTTCACCCGAATCCCCTCCGCCGCCCATGCCACCGCCAGCGATTTCGTCAACTGCACAATCGCCCCCTTGCTCGCCGCGTACGCCGGAACTCTCGGCCCGCCGAAGAAACTAAGCATCGAAGCGACGTTCACCACCGCCCCGCGGGTCTCCGCCAGCTTCGCCTTCGCCGCCATGCAGCAGCGCATCGTCCCCAGCAGATTCACGTCCATCACCTGCTCAAACACCGGCAGTTCGTATTCGGCGTCGCGCCGGATAACCCCCGCCGCGTTCACTAAAAAATCCACGCGCTCCAGCCCGGCAAACAGCGCGTCCACTGCCGCCGAGTCCGTCACGTCCAGAGTCGGCAGACCCGCCGCCACCACCTTCGCCCCCGCCGCGGCGAACGCCGCCCCGATCGCGGCACCGATCCCGCTCGTCCCGCCTGTCACCACCGCAGTTTTTCCGCTGAAATTAAACATCGAAACATCCATTATGGGGGAAGAACATAATGCAGACATCGGACCATATCCAAGGGATTCGCAAGAGCTACGAGACCGGCACCCTCGAAGAGCAGGACCTGCAACCCGATCCCGTCCACCTCTTCCGAGCGTGGATGGATGCCGCCGTCCAGGCCCAACTCGAAGAACCCAACGCGATGACCCTCTGCACCGCCTCCGCCGACGGACTGCCCGATGGCCGCATCGTTCTTTTGCGTGGCTTTGACGCACGCGGTTTCGTGTTCTTCACGAACTACGAAAGCACCAAGGGAAACCACTTGTCCGCCAACCCCCGCGCCACCCTCGTCTTCCTCTGGCACGCCCTCGAACGCCAGATCCGCATCCAGGGCACGGTCGCCCGTGTCGGTGCCGACGAAAGCACAGCCTATTTCCAAACCCGCCCTCGTGGCCACCAACTCGCCGCCTGGACCTCTCCCCAAAGCCGTCACCTCGGCAATCGCGACGAACTCTCCACCCGCCTAGCCGAACTGGAAGTGCGCTTCCCGGCGGAAGTTCCGCTCCCGGATTTCTGGGGCGGCTATCGCTTGGTCCCGCAGCGCATGGAGTTTTGGCAAGGGCGCAAGAACCGGCTCCACGACCGTTTCGCCTACACCCTCGCAGCCGGCGCCTGGGCCATCAACCGCCTGGCACCCTAGTTCGTCGGCAGGGTCGCCAAAAAAGCGTCGGCTTCCTTGGTGGAGGCTTCAATGTCGGCCACCAACTTGGTTACTTCGACGTCCATCTTCAGCACGGTCGTCTTCAACGACCTCACCGCCTCCGCGTTCAGGTTGTGCTTGATAAACAGCACCTGATCTTCAAACGCTTTTAACACCGGCTTCGCTCGCTGTTCCACATCCCGCATACGCTTGATCAGAGGCGCATAGCGGCTCTTGGCGTCGCGCATCAGGCTGCGGCTTTTAGCCTTCAAGTCCCGATTCTCCATGCCGTCAATCTCCTGCTGCCATTCGCTGAACATGTCCCCGCTCACCTGTTCAATCGACGCAATCCGCTCGCTTACTTTTTTCGTCCGCCCGGTCGCCTCGTCGAACTCTTTCTTGAGCTTCTTGTAGGTCTCCTCCGTCTTCCCACCCTGAAAACCGGTCACCGCCTGGAACGCTTCGAGCGTGGTCTTGTACTGCTCCTTAGCCTGCTCCTGCTCCTTACGGCCCTTCTTCACGCGGTCAATCAGAATGTCGCGCTTCTCGTTGCCCAGCTTCTCCTGCGCCTTGTAGTAGAGGCTCGTGCAGCCCCCCAGCAGGCAGATCATGGGAAAAAGGAGAAGCGCGCGCATAGCACTCAGGATAGCGCCCCAATCGCCGCCAGGAGGCGCCGAGGCGTCAACGGCTTCGTCTAATAAGCCGTAAATCCCGCGTCGAGCCCCTTCTGCGGATCGCCTTCCACCGCATAGGCCGTGATGGCAAAGATCGGAGTTTCGGCTAGCGTCGGGTGTTCGCGCATGGCAGCCACGGTGGCGTAACCATCCGCGCCAGGGATCTGAATATCGAGCCGCACCAAGTCCGGAGTCCGCCCGACCGTCATCGCCAACGCTTCCAACCCATTACCGGCCTCCGCCCAGCCCAAGTGCTCCGTGGTCGTCGCCAGAAACTCGCCGTTGCTTGCGCTGTCGTCCGTTACCAAGACAAGCCCCGATCAGAGCCCGACGCAGGGTCCGCCGTTAACGCATCCCATCCGCTCCCCTCGGGCAGATCACGATCGCGCCGGGTCGCAGCTCTAACGCTTTCACCATGCACTCTCGTACCGTCGCCGCCACCACCAGTTCAAACCCTTCCGGGTCCAGATACTCTCGCGGCAAGTCCAGCGCGGTAGGACCGTCCTCCATCGCCAGCACCGGCGGATTGCCATGCCACACCACCGCTGCCTGCTTCGCCCGGGAAACGTAAAGGCCAACCGGCTGCCACCGCCCGGAGCCGTCTCCATCAAAATGCTCCCACCCTGCCCTTCTACCAAACGCCGCGCGGTCGTCAACCCTAAACCGGTAGCTCCGCTCGACGCCGGACCCTGGTAAAACAGCTCTAAAATGGTCTCGCGCAGCGCCACCGGCACTCCCATCCCGTTATCCAGCACCGCTATGGAACCAAACCCATTCCGCGTCGTCGCATCCGCTTGCGGCCGCACCATTGCCAGCGCCTCGTCCACTAAGTTGCGGACGCCGAGGACATTCGTCCGGCTTCAATCGTGTTCTTCCTGCAAGCCTGCGTGACGAAGTAACGCTGCAATAGCAAGGCTTAACGAGTCTCCCGTGGTTTGCTTCAAACAGATGGACGGTTATTGAGTACCGCCCGTGCTCGCCTGACCTTAGCGAAGATTTCTTGAGCTTTAGCGGCCCAGATAACGGGTTTCGGTACCTCGTTATGTTGGTCGACGGACTCGTCAAGCGCTTAGATCAATTCGAGGACGCTCCGGAACACGCCTCTCCTCAACCGGTTCTCGGTGAGGTCACGAAAAACTCGTTCGACCCTGGTTAGCCATGAGGCGCTCGTCGGAGGGAAGTGAACGTGGAAACGAGGATGCCGCATCCATCGCGGCGAACATGGTCTGCGTCCCATGCCTCTTCTAATTGTGAGTCATCGTCTCGCCTCGTCCCCGTTTCAAAGGCAGTCCGGGTTGGGTTCTGGCCAGCGCCTGCACTTAGCTCTTCTCGCTCACACACACCACGAGTGCGTGTTCGGGCGGGCTGAGGTACCGCCTTACGACCGCTTCAAGTTTCTTGGCAAAATGAGGGTCATTGCTGACCTCGAAAGACGCGGACAGATGGGGATTGAGCCATGGTCGTGGCAGATGCGGAGGACGCTGGTATCGCAGCATGCCGACCTTGTTCGCCACGCTGCGATTGCTCCAGTAGGTGGCATGAGCAGGCTTTTCGAGGGTGGTCAGTCGGACCACTTCGGCAACCTTTTGGGAGGCAATGGACGGAAAGCGTCGCGGGCGAGGAGCATTCTTTTCCAAGCCGGGCAGGTCCTTTGCAAGAAAGCGCCAGCGCCAATGGGCGGCTTGTTGGACAGAAGTGGAGAGTGTTGTGTCGATCTCCAGGTTCGGTTTTCCGTCTGCTGCGGGCAAGATCACGCGAGCCCGCTCGGCTGCGCGTACCTCAGTCTGGCGACCGTTTGCCCAATCATCTAAGGTTGTTCGCTCTTCGGCGGAAATCTCATCTGGCGGTGCAACACGCATAAAGAGCAGGCACCTCTACGGTAGAGACACCTAAATCATCATCAATGATCACCATTACTGGATCGGCGCACTAGCCCCGGTCAACACTCGGTGAAGGGTTGCTGAACGGGACCAAGAGTAAGTTGAACGTTACTTCCGATTTGCAGGTTTTTGGGATGATCGTGACGGCGGAGCCGTAGTTTGCGGTGACGCGGCCGAGCGATTTGATTGTGCTGAAGAACGTGGTGCGGCCGGATACGGTGGGTAAGATCGAAGAGATAGACGCCAAATACGAGTTTTTGGAACGGGGTCAGTATGCTCGTTTGTCGAATCCGCTGATCCTGCAGTCTGATCGGATGGGGCCTTTGGAATTTTACGAGGCGCGGAACGCGGTTCAAATTGTGCGGTCGACGGGCGCGGACCGTTTTGCAACGGACACGCTTCAGAAGGTGGAGAAGTCGTTGGCGGCGGCAGAAGCGTACCAAGCGCGGAAGGCGGGGCGGAAGCCGGTGACGATGATGGCTCGGGAGGCGGTGCAAACGGCCGAATATGCCCGGGCGATCGGGGTGAAGCGGCAGGAGGAAGAGTTGCGGGCGACCGAACGTCGGCAGTCGGTGGAGCGCGAGACGACGGCGAAGAGCTCCGGTCGGCGGCGCTGGCGGAGACAGACCGGGTGAACCAGGCGGCGGAGGCGGCGCGTTTAACGAAGGGAAAGGACGCGATTACGGCGGCGGGGGGGCTGAGTGGTTGAAGCGGGAGAACGAGAGGCAAGCGGCGGAACAAGTTATTTCAGCAATTCAGTGCGATTCTGCAGACGCGGGATACGGCGCGGGGTTTGATTGTAAACATGTCGGATGTGCTGTTTGACACGGACACCTTTACGCTCCGGCCTTTGGCGCGGGAGAAGCTGGCTAAGGTGGCGGAGACTGTCTCCGGCCATCCTCGTCTGCGGCCGGACGTGGAAGGATATACGGATGGCGTGGGGACGGATGAGTACAACCAAAAGCTGTCGGAACGGCGGGGCGCGGCGGCGCGGGATTACCTAACGGGGGCTGGGATGCCGAGTGCTTCGGTAAGTTTGAGGGGCTTTAGCGAAGCAATACCAGTGGCGACCAACGACACGGCGCTGGGTCGCCAGCAGAATCGCCTGGTGAAACCGGTGATTTCTGGTGAGGTGATCGGCAAGGTGATGGACGCTCCGTCGGCCCAATAACTGGCGGAGGAGAGCGCAGCAGGGACCGGAGCCGGAGGGGGCCGGCCCCTGCTTGCTGTATTTAGACTCCGAGTTGCGTGGCGAGGTCGAGGAAGTTTTGGGCGACGATGTCGAAATCGCCGGCTTTGGCGTTGTCGGGCTTACCGGCGAATCCGCCGCCGAACTCGTTTGGCTGGTGGATGAATCCGGTACGGAGGCCGTAGTTTCGGGCCGCTTGCAAATCCCGGCTGTGGGCCGCGCACATCATCACCTGGTCCGGCTTTAGATCGAGGAGTTGGTAGGCGGAGACGTAGACTTCTCGGTCTGGCTTGTAGCGGCGGGCCAGTTCCGCACCCAGGATGACGTCCCAGGGTAGGCCGCCGAATTTGGCGAGGTTGGTCATGAGGGCGATGTTGCCGTTGGACAGAGGGGCGATGATGAACCTCTTTTTCAGGCGGGTGAGGCCGGCCACGGCGTCGGGCCAGGGGTGGAGGCGGCGCCAGACGTGGGTCCAGGAAACCTTTTCGGCTTCGGTAAGCTCGAGTTTGAGTTCTTTGAGGACGTCTTCTAACATCATGCGGTGTAGATCGTCGAGGACGGTCCAGGGGAGTTCGCCTTTGCGGACCTTGTCCATGGCGGGACCGTAGCGGAGGCGCCAATGGTCGGCGAACTCGGCCCAGTTGAGGTTGAGACCCTTAGCTTTGCCCCAGTTTTTGCCTTCGGCGATGATGGAGCCGCGCCAGTCGACGACGGTGCCGAAGGTATCGAAGACGAGGGCCTTGACGTTAGTGAGTTCGGGTTTGGCGTAAAGCGACAGCGCGGCGGAGGTTGCTCCGGCGGCCAGTAAGAAGCTTCGGCGTTCCAGCATGATGTCTATGCTATCGCGGCGGGGCTACCGCTCCAAGCGCGTCGCTGATGGGGCGCGCCCGGGCGAGGACGGGTCCGGGTTGATGCGTTTCGAAGTTGTGTAAAGGGCGGAGTAGGCAGGGGCACGCCGGCTTTGGTTGCATTACGGGCCGATTGAGGGGTAAGGACGCCGGTGGCGGGAACGCTGACTGGGTGGCCGCAGGGAACTGCGGGCAGTGGCGATAGTGGTGTTTCGCCCGGCAGGACGGCTGTTGGCGGGGGTGTCGATCCAGCACGAAAAAGGAGCGGGACAATCGAGGGACGGTCGGTCTCTAAGAGGTGGTGAGGAGCCGGAGTTTTATTGTTCTGTGGGGGGGGGTGCTGCGGGTTTGGCGCGGAGGGCGTTCGCCCGCATGGGTCGGCGGAGGCGCGCCCATTGGTTCCGGGTTTATTGATGTCGTTTTTCGGGACGGAGTTGTGCGGAGTGCGGGTTTTGGTTGGCGGGAGGGAGGCGCGGTTGGTTGCCGTGATGCCGGGCCAGATCAACCTTCTCCTTCGGCACTGCCATTCCGAACGGGCGACGGCCGGCGCGAAAGGCGCGGCGAAGCGATGGAGTAACCGGTCGGAACTGGATAGCTCGGCTATCGAAGATAGACGAAAAACGATGGCTACCCGATGCAAGATCGAAGAGCGAATAGCTACAGCGGCGGCGGAGACTTCCGGCATTCCGCCGCCGTCGGTCGAATCCGGTTTGGCTCAGATTGCCGAGGCTCTGCATGGCTGCATGGCCCCCGGAAGTTTGCCGCCAGACGAGGCGATCGTTCGGCAGATTGCCGAAGCCGTGCCGCATGCCGCTGCCGAGGAGGTGGCGGACTAAGCGCAACGATTCCGCCGCCGCCGCAATCCGCCGGAGAGCTATGGGTTCTTCGCCGCCATTGTTGCCGATGAACTCTCGCCGAAGCGCTTGGCGCTCGTCAGGACGGCTCGTCTAACCGGAGAGGACCCGAAGGCAAAGGAGGGACACCGCGAGGCCCTGGAGAGCGCCGTATTAGCCGAGGCGAGCAAGGCCGATCCGTTGTGGGGGAGGAAGCCCGCGGCGTTGCGGCGGGAGGGGGTTATGGCGAGGGCGCGGGGAGAAGTACGAGCGATGCGCTACCGGTTCGAATTCCAGGATGTCATTCAAGATCGAGTCACTCACCCGAAAGTTCGTTTGAGTAATTAGGCGAACAGTTTCACAGTTGTACCCAGCGGCGCCCCTATATTGTTTACCGACGTAATATACTCGACGCGGGCTTGGAGGCCCGTATAAATGAAAAAGACGCTCGCAGTGCTGCTATGCATTGCTTTGCCGGTAGCCGTAGTTGCTGCCGATAACGGACATAAAGTTAGGTACGATGGGGGCTCAGTTCCTAATTTGAAAGCCGGTGCCAACCTGAAGCTCGACTTCGACGCGGACCGGATTCGATTCGCGAAGGACAAAACGGAGATCTTGGTTATTCCTGCATCCTCGATAACAGAAATCAGCTATGGTCAAGACGTGCATCGGCGGATAGGCGCAGCCATCGGTATAGGGATCTTTACGCTCGGAGTAGGAGCGCTTATGGCTTTGGCAAAGTCCAAAAAACATTTCATTGGTGTGACGTGGAACAATGCGGGCAAAAAGGGCGGCCTAGCCTTCCAAGCCAATAAAAACGATTATCGTGGTGTTTTAGCCGGGATCGAAGGAATTTCCGGGAAGAAGGCGGTCAATGCCGACACAATGAACGTCAAGAACTAGGCTCATCCCATTCGGCCGGTCCGGAGGTGCATACATGCCTGAGCATGGCCGGGAGAACGAGATGGTGGATTTTGAGATTGTGCGGAATCGGCGGGGGTGCGCGACGGTGCCGGTGTATTGTGGGTTTAACCGGCCGGTGCTTTCGTTTGCCGCTCCGGCGTTGGCGGGGCTACCGGTTTGGTTGCGGGTGGGTTTGCCTTGGGGCAAGGAGAGGCTGGGCTATCCGTTTGGTGCGGTGCTATGGGAGATCGGGCCGGGTAGGGTGGTGGTTCGAGGGGAGGGTCGGGAGGTCGGGATCCTCTCGACTTTGCCGTTTGCTCCGCTGCACCACCGGGGGGAGTATGAGCCTGTCGAGTTCGGTGCCGAAGGCCTATCTGGATCGGGTACCCCTGCATCTCGTCTATCCGCTGTACGGGCCGGGAAGGACAGAGAGAACGGTGTACCAGCAATCGGACTGGACGGCGATGGAGGTGGTGGCTTCCACGGCGGCACAGCGGCGGGAGTGGTTTAAGGTGTTGACCGCATCTCGGCCGGACGATGTCGTTTCACTGTTGGCTGATTTCTTGTCTTCGTTGTTGGCGGAACGGAGCGAGGCGAGTTTGAGGGTCCTGGTGCGGTACCTGGACAGTCGTGATGTGAGGGTTCGGCAGTATTCCGCGCACGCGCTTTGCTATTTTGACCCTGCTGTGCGGCAACGGGTGGAGCCGGGCCGAGAGCCATTGCGAGGCGGGGTCCGGTAGTCTCAGACATCCTGATCCCGCCAAGGTTTTCGGTTGAAAAGTGGAAAGCTGTATGATCCGGCCAGAGGGGGTTGCGGCTGTTCTGCGGGCGAGTCACACTGGTCAGACCCAGATGCCGCAACTG
>Ga0114966_10000370_pt1 | contig 43625 bp, 42 predicted proteins | sample M_130207_XF_Meta_FD_87029 | JGI IMG/M metagenome (GOLD analysis project Ga0114966, IMG submission 87029) | Freshwater microbial communities from Lake Montjoie, Canada to study carbon cycling - M_130207_XF_MetaG | ecosystem: Environmental > Aquatic > Freshwater > Lake | place: Lake Montjoie... | reverse complement strand
GTTTGATCGAAGAGTGATCACCATTTTAGATGGAAGAAGGTATTTTAAGCGTCATTCATAGCTGAGAGCAATAGTGAATGGAATGGAATGGAATGGAATAAAAATAATCAGTAAAAAACTACAAATTGAAAAGTCCCTTATTAATTAACTGCAAGGTTTTAGTCTTGTACGTACTAGGGATTAACAAACTAATATTATGATGGCTCCCACCATAACTTACCATAGTTACAGGTACTTCGTTGATGGCATCAAATAATTTTTTTAGGACCGACTCTGTTTTAGCAATTTCATTTCCTACAATGGAAACAATGGTTTGATCTTTTTCTACCTCAACTGAAGCAATTAAACTTAGCTCAGCTAAAATTTCCTCCAAGTGTACATCCGTATCAATGGTTACTGACACCGCTACTTCTGAAGTAGTAATCATGTCTATTGGAGTCTTGTATTTTTCAAATACTTCAAATATTTTTCTTAAAAATCCATAAGCCAATAACATTCTGCTACTTTTAATTTTAATAGCAATGATATTGTCTTTGGCAGCAACTGCTTTCACCCCTACACTACCCGCTTCTTTTTTAATCACCGTTCCAGCAGCCGAAGGTTGCAAGGTATTTAATAACTTAACAGGGATATTTTCAAGTTGTGCAGGCCAAATACAAGTGGGGTGTAAAATTTTTGCTCCAAAATAAGCCAACTCCGCAGCCTCATCAAAACTTAATTGCTCAATCGCCACCGTTTTATCTACGACTCTTGGATCATTGTTGTGCATTCCATCAATGTCTGTCCAAATTTCACAAACACTTGCTTTCACTGCAGCCGCAATTAAAGACGCCGTATAATCACTGCCCCCTCTTTTTAAATTATCTACCTCCCCTTTGGCATTGCGACAAATATAACCTTGTGTAACAAATAATTTTTTTGTTGGATAAGCAGCTAAAATTTCTTTTAACTTTTGTTCTATCACTACTAAATCAGGTTCGTCATTGGAATCCAATTGCATAAAATCCAAAGCTGGTAACAATACATGATCAATTTTTTCTTGTTCTAAATACAAAGAAAAAAGCTTGGTGCTCATTAATTCGCCTTGTGCTAAAATGTCTTTATTTAAAGCATCACTTAAAGAAATTTTTTGGGTAATACGTAAAAACTCAAAATGTTCTGTAATAATTATATTGGCCTTTTCTCTAAGTGCATCTCCAGAAAGTAATTCCAAAATAAAAGCACGATATTGTTTTTCAAGTGTTTCCACTTTTTCAACAGCTGCCTTTTTATTAGTAGACGCTAAACTTTTACTTATCTCCACCAGCGAATTGGTGGTACCACTTAATGCACTTAATACGACCATCGTTGCTTCCTTATCGCGCGTAATTAATTGTGATACTTGATGCATGCGCTCCGGCTTACCTACACTGGTTCCTCCAAACTTCATTATTTTCATAACATTCTTTTTTCGAGGCTCAAAGGTAAATAGGCAATGGTACAATAGGGCATAAAATGACCCTTATTTTAAAAAAGAAATTTGCACTAATTAATAATAGGGGCAAACTAATGTTAGTCTACCTTTTTAAATACAATACTAAAATGGTAAATCATCTACAGGCGCTTCTTCATTACCAGCAGAGGAAGCATTACTTGGACTATAACTGTTGCTGCTATTAGCGTCTGATGAATTTCCTGAAGCGTCTGATGAACCCACTCCTGATCCAGCAGGTTTAGCACCAAGTAATTGTACCGATACAATACGTAAAGTTAATGAAGCGCCATTCCGACCATCTGCAGTGGTATAGGATCTAACATCGGGCGTACCTTCAACATATACTTGTGTTCCCTTTTTTAAATAAGGGGCTACTGCGGTACGATCTGTCCAATAAGAACAATCTACCCAGGTAGTTCTATCTTTTTGATTGCCTTGTGCATCTTTATAACGTTCGGTGTGCGCAACATTAAAATTAATAACGGTTTTGCCATTTACATTATTCACTAGGGCATCTTTACCCAAATTTCCGATCACTTGTAGCTTTATCATTTTCTGTTATTTAGTCGTTTTATATAATCATTGTTTGAAAGTGAAGATAGTATTTTTTCGTTTTTCGAAATCAAAACCCTTGCTCATTTTATGAACAATCTCCGAATTAGGATAGGATGAATTACTTTTGTGGTAAGCCAACTTTTAACTGGCCAAACACTATGAGTAAGAAAGGAAAGGTTTTAGTCGCTATGAGCGGCGGTATCGATAGCACAGTAGCTGCTTTAATGCTACACAACGAAGGCTACGAAGTAATAGGCATCACCATGAAAACCTGGGATTATGCCACCAGCAATGCCAACGGAAAAGAAACAGGATGTTGTAATATAGACTCCTTTAATGATGCTCGACTAGCGGCAGTTAACAATGGCTTCCCACATTTTATTTTAGACATTAGAGAGGAGTTTGGCGATTTTGTAATTGAGAACTTTGTAGAAGAATATTTAGCAGGGCGCACGCCCAACCCCTGCGTGATGTGCAATACCCATATTAAATGGAGGGCCTTATTAAAAAGAGCGGATGCCTTAGGTTGTGATTTTATTGCTACCGGACATTATGCAAAAGTACGTCAACATAGCAATGGCCGTTATGTAATTTCCAAAGGATTGGATAGTACCAAAGATCAGAGTTATGTTTTGTGGGGTGTGGACCAAGATTTATTAAGTAGAACTATTTTGCCCTTAGGAGGGATGCATAAAAAAGACATCAAACAAATGGCGATTGATATGGGCTACCCCGAATTGGCTAAGAAAAGTGAGAGCTATGAAATTTGCTTTGTCCCTGATAATGATTATCGAGGATTTTTAAAAAGACGTGTAGATGGATTAGAAGAAAAAGTAAATGGCGGATGGTTTTTAGATACCAAAGGAAAAAGATTAGGTAAACACAAAGGCTATCCCTTTTATACCATTGGCCAAAGAAAAGGATTAGAAATTGCTTTAGGCAAACCTGCTTATGTGGTATCTATTGATCCTATAAAAAATGTAGTGGTGATTGGAGATGAAAATGATTTGGACCAAAATGACATGTTGGTGGCCAAATTAAATTGGATCAAATACGATCATGTAGATGATGCGATGGATGTGATGGCAAAAATTAGATACAAAGACGAAGGGGCCCTTTGCACTTTATCCAATATCAATAATGGAATACAAGCTCGTTTTTATGAAAATGTAAAAAGTATTGCACCAGGTCAAAGTGCTGTATTTTACGAAGGGGATGATGTGGTGGCGGGAGGTATCATACAAAGTGGGTTATTGATACCCAAGGCGCCAATCGCTAATTAACTTACTCTGCAATTTTTTGTAGCAAGGCCCCAAATAGCGTGTCTGCCTGCTTTTCATAGCCTATAAAATATTGTTGTTGGATTAATTTAAACTTATTAGTAGCCATTATTTGTTGAATCTGGTCTTCGTTTTCATTTTTATAAACAGAGCAAGTGGCCGCCAATAAATACCCTCCTACTTTTAAGGCAGGCGTTAAATGATAAAGCATTTTTGATTGTAGCGTCGTAAAGCTTTCTAGTTTTTTTTCTGTAAACCCTTGCAAATTTTCTGGCGTTCGTCCCCAAGTACCACTGCCCGAACAAGGCAGATCGGCAAAAATAAAATCAAATTGTTTTTTAATATCAAATGGCAAAGTAATATCCACCACTTGCAAAGAGGCTGCTTGAATACCTGCTTCTTTTAAACGCTTCTCACAATTAAATAAAATATTTTCACGAATATCAGAAACATGCAATTGTGCATTGGGGATATAATCTTTCATTAAAATTGATTTGCCTCCACTAGCAGCACATGCATCCCACACCACCAATGGCTTTTCAGTAACTGGAATTAATTGCAATAAAGAAGCCAATGATTGAGAATTTAAATCTTGTATGACTGCATCTTTATTTAATTGAATAACATTTTGTAATGAAGTAGTATTTGTAAAAGAAAAAGTATCCTCCTTTATTATTTCATAAACAATGGATGCATTTTGTAAGGCCTGCTCCACTACTTGTCTTTGACCAGGTCGAATACGAATAAATAATAAAGGTTGATGTGCATGAGATTGCTTGAACTTTTCTATATCAATGACTGGGGAGATAAGTTCTTGCAATGGAAATTGAGCACTTAAGTTTCTAAAATGATCATAGCACAAAGCACTAATACTTTTCCGATCCTTACTTCCATGCTTTTTATTGGCAGCAAAATATTTTTTTAAATACATAGCCAAGGGAGTAGGACCCTGGTATTCTGTAATTAATTTATTGGCTATATTTTGATGCGTAATATGGTACATAGGTTAGGAAGTCCATTTTTTTGAGAAAACTTGGCCTGCAAATATCTGCTTAATGCCTTAATAGACCCCCATTTTTTACTTGAAAAATGACCTGTTGAATACCTTGTTTTGAATCACTAGTGAATTATATATAATAAACTGATAATCAATGTATTAGATAGATTTTGGTTTTTTTTCATTTTTAATTTTAAATATTTGTTTAAGTACCTTACCTTTGCCCTCCTGAAAATTAAATAATACATGGCAAATCACTCGGCTACTAAAAAAGATATTAGACAAGCAACTAAACGTCGCGATAGCAATCGTTATTATGGTAAAACTACTCGTAACGCTATTCGTGAATTAAAAATCGTAGACGATCAAAAAGTATACAACGAAAAGCTACCTAATATCATTTCTCAAATTGATAAATTAGCAAAACGTGGCATTATCCACAAAAACAAAGCAGCTAATTTAAAGAGCAAATTGGCCAAGCACGTTGCAGCTAAAGCAACTGCTTAGTTAGCGTTTTCACGATAATTAAGATTAATTAATCAATTATACCCATCCCGCCCCGAGTACTCGGGGCGGGATTTTTTTTATGTATCTTCGCGCCATGACTGAAAAGATACTTATCCTCGACTTTGGAAGCCAGTATACACAGCTTATAGCTCGTGCAGTGAGAGAAGCCAATGTGTATTGTGAGATTAAGCCTTTTAATAGCAACATTGAGTTTGACGCCACCTTAAAAGGAGTCATTTTAAGCGGTTCCCCTGCCAGTGTGAATGAAGCAGACGCTCCCAATGTGGACATCAAAGCCATTCTAGATAAGCTACCCGTATTGACCATTTGCTATGGTGCCCAATTAAGTGCTAAAAACTTTGGGGGCAAAGTAGAAAAATCAAATAAAAGAGAATACGGCCGTGCCCAATTACGCATTCAAAAAGACGACGTTATCTTTAAAAATATTTCTAATAATAGCCAGGTTTGGATGAGCCATAGTGATTCCATTACCCAACTTCCTGCCGACTTTGAACTCTTGGCCGATACCGAAAGTATTCCAGTAGCTGCCTTTAGAAAAAAAGAAGGTGAAGGCAATCCATTGCATGGTTTCCAATTTCACCCCGAAGTATATCATTCCATAGAAGGAAAAAAACTGATTCAGAATTTTCTAGTGGAGATATGTGGCTGTCATCAAAATTGGACCCCTTCTTCCTTTGTTCAAGAAACGGTAGACAAGCTAAAAGCTCAAATTGGAGACAGTCATGTAATTATGGCCTTAAGTGGAGGGGTGGATAGTACGGTGGCCGCTACCTTAATTCATAGAGCCATTGGAGATCGACTTCATGGCATATTTGTAGACAATGGCGTACTGCGTAAAAATGAGTTCCAAGACGTATTAGATATCTATAAATCCATAGGATTGAATGTAAAAGGCATTGATGCTAAAAACATGTTCTATGACGCATTAGCTGGAAAGTCCGAGCCCGAAGAAAAGCGAAAAATTATAGGAAAACTATTTATAGATGTATTTCAAATAGAAGCTTCTAAAGTACTGGAAGCTAAGTTTTTAGGTCAAGGTACTATTTACCCAGATGTGATTGAGAGCGTAAGTGTTCATGGCCCTTCTCAAACCATCAAATCGCACCACAATGTGGGCGGCTTACCCGATACAATGCACCTTAAATTGGTAGAGCCCCTTAGGTATTTATTCAAAGACGAGGTTAGAAAAGTAGGCTTGGAATTGGGTATTTCGCCCAACTTAATTAATAGGCATCCTTTCCCAGGACCAGGACTAGCCATTCGCATATTGGGAGACATTACACCTGAAAAAGTAGCCCTCTTACAAGCAGCTGATCATATTTATATGAACGCCTTAAAAGAGTTTGACTTGTATACTAAAGTATGGCAAGCAGGTACCATTTTACTACCTGTAAAAAGTGTAGGTGTAATGGGTGATGAACGTACTTATGAATTTACGATTGCGCTAAGAGCTGTTACTTCGGTGGATGGTATGACCGCAGATTGGGCACACTTACCTTATGAGTTTTTGGCTCATGTAAGCAATGCAATTATCAACGAAGTTCGTGGTATTAACAGGGTCGTTTATGACATCAGCAGTAAGCCTCCAGCTACCATTGAGTGGGAATAGAATTAGTACCTTATTTTATTGAAATAAACAATTTCAATAATTTGATATTCAATCTATTACAATTATTAATTCAATTTTTTCTTTAAACTAGTAATCTGATCTTGTAAATTGTTCACTACCCCCGCTAATTGATCCACATTCCACATAGGCTGAGCCCCTGCTTTGTGTATGATATAAACGGCTTTCCATATTTCAACAATATCGGTGGCATTTACTTGATATGGCTCGTATAAAGGATTGTCGCTCAATAAAGTAAGCTTATTCTCATTATTCTCATTTCCCTCTTTTGAACGATCGTCATTGGTAATAATACGCTTATAGACTACCCCATCTGCATTAGAAACAACGATATAAGTATTACTATTTTTTACCTCTTTAAAGCTTCCCACTTTCTCTCCCACAATAACACTGCCACTTGGGGTTGGCAACATACTATCTCCAATAATCTCAAAAGCACGGTAGTCACCTGGAGCCAACATAGGTAAAGTAAAAGTATTTAGCTCGTCCAGGAATTCAGGATCGGCATAGCCAGCCAAATAACCTGCGGCTGCCTTTACGGGTACAAAAGTAACCATGGATGCCAGCGAGATGGTTTTGTCCGATTTTAGCGCTCTTCGACGCTCCATATAACTATTGCCTGACCCGTTATTTGAGTCCCCTTCTTGTGCATTCAAAAGGGCTAAGTCCTGAAATAAAAACTCCTCCAAACTAATGGAGAATTTGGCACAAATGGTTTCCATTACTTCCAAGCGAGGCTCGGCACGTTCTTCTTCATAAGCCCCTACTAAGGAACGCTTAATTTGAAGTTGATTGGCCATCTCTTCTTGTGTCCATTCGCGCTGCTTTCTGATGTACTTTAAATTTTTTCCTGCGTATGACATAACTAATGATTTTAGTGCAATATACTAAAATATTTAGTATTACCAAATATTTTTAGCATTTTCTTTATTTTGTTGCGAGGACCTATCTTGGTAACTTGCATTATGGCAAAGACGAAAGAAGAAAGACCGGTTATTTTAATCACCAATGATGACAGCATAAGTGCCCCCGGCATTAAGGCATTGGTGGAAGCAGTTAAAGACCTGGGCAAAGTGGTCGTAGTGGCCCCAGACAAGCCTCAAAGTGGTATGGGACATGCTATTACATTAGGACAACATTTAAGACTACAAAAAGCACATATTGTTGACGGGGTGGAAGCTTATACCTGTAGTGGTACCCCAGTAGACTGTGTCAAATTAGCCGTAGACAAAGTACTTCACCGCAAACCCTCTATTTGCTTAAGCGGCATCAACCATGGCGCCAATCACTCGATAAATGTAATTTACTCAGGAACCATGTCTGCAGCCTTAGAAGCTTCAATTGAGAGTATACCTAGTATCGGATTTAGTCTTTTAGACTTAAGTATTGATGCAGATTTCACAGCCGCTCAACACTATGCCCGTATGATAGTAAAAAAATTATTGGCGGATAAAAACTTGGACAAACACCTTTGTTTAAATGTAAATATCCCAAAAGTAGCCACCGATTTAATCAAGGGCATCAAAATATGCAAACAGTCTTATGCCAAATACGATGAAAAATTTGTTGAAAGAACCGACCCCCATGGAAAAAAATATTATTGGCTCACTGGCGAATTTGTGAATTTTGATAAATCCAAAGACACCGATGTTTGGGCTTTAAAAAACAATTATGTGAGTGTAGTGCCTGTTCAATTTGATTTAACCAACCATATTATTAAAGAAAAATTAAGTAAAAAGTGGAAATGGTAAAAGATAATTATATAGTAGGTGTGTTGGTGGGATTGCTAATGCCTTTTTTAGGATTTCTTATTTTTTATCAATGGAAATTTGGCGCCTTTACTTTGGAAGAATTTTTAGATTTACTCAATCGTCAAAAATCTATTTTATCAGCGATGATCAGTATTTCCCTATTAATCAACGGAGTGGTTCTTACTATCTTCTTTCAAAAACAAAAAGACAAAACAGCAAAGGGTATATTTTTCACCACTTGTATCTACGCAGTCATTGCCATTGCGTGTAAATGGTATTTATAAATGAGGTATTATATAATTGCTGGAGAAGCCAGCGGAGATTTACACGGGGCTAACTTAATCAAAGCCTTAACCACCATGGACAACCAAGCTGTTGTACAATGTTGGGGTGGCGATTTGATGCAAGCAGCAGGCGGTAAGTTGGTCAAACATTATAGAGACCTGGCTTTTATGGGATTGGTAGAAGTACTTTTTAACCTGCCTACCATTTTTAAAAACATTCGATTTTGCAAAAAAGACATTCAAGCTTTTGCGCCGGATGTACTCATCTGTATCGACTACCCTGGCTTTAATTTAAGAATTGCCAAATGGGCCAAGCAACAAAACTTAAAAGTAATTTATTTTATTGCACCACAAGTATGGGCATGGAAAGAAAATAGAGTACCCGCCATGCGCGCCAGCATTGATAAACTATTATGTATTTTACCTTTTGAAAAAAAGTATTTCAAAGATCGTTGGAATTGGGACGTAGATTATATCGGCCATCCATTAATGGAAGTGTTGGCCGCTCAAATGAATTTACCACACCCCTTGCCTCTTTTAAAAGACGAACCCATCATTGCATTATTGCCAGGTAGTAGAAAACAAGAGATTGAAAAAAAGCTACCCATCATGTTAAGTGTAGCCATCCATTTTCCTGGACATCATTTTGTAGTAGCGCAAGCACCCGGCTTAGACGACGACTGGTTTGCATCCTTAGTACCGCATCAACCCAATGTGCATGTGGTACAATCAAGTACTTATGCCCTATTGCAACATAGCCAAGCTGCCTTAGTCACCAGTGGTACGGCCACTTTAGAGACTGCATTATTAGGCGTGCCTGAAGTAGTTTGTTACAAAGGCAATTCCATTACACTAGCCTTAGCCAAGTATTTTATAAAAATAAAATACATTGCCTTAGTGAATTTAATTATGGACAAAGAAGTGGTGAAAGAATTAATCCAAAAAAATTTAAATACCGATAATTTAGTAACTGAGTTAACTAAACTATTAGAAGATACTACTACGCAAAAAAATATCCAGGCCGATTATTTAGCCCTAAAAAATAAATTGTATTCTGGTGAAAAAGCCAGTGAAGTGGCCGCCGATATTATACTACAAACCTTACAGCACAAATAATACTATTGATTTATTCTAATGTCTAAAATAAGGCAGGATCAAGAATCTAAAAAGCATAACGATTAATCCTACTAAGAATATAAACAGTGAAATGCGGTTCATCCCATGCATGGCTTTCATCATACCTGATCTTTCTTGATTAGGATCGCGCTTTACTAAAAATAAGTACTCCCCTATTTGTCTTAAAAATTTCATAGGTTTCTTTTTAAATTAAAAATAAATTAGGCTTGTTGAGTCAGCCAGTTTTTCAAATGCGCCGAAATTTGAACCGATTCTATAATAAATCCATCATGTCCATACACCGAATCAATCGCTACCAACTTAGCTTGTGGCATATGTTGTTCCATAAATCTTTGTTCATCCAGTGGACACAATATATCACTACTCACTCCAATAATTAAAGTAGGTATTTGAATAGATTGTAAGGTTGCGATTAAGTCTCCTCCTCTTTTACGTGCCAAATGATGACTGTCCATCGACTTGGTTAATAACCAATAACTATAGGCGTTAAATCTTTTTACCAATTTATCTCCTTGGTAATTGATATAAGAAGAGGCTTTGAAATTGTCAATTTTTTCAGGATCTTCATCGGTTTGTTTTTCTTGGAAAATACCATAATTGCGATAGGTTAACATGCCAATAGCACGTGCTGCTTTTAATCCTTTCGCTCCTGCATTAGGTGTTGGTTCATTCCAAGTGCAATCGGCTTCAATAGCCAAACGTTGCGCAGTATGTACCGCCACCCCCCATGCACTTTCAGAAGGAGAAGTAGCAATTAAAAACATTTTCTTTATTACGGATGGTTCAAATATGGCCCACTCTAATGCTTGATAGCCCCCCATACTTCCACCTAATAACAAATCAATTTCATTGATGCCTAAATGTTGACGTAATATAATATGCGCTTGCACCATATCACGAATAGTAACGGTAGGGAACTGTTCAAATCCAAAGGAAGTAGCCACTATTTCAGCACTCAAAGGACCAGTAGATCCATAACAGGACCCAATGATATTGGCGCACACAATAAAATAATCATTAGGATTAATTAAATACCCTTCACCAATAAGTCCCTTCCACCAATCTACTGCATCTGAATTGGCCGTTAAGGCATGGCATACCCAGGCTACTTTTTTTCCAGGTGCATACTGCCCATAAGTATGGTAAGCAATTTTAAGTTGCGGTAAGCTCACCCCACATTCTAAACTAAAAGGGGCATCATATTGATAAACCAATGGTTCCATTTTTTTCGAATTCTATTGCAAAGTAACTATCTATTTGAATTACATTTGCATAAACTTTGGAATTTATATTCCCATAAACTAACAATTATTAATGTATGGCTAGGATGATCGTGACCAGGATGAATGATGGCTTTGCTTTTAATGCATTAGATGAAGCACATAATAGCATGAGATTGGATATTCCAATTGAACAGGGAGGCCATGGAACAGGACTTAGACCCATGCAAACTTTATTGAGTGCGCTTGGGGCATGTAGCGGTGTAGATATTGTGATGATATTAAATAAACAAAAAGAAACTATTGAATTTTTTGAAATGGTCATTGATGGAGAACGCGAAACAGGTAAAGAACCTGCTTTGTGGTCGGCCATTCATTTAGTTTTTAAATTCAAAGGAACCATGACCAAAGAAAAAGCGGAAAAAGCTTGCGCATTATCATTGGATAAATACTGTTCAGTTGCCGCCACTTTAAGAGCCGCGGGTGCAGTCATTACCTGGGAAGTTGAAATTGGATAATCGAAAGCAAAAAAGAAGCACTTTGAAATAAAATATAGATAGAATTTTAAAATAATTGCATGAAACATAAACAATCAAAATTAATAAGAACAAGAGCAGACCGTACTCCAGAAAAAGAGCACTCCTCCCCTTTGTTTTTGACTAGTAGCTTTACTTTTGACAATGCCGAAGACATGCGTGCTGCTTTTGCAGATGAAAATGATGACAATATTTACAGTCGTTTTTCGAATCCAACGGTGCAAGAATTTGTAGATCGCTTGTGTGTACTAGAAAATGCAGAAGCAGGTTTTGCGACAGCTTCTGGTATGAGTGCGGTATTTGGATCTTTTATGGCTTTGCTAAAAAAAGGAGATCATCTTTTATCTTGTAATTCAATTTTTGGAAGTACGCATACGGTAGTATCAAAATATTTACCAAAATACGGCATTGATTTTAGTTATGTAGGTGCTAGTGCTACTGCGGCAGAATGGGAAGCAGCCATTACTCCACAAACCAAAATGATTTATTTAGAAACTCCTACCAATCCTGGTGTGGATGTGGTGGATATTGCGATGCTTAGTGCGATTGCAAAAAAACATAAAATAATTTTAAACGTAGACAATTGTTTTGCTACGCCTATTGGCCAAACACCCATCGAATTAGGAGCGGACTTAGTAGTTCATTCTGCCACCAAGTGGATAGATGGGCAAGGACGTGTCCTAGGTGGGGCTATTGTAGGCCGCAAAGATTTAATTCATGAAATTTATTTATTCTGTAGAAGTACCGGGCCTTCTTTATCTCCCTTCAACGCATGGATATTAAGTAAAAGCTTGGAAACTTTAGAAGTAAGAATGGAAAGACATTGTAGCAATGCTTTGTACCTCGCAGAAAAATTAGAAGGCCACACAAAAATAAATTTTGTAAAATATCCTTTCTTACCATCTCACCCACATTATGCTATTGCAAAAAAACAAATGAGTAATGGTGGGGGCATTGTTTGTTTTGAATTAAAAAATGGTATTAAGGCAGGTCAACAATTTTTAAATAATTTAAAAATGCTATCCTTAACTGCTAATTTAGGAGACGCCAAAAGTATTGCATCCCATCCTGCAAGTACCACTCATGCAAAATTATCAGAAGCCGAACGAAGTGCCGTTAGTATTACACCAGGCTTAATTCGCATTTCGGTTGGGCTAGAACATAGAGAAGATATATTATCCGATATACTACAAGCTTTAGAAGCTTAATTGTATCATTTATAGACTATTAAAAAGCCCCTTCCTAGGGGCTTTTTACATTATTTTAAGTATATTGAAATCGCAAAAAAGAGATGCATTATGAAAACTAAAATTGGTGTTTTATTATCCTCTATGATGTTTTTACAATATTATGTTTGGGGTGCATGGTATGTGACCATGGGCACTTACATGGGGGAAGTACTAAAATCAACTGGCGTGGATATAGGTGCCGCCTATAGCGCAGGCGCCATTGCTACCATTATTAGTCCATTTTTTGTAGGCATGATTGCAGATCGATTTTTTGCCGCTCAAAAAATTATGGGCGTATTACACTTATTGGGTGCCGCCCTTTTATTGTACGCCACTCAAGTAACCAATACCGGTTTTTATTGGGTGATATTGGTTTACTCTTTAATGTACATGCCAACCATTGCATTAAGCAATAGTGTAGCTTTTGCTCAAATGACCGATCCTGGAAAACAATTTCCATGGATAAGAGTTTTTGGAACCATAGGATGGATTGCAGCAGGACTTATTATTAGTAAATTAGGAATAGAAAAAACTGCAGGCACTTTTCAGGTCGCTGCAATAGTTTCAGTTATTTTAGGCTTGCTTAGTTTTGCCATGCCCAATACACCTCCTAAAGCAAAAACAGAAAAAGTATCTGCCTCAAGTATTTTAGGAATGGATGCTATGATATTATTTAAAACAAGATCATTTTTAATATTCTTTATTTCAGCCATTGCAATTTGTATTCCCTTATCCTTCTATTATGGATTTGCGAATCCGTTTTTAAATGAAATTGGGTTAGAAAATGCTGCAGGGAAAATGACACTGGGCCAAATGTCAGAAGCTTTATTTATAATAGCTATCCCTTTTATGTTTAATAAGATAGGTGTAAAAAATATGCTTATCCTAGGCATTAGCGCTTGGCTGCTTCGTTATGTCTTTTTTGCTTACGGGGATATAGATCATAGTTGGATGTTGTATGCAGGTATTATTTTGCACGGCATCTGTTATGACTTTTTCTTTGTAACGGGTTATATGTATACCGAGAAAAAAGCTGGAGAAAAAATTAAAAATGCTGCACAAGGCTTATTTACCTTTGCTACTTATGGATTAGGTATGTTTATTGGCACTTGGTACAGCGGTTTTGTAGTGGACAAATATAAGACTGTTGCTACTAACAATATTGTAACACATAATTGGACTTCCATTTGGCTAACTCCTGCAGCCATAGCAGTGGCCGTTCTTATTGCATTTATTTTATTCTTTAAAGAGAAAAAAGAAATTGCCACAGTAGCATAAATTTTTTTAATAGGTAAGTCAAAGAAAGTATTTAAAAAAGTTAATTATAAAAATCTAAAATTATTAAAGATGCGTATCGCAATGTTAGGTGCAGGATTTATTGGTCGTTTTTATGCTGATGCCCTGCAAGGTTATAGAAGTAAAGATAAAGTAGTAAGTATTTATGCTCGACGTGAGGAATCTGCCACTAAGTTTGCTGCAGATTATAACTGTGCACATTGGACTACCGTAATGGAAGAAGCCATTGCACACCCCGATGTAGATGTAGTATGTATAGCCCTCCCCAATGATATTCACGAAATGGCAGTGATGTTGTGTTGTAAACATAAAAAAGCAGTGATGACCACTAAACCCTTAGGACGTAATGGAGAAGAAGCAAAAAGAATGCTCATTGCAGTTGAGGAAGCAGGAATATTTAATGGTTATTTAGAGGACTTGGTATACACTCCTAAATTTATTAAAGCACATCAAAGTGTAAAAGAAGGTGCAGTTGGAAGAATTTTATGGGCAAAATCACGCGAAACACATCCCGGCCCACACAGTGAATGGTTTTGGAATATTGAACAAGCAGGTGGTGGATGTATTTTAGATTTAGGATGTCATTGCGTTGAAATTTCTAGATCTTATATTGGAAAGGATATTAAACCTATTGAGGTGATGTGTTGGGCCGACACCCAAGTAAAGCCCATTGACGCCGAAGACCATGCCATTGGACTTGTGAAGTACGAGAATGGGGCTATTGGACAATTTGAAGTAAGCTGGACCTTTAGAGGAGGATTGGATTTAAGAGATGAAGTAATGGGAACAGAAGGAACTATTTGGATCAATAGTTTTTTAAGAACTGGTTTTGAAATGTTTACCACCGGTAAAGGCGGTGATTATATTTCAGAAAAATCTGAAAGCAATAGTGGCTGGTTGTTCCCAGTGGGTGATGAACTCAATGAATTAGGCTACAACCATATGTTTATGGATATGTTTAATTCCATGGAAAAAGGAGAAGCGCCAAAAGAAACCTTTTATGATGGCTATATTGTTAACTGCATTTTAGACGCGGCTTAAAAATCTGCAAAGACAAAATTATGGGAGCCCGTTAAATTAGATATTTGGAGAGGTAAGTCGGGATTGACTAAAGAAAGTCATTTAGTGGAGTATGACAAGGATCATTATTTAATTAAAGAAGAAATGACCCATTATGGCGCAAAAAAATTAATTCTAAAACATAAAACCACAGGAAAAATTACAGAGCAGGAGATTAAATGAATTACCTTTTAGCATGCATTCGAATTCAAATTTTAAAGACCTCCCACTCCAATTCAATTACTTAGGTGATCATGCCATCGTCATCTCTATCAATACAACCATTTCATCCGAATCTATACAAATTATAAAAAAGGTTGTAGCCATCTGTGCCTCTATAAAAAAAATAAATCAATGGATCAAGGAAATCATACCTGCTTATCAAACCATTACTTTGGTCTATGACATCTATGCATTTTACCAAATAGAAAAAACAGACCCATTACTTTATATAAAAAATATTTTTTCATCCCTGATGAAAGAAAATTTTCTTGAAATGGATGCTGCAGAAAATGAAGTCATCAAAATACCAGTTTGCTATGACGAAACCTTTGGAATTGATTTAGCCTCAATAGCTACCTTAAAAAATATAACTATAGAAGAAATCATTGAAAGGCATACCCATGAAATTTACAATGTGTTTTGTTTAGGCTTTATGCCTGGCTTCGCTTATATGGGAAATGTAAACGAGACAATTCAAATGGCAAGACACTTATCACCAAGACCAAAAGTTTTTGCTGGAAGTATTGGTATTGCAGGAGTACAAACAGGCATTTATCCAACCAACTCCCCAGGAGGTTGGCAAATAATAGGCAGAACCCCTATTAAAATATTTGACCCTCATCCCGAAAAATTATCCTTATTCAAAGCAGGAGACCAAGTTCAGTTTTACTCCATCAACAGAGACACTTATGACCAAATGACCATCTCTTCATAGTCAATAGCGCTATTGCATGATTTTAATTAATATTTGCGAATTCGCACAGGATAATTTATTTTCAATGAATACTAAAGGCAATTAAACCCAATGGAAACCATCGCGCTGTATCCTTATTCAACTTGGATTATTATTATACTTGCTTCTTTCTTTATTGGACTAGGAAAAGCAGGACTTAAGGGCATTGATATGCTTAGCGTAACCTTAATGGCCTTTGTCTTTGGAAGCAAAGCATCTACGGGGATTGTTTTACCCCTATTATGTATATCAGATATCGCAGCAGTAAGTTATTATAATCGCCATGTAAAATGGAACCATTTTTGGAAAATAACACCATGGATGATCATTGGTATTTTAATAGGCATTTATGTTGGCAAGGATATGAACGAAGTCCTTTTTAGAAAAATCATGGCTGTTATTATTTTGTTTACTATCATTATTATTGTACTGATGGAACTTAGAAAATCAAAAACTGTACCTAACAACCCCTTATTTGTTGCTGGTACTGGTTTGGCCGCTGGCATAACCACCATGCTCGGAAACTTAGCTGGCGCTTTTTCTAATTTATATTTCTTAGCCATGCGATTAGAAAAAAATGATTTTATAGGAACTGCTGCTTGGATCTTTCTTATTATGAATTTATTTAAGCTGCCCTTTCAAATATTTATATGGAAAAATATTTCTATCGAAAGTATTAAGATAGATGCCCTATTATTGCCCACCTTAGCCATTGGATTTTTACTGGGTCTCAAATTAGTGGATAAGGTAAAAGAAAAAGATTATCGTAGACTCATCATTATTTTAACACTGATTGGCTCTTTACTGATGTTATTTAAAAAATAAACCATTGAATAAAGAATTAAACTAAGCCGCCCAATAATATGTCCTTAGCAATAATAAAAAGGGGGATAGCCGATACCATTCAAGACAAAGGTCGGACTGGTTTTCAACATTTAGGCATACAATCCAATGGGTTTATGGATTATTTATCTGCTCAATTGGCGAATGCGCTTGTAAACAATCCTATTGATTACCCTGTTATTGAATTATGTTTTCCAGCCAGTAGTTTTAGTTTTACTAGCGATCATACCATTTGTGTTACTGGTGCAAATTTTTCTCCAGTCATCAATGAAAAAAGTATTGAGTTAAATAAACCCATTGAAGTATTTAAAAATGATGTGCTACAATTTCTCAAACCCATTGAAGGTAGTTTTGCTTACTTAGCTATTCAAGGAAAAATAAACGCACCTGACTGGTTAGCTAGTCAAAGTTTTAATGCTACTACCCTCCAAAAAGATAATGTCTTTGAAATTTTACCGATCAATGTGTCTGAAATATACACGCATAAAATTTCACCTAATTTTATTACAACAATTCATTCAACAATTTTTACCCCTGCGCCTATTCGCTTTATCCCAGGGCCTGCTTGGAATGACCTAACAGAGCAAGGCTTGAGCCAACTACTAACGCAACCCTTTCACACTACATTGCAAACCAATAGAATGGGCTATTTATTAAAAGGCCCAATACTCGGTTTAACCAAGCCCAATCAATACTTATCTGCAGCGGTCACCAGAGGCACTTTACAACTGCTACCCAATGGCTCGCTCATGGTTTTAATGGCCGATCATCAAACCATTGGAGGTTATGCGAATTTGGGTCAAATTATTTTGTTAGATTTACCTAGGATTGCTCAATTAAAAAATGGTTCATCCCTACATTTTAGTTTAACCAATGTCAACAACGCACACCAATTATACCAGCAAATTCAAAAAGGGTTTATCCATTGACCTTAATTGTGATATGGGAGAAGGTATGGGCAATGAAGAGGCACTCATGCCTTTTATTAGTAGTGCAAATATTTCCTGCGGTTTTCATGCAGGCAGTACCGATTCTATCAAAAAAACAATTGAGCTTGCTTTACAACACAATGTAGCGATAGGTGCTCATCCTGGCTATGCCGACAAAATTAATTTTGGCAGAATATCTCAAATGGTTTCCTTGTTAGAATTGGCCGAACTCATTGCAGAGCAAATGTATGTTTTTGAAAGAATTGCGTTACCCTTAGGAGCAAGTTTGCATCATGTTAAATTACATGGCGCTTTATACAATGATTGTGCAAAAGATGCATCCCTCAGTAAAATATTTATTCAAACCATTCAAGCCATTGATCCAGATATTATTATTTATGGCTTAAGTGGAAGCCAAACCATTACGCAAGCAAAAATAATGGGACAACCTTTTGCCAATGAAGTTTTTGCAGATAGAACCTATCAGCAGGATGGTCATTTAACCCCCAGGTATTTAGACCATGCCATGATTGACAATGCTGAGGAAGCTTGCGAACAAGTACTCAAAATTATTTTTGATAAAAAAGTAAATACGTCACACGGTACGCCTATTTCTCTTGATGCCAATACAGTTTGTATCCATGGAGATGGGCCTAATGCCATAGAAATTACAACAGCTTTACATGAATGTTTGAAAAAAAATGCTATCGAAATCAAACATGTCTAAAACTACCAGCCCTTTAAAATCCATGACTGGCCTTAGTTTAGGGGCAGCTTTTTTAATGGCCAATTCTTCCATTGGGCCTGGATTTTTAACACAAACCTCTTTTTACACCGAACAGCTTATCACCAGTTTTGGATTTGTTATTTTACTTTCCATAATTTTAGATTTTGGTGCACAGATAAATATTTGGCGTGCCATTACCTTAAGTGGTATGCGCGCACAAGAAATTGCGAATGAATTACTTCCTGGATTGGGTCATTTACTTTCTTTATTGGTAGTGCTTGGCGGTTTTGCTTTTAATATTGGCAATATCGCAGGTTGTGGATTGGCCTTAAATATTTTAACAGGAATTTCATTTGCCAAAGGCGCTTTATTGAGTGGCGTGGTTGCAATTGTTATTTTTTGGGTTGATGAAATAGGAAAGGTACTGGATCAACTTACAAAAATTTTAGGCATCTTAAAGATTAGTTTAACCTTACTCATTGTTTATGCAGCACATCCTCCTATATTAGAAGCTGTTCACCATACTTTTATTCCAGAAAAAATTTCTTTATTAGCTATTGTTACCATAGTCGGCGGAACGGTGGGCGGCTACATCACTTTTTCTGGAGCACACCGCTTAATTGACGCAGGCATTTCAGGAACCGAACACACCCAATTTGTTACCAAAAGTGCAAGTAGAGGCATTTTAATTTCTTCTTTGATGCGCTTTATATTATTTTTGGCGGCTGTGGGGGTTGTAAGCAAGGGGATTCACTTAGATAAAAATAATCCAGCCGCCACCGTATTTGAATCGGCAGGGGGAAGATGGGGTTTATTTATTTTTGGCATTGTTTTATGGAGTGCTGCCATTTCATCAGTAATTGGCGCTTCTTATACTTCTTATAGTTTTATTAAAAACTTAAAAATTAAACTATTACAAAACGAACGCAAGTCGATAACTGCATTCATTATTATATCTACCACTATATTTATTTTCTTGGGTAAGCCTAAAGAATTGTTATTAATGGCGGGACTAGTGAATGGATTTATTTTACCCTTCGCCCTTTCCATTATGCTTATTGCAGGTAGAAAATTACCCATATTAAAACAATACAAATATCCTATTTGGATTGAAGCCATGGGCTGGATGGTAGTAGTGATGATGGGCACCATGAGTGTTTTGGCCTTAACCGAACAAATGAAATAATTTATTTTTCTAATTTCTTTCTGGTACACCTTGTTCCAACATCTCCAATTTGTTTTCCTTGGGCTTAAAACCAAAATTATACCGCAAGGAAATCCCAATTCTTCTGGTATCACTTTCTCTATACCCTATTGCATTTTGAGTTCCTTGATGCAATTCAAAATGATTATTATTGGTAAATAAAAAGTCGTTGTAGCTAGCAGTAACGGTTAATTTTTTCTTCAAAAACTGTCTATTAATTGTCGCATTCAAAGTTCCAAAATCAGATAACTCATAAAATTGTTGTTGCCCTTTAAATCTCCAAAAACCATTTAAAGTAATGGTAGAAAAGCCATCTAACTTGAAAGATTGAAAGGTAAATACAGACCATGTACCTCTATTAAAAACAATGGGCTTGCCTTCGTAAAAGCCAGTATAATTGTTACGATTGTATTGGGTACCTAGTACAGCGAAATATTTTTTTCCTGGAGGTATTACCCCAATGATTCTAAAATAAGTCTCCTTACTCTTGCCTAAATTATCATAAGTGCGGTAACTCACTTGCTTATTGGTGGGCGATTGATATACCACATTGGTAAAAATATCCGAAGTCTCATTCACCCCATATGCAAATAAGGGCTTGTCATCAACACTGATATTGGCTTCGTAATTGCTGGTGAATTGTGGTTTCAAATTAGGATTTCCTATTTCATATAAAAAAGGATCAATGTATTTTGCAAAAGGATTTAAATAATCATAAGAGGGCCTGCTAATTGTTTTTCGGTATACCAAAAATCCGCGTAGCTCATAATTCATGATCATTAATATTTTTCTACTTAAATACACATAAGGAAACGCATCTGCACGATTCAATGAAAAGATAGTATCCTTGGGCACCAATTGATGGCCTTGCATAATGGTTTGCTCTACCCTCGAGCCCACTTTTAAAACAACGGGCCCCCAAGTTTTTGAGGCTTGTACATACCCTGCATTAATTTGTTCGGTATATTTAAATTGGCTAGTTCTGAAAGGATCTGGAGACGTTTGCCCTAAAATATTTTTGGTATAATTGGAATGATTGTTAAAATGCAAGATAGAAGTTTTAATACCCGATTCTAAGCTTAATCCAAAAACTTTCTTCTTTATATCAGACTGGAAAGTGTAATAATTTCTATCATTTCCATAGTTGCCATTGCCACCAGTACTTGTATTTTTACTTACCAATACATTGGAATAATTTTGATCGGCATTACTATTTGAAAAATTATAAGAAAAATCATTCACCCACTCACCGCCAACGGTGTCTAATTTTAATTTTACTCTTAAAGATTGATTGATAAAATTATTACTACCCTTATTGTCTACATAGGACTTTAAATTATCGCTATTTTGGTTGGTAGAAATTTGATGTAAAAAAGATTCACTATTGGTGGTATTGTCAAAATTATTTTGACTCATTCTTCCATCATAATTTAATTCCAAATTTTCTTTTATAGTTTTCCCAAATCCATACCCAACACTGATAGAGGTATTGGGCGATAAAGCTTTGGCTTGCTGCTTTAATACTGAATCCGTGTTGATGGTTCTATCTGTATTGGTAATGGAATAGTTGTTATTATTACTATATTGAGTATTCACATAGGAATTTAACTTGTCATTGTTGTTGTTTAAATTAAAACCTATAAACTGATTCCCATAGACACCCTGTGCAAACCCAGTATTTAAAGATCCGTTCACCCCTAATTTTACCCCTTTCATTAAAACTATATTTACAAGCCCGCCGCCGCCAGAGGCATCGTATTTTGCAGAAGGGGTTCTTATCAATTCAATTTTTTGAATGGAATTGGGAGGCAAACTTTTTAATAAAATAGCAATGTCCGATGCACTCATTTTTAAATCTCGCCCATTAATTTGAACACCTGCTGGTGTTAAGCCATTTAAATAAATATTTCCATCCTGATCAATAAAAATGCCGGGTACTTTTTCCACTGTTTCGTAAGCATTGGTAGAGCTTGCTGCTAGTGGTTCTGGATCTACCACCGACTTGTCATCTTCTTGACGAATCAATGGCTTGGAAGATTTTACCACCACTTCTTTTAATTGATTAGGATCTTCGACGAGTTTTATAGCAATGATAGATTGTTCACTAATTAAATATTCTTTGCTAAACTTCTTATACCCTATTGCCGATACTTTAAAGGTATAGGTATTTTTTGCAGCTATATTGATTTTAGCAAGTCCAATGCTATCAGAGATACCATTGATTAATTTACTAGAATCCGCTTTATTAAAGACCGTAATATTTGCGAAACCCACTGGATTGTTTTTCGCGTCCAACACTTTAATTAAAATAGGACGTTGTTGCGCTAGGGTACTAAATGCAATAATAATTGAAAAAGCAAATAGTATATAAACTTTATAAGACATCTATGTGGAGAATAGCGGGTTCGAACCGCTGACCCCTTGCATGCCATGCAAGTACTCTACCAACTGAGCTAATTCCCCTTATTTTAAATCCGCCGACCTTCCCGAATTTCATTCGGGATACTCTACCAATCCCGAGCACTCGGGACTAATTCCCCCTATTTCAAATTTCTTGAAATTAAATCTCTCCCTTGCCATCCAACCAAAGTTTTACCGCTTCGGTAGTAACTGACTTTGGTCTTTCTAATGGGAAACCTAAGGCTCTGTCCCAAGTTAAACTTGCTAACACCCCTAAGGCTCTGCTTACTGCAAACAAAACAGTGTAAAATTCATACTCTACTATACCATAATGTACTAATAAGGCACCACTATGTGCATCTACATTAGGCCAAGGATTTTTCACTTTCCCTAAAGACTCTAATATAGGAGGCACGGTTTCATAAATTTTCCAAACCGTATTCACCAACTTATCATCCGCTAAATGCTTTTTACCAAAAGCCATTTGTGCAGTAAAACGTGGATCAGTTTTTCTTAACACTGCATGACCATAACCAGGTACTACTTTTCCAGATGCTAAAGTTTTTTGAACGTATTCGGCAATTTGAGCAGCAGTAGGTTCATCGGTTCCAATGGTTTCTTGCATTTCAAAAATCCATTTGATCACTTCCTGATTGGCTAATCCATGTAATGGACCTGCTAAACCATTCATACCCGCAGCATAACTTAAATAAGGATCGCTTAATGCAGAACCTACTAAGTGGGTGGTATGCGCAGATACATTTCCGCCTTCATGATCGGCGTGAATGGTCATATACAATCTCATTAATTCTTTGGTGCTTTCATCTTCAAAGCCCATCATATAAGCAAGGTTACCTGCCCAATCCAACAAACCATTCGGATGAATGTGCTCGTTATTTTTATATTTTCTTCTGTAGATATAAGCGGCTACTCTTGGTAAGCGAGCAATTAAATCCATAGAATCATCATAAGTATATTGCCAATAATCTTTTTTATTCATGCCCTTTGCATACTCTTGTGCAAATTTACTTTCTGTTTGTAGCGCCATTACAGCAGCAACAAACATGGTCATAGGATGGCTGCTTAAAGGGAAAGCATCAATTACATCAAATACATGTGAAGGCACATGACTTCTTCTTTGCCAATTATTGGTTATGGCATGTACATCTATTTCATCGGGTATTTCACCAATCATCATCAAATAAAATAGTCCTTCTGGTAATGGCTCGTCGCCTTTAGGCGCCTTAGGTAATTTTGCTTGTAATTGGGGAATGGTAAACCCTCTAAAACGGATACCTTCTTGTGCATCTAATAAACTTGTCTCTGTGACCAAGCCCGTAATACCACGCATCCCTTGATAAGCTTGCGCTAAAGTTACTTCTCCAATTTTTTTATCGCCGTGCGTTTTAATTAATTCCTTAATTTCTAAATTAGCAGCTATGGCTTTTGCATTGAACCTATCTTTAATTTCTTCCATATACCAAATGTTATATATTAAAACCGTTTAAATTTGGCCTCGAAGTTAACTCAAAAAAAGGTTTATTTGGCTGCTTTTTTGTACAAATAATATACCACCCATATAAAAATCAAATTAGGGATCCAAGCGGCTATCAAAGGGGGTAAATTACCCTTGGTGGAGAAGATGGTGGAGAATCTATCTGTGATGATAAATAGCGCTGCTATCATAAAGCCCAAGGCCAAATGAGATCCACTGCCTCCTCTTACTTTCCGACCTGCTATGATACCTCCAATCAAGGTCAACAAAAGCACGGTTAAAGGGGTAGCATCTCGGCGATACCGTTCAATTTTAAGTTCATTCAGTCCTTCAGAACCTCTCAAAGCCTCTAAGTTAATTTGCTTTATTAGTTCAGGGGTGGTTAATTTATCCTTAGTGTATTTGTCTTTTGCTAAATCCCCGGGTTTAAAAGCAAATTTCTTTTGTAAACTCGGGCTATAGGTAACCACTTCCCTATTGTCATAAATTTTTCTTTCCAGCACATCTGTCAAAGCCCAACTTTTTGTTGCAGTATCCCATATAATTTCGCCGGCTCTGATGTTATAAATAATCTTGTCATTATCCATTTGGTAAGCAAAAAAACTATTCCCTCTGTTAAAGGAAGTATCATAAGAATAAATGCTAGCATAAGTAAATGAATCAATCCTAAAATAAATATCACTCGATCCACGCACCAATGCATTGTAAGTTGAATGGGAATCTACATACGCTGCTTCAAAACTTCCTCTAATGGTATTGGCTTTGGGTATGAACCAGAAATTAGAGATCCATAACAATACACCTAATAAAGTACCGCCCAACCAATAAGGCCTTAACCATCTGTCATAAGTAATACCACTTGCAAGAATGGCAATAATTTCTGTTTGTCCTGCCATTTTAGAAGTAAAGAAAATAACCGCAATAAAAACGAATAATGGAAATAGCAACGCAATAATATGGGGGATAAATCCAATATAATAATGGGTAAAAATCTCGCCCGCCGAAAAACCAGACTTTACAAAGTCGTCTGTTTTTTCACTTACATCAATTACTACTGCAATAACAGCAAATAAAAAGATGGAGAAAAAAAATACAGTCAAAAACTTTTTTAATATGTACCAATCTAATTTTTTCAAATTATTTATTTCCTTTAAGTTTCATTATAAACGTTTGCTAATTTGCGCAACCATTGTTTTTTTCCAACTAGTATAATCCCCTGCAATTATATGTTCTCTTGCTTGACCCACTAGCCAAAGATAAAAAGATAGATTCTGAATACTTGCCAATTGCAACCCTAATATTTCATCCGCAACAAATAAATGGCGCATATAGGCTTTGGTATAATACTGACTCATTTCATTAGGAAGTCCTGGATCCAATGGTGTAAAATCACTGGCCCATTGTTTATTCTTTATATTAATTACCCCTTGTGTGGTAAAAACCATACCATTGCGACCATTGCGGGTAGGCATCACACAATCAAACATATCCACCCCTAAATCAATGGCTTCTAAGATATTCCATGGCGTCCCTACGCCCATTAAATATCTAGGTTTTTGTTTAGGTAAATTTTCACAACATAATTGTGTAAAATCATACAATTCTTGTTCCGATTCACCTACACTTAATCCACCAATAGCATTGCCCACAGCATTTTTTGAACTAATGTATTCACAGGATGCTTTTCTTAAATCGGCATAGGTACCTCCCTGCACTATAGGAAATAAGTTTTGAGTATGGCCATATAAATCAGGCGTCTCCGCTAACCTATTAAAACACTTATCCAACCATAAATGTGTTAAATCCATGCTCTTTTGCACATATTCATATTCACTTGGATAAGGAGGACATTCGTCAAAAGCCATGATAATATCAGCACCAATACTTCTTTGAATATCCATTACTTTTTCAGGACTAAATAAATGTTTGCTGCCATCGATATGTGATTGAAATAAAACGCCCTCTGGTTTTATTTTTCGGTTCGATGCCAAAGAAAAAACCTGGTAGCCTCCACTGTCAGTTAATATGGGTCGATCCCAATTCATAAAACGGTGTAATCCACCAGCAGCCTCCATTACTTCTGTGCCGGGCCTTAAATAAAGATGATAAGTATTGCCTAATATGATTTGTGCATGGATGTCCTTTTTTAATTGTTGTTGTGTTACCGCTTTCACAGAACCAATGGTGCCCACAGGCATAAAAATAGGGGTCTGAATCACGCCATGATCGGTGGTGATAGTACCCGCCCTAGAAGCCCCCTGCTTGCTTTCAATTTCCAAGTTAAATGCTAATGCTGCCATGGCGCAAAGGTAAGGTCAAATGGCCTATTTTTCCACATTCAATCTTCCACTGCATTAGCTGGACTAGCATGCTTTACTTTTGTAACATGTTAACTACCCTACCGCTGTCTAACATATTGATAGGCACTTTTATTGGCATAATACTAATACAACTGTTTTATTACTTATATTTTTTCTTGCGCTTAGCCTTATATAAAAAACCTACTAAATCGGTACATGTCGAACACCCTATTTCGGTGATCATTTGCGCCCGGGACGAAGCAGCTAATTTAGCCAACTATTTACCTGGGGTATTAGTGCAAGAGTACAATACCACGCACGAAGTGGTTTTAGTAAATGACAATTCCGAAGATGAAACAAAATACTTATTAGAAGAATTTAAAAAATCATTCAAGAATTTAAACCCAATTTTACTGTCTCAAGAAGCCAAAATGATTAATGGGAAAAAATTTCCATTGTCTATTGGTATCAAGTCGGCCAAAAATGAAACCTTACTATTAACCGACGCAGATTGCGTGCCTGCTAGTGAACATTGGATGCAATTAATGCAAGATGGCTATGACGATGGCATTGAAATAGTATTAGGCTATGGCGCTTATCGAAAAAAGCCAGGTGTCCTCAATAAATTAATTCGTTTTGAAACTTTTCAAACTGCATTGCAATATTTTTCTTACGCTTTGGCAGGCATGCCATATATGGGTGTAGGCAGAAACTTATCTTACAAAAAAGAAGTGTTTATCCGTAACAAAGGATTCTCATCCATTAATCAATTACCTAGCGGCGATGACGACTTATTCATTAATCAAGTAGCCAACAAAAATAACACTTCGATTGTAATTGATCAGGATGCTCATACCATCAGTGAACCTAAAACCAATTTGCACGATTGGATGAATCAAAAGTACCGTCATTATACCACTAGTAAATATTATAAAACAGGACATGCCGCCCTACTAGGCTTGTATGCAATAAGTCAATTTTTAGTCTACCCAGTTTTAATTGCTGCCTTATTTTTGACGCAAGAATATATTTTACTCTCCAGTCTTTGGACCATTCGTCTCTTAGTTCAAGGAACTATTTTAAGGAGTACCATGAAAAAATTAAATGAATTAGACCTATGGCCTTGGTTTATTTTGTTTGATATTTGGTCTGTCTTCTATTATTTATTTACCTTGCCTAGTGTATGGAAAGCCCCACAGAAAAATTGGAACTAATAACCAAATACTTTGCCGATTTCACACCTAAGCAATTGGATCAAATGGCAGGACTAGAACCCGCTTATAAAGAGTGGAACAGCCAAATTAATGTAATCTCTAGAAAAGACATTGATCATATATACTTACATCATATTCTTCATTCATTAAGTATAGCCGCTATTGTAGAATGGGGAAAAGGAACCCAGGTTATAGATATTGGCTGTGGTGGCGGTTTCCCTTGTGTTCCATTAGCTATATTTTTTCCTGAGGTTCAGTTTTTAGCAGTGGATAGTATTGCTAAAAAATTAAAAGTAGTGGATGCTGTTTGCGAAATGGTAGGCATTACCAATATCAAAACACAGCATACCCGAGTGGAAGAAATTAAAAATAAAAAATTCGATTACGCCGTTAGTAGAGCAGTAGCCCCATTAAAAGATTTATGGAAATGGGCCGGACCTATCTTGAATAAAAAGCCCAATCAAAATAATTCTTTGATTTGTTTAAAGGGCGGCGACTTGCACCAAGAAATTTTTGAAAGCGGCGTGCGCCCCAAAATGATGTCTATTTATGACATCTTCCCTGAAGCTTACTTCGAAGAGAAATTTATTATACAAGTAAAAAAGCCTTAATGATCTCTTTATACTAATTAGGTATCTCTAATTTATTATTACTTCTATTAATGTCTGGCATTCTAAAACTTGGATCTATCTCGATTGTTTTTAATGCTGTAATGGGCTTTGTCGTTTCAAAAGTATACGTAGGTTGCACCCATTTCCACTCTGGATGTACAATTCTATCTTGTTTGGTTTCTGCTAGCTTTGGCGCCAACATTAAATCCAATGGAATATAATGCAGTTCACTACTACCATCTTTATAAGTAATAAGCACTTCAATAGGTGCTGGCATTTTTCCATAACGTTGTAAACTAATGATGGCAGTATTTTTTTCGGCTTGAATATCATTTAAACCATAATCAATGGTTTTAGTAGAGTTTACCCAATACTCTTTTAGCCATTGCAATTGAATGCCACTTGTTTTTTCAGCAACACGGAAAAAATCATTGGCATTGGGATGTTTAAATTTCCAAGTTTTATAATAATTTAATAAAGTTGCATCACGCATTGAATCTCCAATCACATAGCCCAAGAAACCTAATAAAGTGGCACCTTTACTATAAGCAGCACTACTATAAGCAAAATTGGTATTGTAATGATCGGAATGGGTAGACATAGGTTCTTCTAAATTACTTTTTGCCAAAGCCATATAGCCTCCGTAATTGCCATATTGAATATAAGGCAGGTAGGTTTTTGCTTTTTCATTATTAGCAAGTAGCTGTTTTTTTGCAGCTTCACTTATAAAAGGCGATTGAGTAGCTATATTTTGTTCATACCAATAGGAAATATCATCTTCGGCAAAACTTGCAAATCCTTCATCCAACCAAGGATATAAACTTTCGTTGGATCCTAATACATGTTGATACCAATTGTGCATCCATTCATGAAACACTGTACCTATGCCTGGCCCTTTTAATAAAGTAGCCATCGCATATTCCATACCCCCATCGCCTCCTTGAATAAAGGAGTATTGCGGATAAGGATAAGCACCAAATTTTTTCTCTATATAAGGTAATCCTTTTTCGGCTGCCCATAATACATTGGCCCACGCACTATCTTCAGCAGCAGTTTTTTCTTTATAATAAACGTTTAAGGTTAAACCCTTTCGTACCTCTTTAGATAAATGTTTAAAATGATCATCAGCGGCCCAAACAAAATCGTGAATATTATTTCCTTTAAAATTCCAAGACTTCAAACCTGCTGCATTAGCAAGTGCCGATGGATTTTGCAAGACACCCGTGGCAGCCACTGTGTAATTTTTATTTAATTGTATGGTCACATCATAATTACCCCATACCCCATAAAATTCACGTGCTATATAAGCATTGGTGTTCCAACCCTGATAATCATACTCCACCATTTTAGGATACCATTGACTCATGGAAAAACGAACCCCTTCGGCATTGTCTCTACCAGAACGTCTTATTTGAATAGGTACTTGCGCTTCAAACTGCAGTGATAATTTTGCGGATGTTTTTGGCGCGATTGGCTTGGTTAATTGCACTTCTAAAATAGTTTCGTGGTCTACTAATTTTTGAGCTTTGCCATTGATTAAAATTTGGCTTATTCTTTGGTAACCAATTTCAGTGGGTGTTAAATTTTGTATGCGATCTTTTACCCTTCTATCCCAATCCTGAACATTGTCTACCCCTAATAAAGTAGAAGCGGATGTAATGGGTGCACCTCTTCTTACACTCAAGTAATTTTTTCCTAGCTCTCTACTTCTAATGTCCATAGCAGAATTAGGTGCAAAAGCATTCCAATACATATGAAAATAAACTTTTCGTAAAGTATCGGGGGAGTTATTGGTATAAACTAAGTCTTCTGAACCTTTAATGATATTAGAAGCAACATCTAAAGCTGCATTTATTTTATAGTCGATATGTTGTTGCCAACGATCGGCTTGTGCAAATACAATATTTACAAAAGCTATCAAAACAATAACAATTAAGGAAAATTTATTTTTCATAGGTATAAATTGTGAAGCTAAATTAATTCATTAGCCCCGAAATAGATAATTAAAATGATCCTGATTTTTAGAACCTATTGATGACCATCCACTACAATCACAATTTCCCCTTTTACTTGCTTAGAAGAAAAGTAGGTAATTAAATTGGCTAAAGAATCTGTAATGTTTTCTTCGTAAATTTTAGTAAGCTCTCTGCTTACACTAGCTTGTCTATCAGCACCAAAATACAATGCAAATAATTCCAATGTTTTTACCAATCGCATCGGGCTTTCATAAAAAATCATAGTACGCTCTTCGCCAGCCAAGGATTCCATTAAAGTTTTTCTTCCTTTTTTTAAGGGGATAAAACCTTCAAAAATAAAACGCGTTGCTGGCAAGCCACTATTCACCAAGGCTGGCACAAAAGCAGTGGCCCCTGGCAAACTGCTTACTGCTACCCCTGCAGCTTTACATGCTCTTACCAATAAAAATGCTGGGTCGGAGATACCTGGTGTTCCGGCATCAGTTATTAAAGCAACATTTTTGCCTGCTTGTAATTGTTGCACCAAATGATCGACCACCTTATGCTCATTGTGTTGATGATAAGGGGTTAATGGCTTATTGATATGATAATGCTGAAGTAATTTAGAGGAAGTGCGTGTATCCTCGCACAAAATAAAGTCCACCGATTGTAAAACCTCAATGGACCTAAAGGTAAAATCTTTTAAATTTCCAATGGGAGTCGGAACAATGTATAACATGGAAATATTTAAAGCTTAAAAATATAAATGCCTATTGAACAAACTCAATTTTAAAAAATTCCATCACCGCATTGGCTAATAATTTCTTAGAAGCAGTTTCAGCAACTTCTTTGGCTGCCGCTTCATTGGCTGCTTCAATTTTTAAGGTAATATGTTTACCTACACGAACATCTTGCACCCCTGTTAAACCTAAATTGTGCAAACCGCCTAAAACTGCTTTTCCTTGTGGATCTAATAAATCATTTAAGGGCATTACCTTAATTTGTACTTGAAATGTCATACTATTTTAATTGTGTGATGGTATTTTTATAAAACAAAGATACTAAGCAATAACCAATAAAGCCAAATGGAATGGCCAACCATTTAAAAAATAGGGCCGACAACATAATGTCTGCCACCAGAATGATTAAGGGAACCACTAATTTTTTATTTTTTCCTAAACTTTTTAATGCCAACATAGGCCTATTCATCACCATTAAATAAGCCACCACCACTATATATACGTACCAAAAAACTGGGCTTAGCATTAATTTAGAGGTTATGGTTAGTTGAGCTTGCCAATAGATAAGTGGAAAAGCAGCCGTTAAAATTCCAATCATTGGAATGGGTACTCCTTTGAAATAATTAGCTTGCTCTGTATCAATATTAAACTTAGCCAATCGATACGCCCCTGCCATAGCAATGATAAATGCAGGCGCCATTAATAAAGAACTATGATTTAATGCATTGGCATCGGTTGCCAAGGATAATCTTAAAAATTGAAATACAATAAAAGAAGGCGCCACCCCAAAACTTACTACATCGGCCAAAGAATCCAATTGTTTACCTAATTCAGAATTTACTTTTAACCATCTCGCTACAAACCCATCAAAAAAGTCCATCACGCCTGCCAATGCGATAAATAAACTGGCGTAATAAATTTGTTCGGGAATTTCAATAAGCATCGCCCCCGAATCATCCATCGTAGCCATGGTACCTGATTGGAAAGTTGACACAATAGCACAACAACCAAAAAACAGGTTCATTAAAGTAAACAAATTAGGAATGTGTTTTTTCATGCTCGTTTTATTGACTACTACTTTTTACGTGATTTCATTAACGCTTCTATTTCATCTGCTTTAATAGGCATGGTTTTCATTAAATCCTGATTACCTGTTCTAGTAATCCAAAAATTATTTTCGATACGTACGCCCATTTTTTCTTCCTTGATATAAATACCCGGTTCAATGGTAAAAACCATGCCTGCAGTGATTGGCGCGGTTCTGGTCCCTAAATCATGCACATCCAATCCTAAATGATGTGAAATGCCATGGTATAAATATCTTCTATAGGCTCTATTTTCTACATCTTCATTTTTAACATCAGACTTAGAGAGCAAACCAATTTTTAAAAATTGCTTAGTGGCTTCCTCGCCAACTTTGTCGGTATAATTGACAACAGTAATGCCAGGCTTTAAAATAGACTTTGCATAATCATGCAAATGCAAACATGAATTATACACTTCTTTTTGTCTTTTAGTAAATTTTCCATTCACCGGCACGGTTCTAGTTAAGTCGGTGCAATAACCACCATACTCTGCACCAAAATCCATCAATACCAATTCCCCCTCCTTACAAACATTATTATTGTTATTATAATGTAAGGTTCTTGCATTGTCTCCACTTGCTATAATACTATGATAGGCTACCCCTGTTGCACGTTGTGATAAAAATGAGTGATAAATTTCTGCTTCTATTTCATATTCATGTACCCCTGGTTGTATAAATTGTAATAATCTTCTAAAAGCCACTTCAGTGATATCGATGGCCTTTTGTATCACAGCTACTTCTTCTTTTGTTTTAATGGAGCGAAGCTCTTTCATGAGTTTGGCTGCACGTAAATAAGTATGTAGTGGATACCTCGATTGCATCTCCTCTATAAAACGATACTCATTAGTTCTTATTAAATTATTTTTTCGATCATTTTCATTGGAATCTAAATAAATAGCATCTGCTAAATGAATCCATTGTTGTAAAGGTGCATCTACAACATCCAACCAAACAATGGTTTTCATTCCCGAAATGGCAGTGGCTTCATGGGCTCTCAATCTTTTCCCATCCCAAATTTCTTTTAATTCCTGAGGTCTTACTAATACCAACACTTCTCTATATTTAGGATCTGGATTATCAGGAAATAAAATAATCATACTTCCTTCCTGCTCTACTCCCGTTAGCCAAAACAATTCTGTATTTTGTTTGAAGCCATGTAAGGCATCTCCATTGAATGGATATTCATCGTTACTTACAATAATAGCAATGCTATTTTTTTGCATTTTAGCCACAAAACGCTTTCTGTTTTGTATAAAAATTTGTGGATCAAGCGACTTATATTTCATAGGTAAAATAGGGTTGTTTAACTAAGGGCAAGTTAATTAAAAAAGGTGTCCTTTATGCGATCTTACCCCAACCAATTTTTGCTTTTTGGGCTATTAAATAGGCTCTTAAAGGTGCATTTTCGGTTGATTGTAAACTAGGATCCTTTTCACATAGCAAGAAAGCTGCTTCTTTAGCCGTTTCTAAGGTTGCTTTATCGTTGATAATATTGGCTAATTTAAAATTAAGTGCCCCACTTTGTCTTGTGCCATCAATATCTCCTGGACCTCTTATTTCTAAATCTTTTTCTGCAATCACAAACCCATCATTGGTGTTGCACATAATTTTTAATCTTTCTTTTGCTTCCCTTCCTGTTTTTACACTGCTTAACAATATGCAATAACTCTGTTCACTTCCTCTTCCTACACGTCCTCTTAATTGATGCAATTGAGATAAACCAAATTTCTCTGAACTTTCTATCACCATCACACTTGCATTGGGCACATTAACACCTACTTCAATCACTGTGGTGCCCACTAATATTTGCGTGTCGCCCGTTTTAAAACGGTGCATATTGGTTTCTTTCTCTTTGCTATTTTGCCTTCCATGCACCATACTTATTTTATAAGTGGGTTCTGCGAAATAACTTTTTACTTGCTCATAGCCTTGCATTAAATCTTCATAACTTAATTTTTCACTTTCTTCAATTAACGGATACACATAATAAGCTTGTCGCCCTTTAGTGATTTCAGTTTTTACAAAATCCATCACGCTGGCTCTGGAGGTTTCATACCTGTGAACCGTTTTAATAGGTTGCCTTCCTGGTGGTAATTCATCCATGACACTATAATCCAAATCGCCAAAAGCAGTCATGGCCAATGTTCTTGGAATCGGCGTTGCAGTCATCACCAATACATGCGGAGGGATGGTTGCTTTTTTCCAAAGCCGCGCTCGCTGCGCCACACCAAATCGATGCTGCTCATCGATCACTGCCAATCCTAAATTTTTAAATTGTACAACGTCTTCTATAATCGCATGGGTTCCCACTACAAAATGAATGGTATCCTCTAACAACCCTTTTAATATTCTTCTACGCTCTCCAATTTTTGTACTACCCGTTAACAATGCAATTTCAATGGGCATTTCTTTCAACAACTCCGTTAAACTTTCATAATGCTGCCCCGCTAAAATTTCGGTAGGTGCCATCAAACAACTTTGATAACCATTATCGGCTGCAATGAGCATGGCCATTAAGGCAATCATCGTTTTCCCGCTGCCCACATCTCCTTGCAACAAACGATTCATCTGATACCCTTTGGCCGTATCCATTCTAATTTCCTTAATCACCCTTTTTTGCGCTCCGGTTAATTCAAATGGCAAATGTTTATTGTAAAAAGTGTTAAAATAGTCTCCCACTTTTTCAAACAAATGCCCTTTGCTATTTTTATGTCGATCAATTTTAATTAAGTTGAGTCTTACTTGCGCCACAAACAATTCTTCAAATATCAATCGGTCAACTGCTTTTTTATAATGGGCTTGGGAAGTAGGAAAATGTATTTGCCTATAGGCTTCCCATCTGCCCATTCTATTTTCCAATAAATGTGCAGGTAAATTTTCGGGTAAATCTTTTTGACTGATTTGTTGAAATAAGGTTTGTGTTAATTTGCCAATTTGTTTTGCATTGAGTCCGCGCGCTTTTAATTTTTCTGTACTTGAATAAACAGGCTCTAACAATGATTTTTGTGCCATGGTCTGAGCCACATAGGGTTCAATTTCGGGATGCACAATTTGCGCTTTCCCATTAAAAAAGCTTACTCTTCCAAATACCAAATAAGCCTGGCCTTCCACTATATTTTTCTGTACCCAAGTAATTCCTTGAAACCAGGCCAATTCAATACTGCCCGTTTCATCTTTCAATTGGGTTACCATTCGCTTCGCGCGTTTCACTCCAATGATATCAATACCCTGCAATACGCCTTTCACCTGCACAAAATCCTGATCGGGGGTAATGGACGCAATGGTCATTACCTTGGTTTTGTCTATATGTCGATGTGGAAAATGATGTAAAAGGTCACTAAAAGTGAATAAACTAAGCTCTTTCTTAAGCATATCGGCCCTTAAAGGGCCCACTCCCTTTAGGTATTCAATAGGGCTAGATAATAAAGAAGCGGTTGACAATCTGTTTTTTTTAAATTCTATACAAATATCCCAAAAAGATGGTAAAAAATGGGTTCCTGATTCATTATCTTCGCAGTTCTATGGAAAAGGAAATTGTATTAAGCGGAATTAGGCCTACAGGCTTCTTGCACCTTGGCAATTATTTTGGTGCTATGCGTAATTATGTGCGCATGCAAGATGAATACAATTGTTATTTTTTTGTGGCCAATTGGCATAGTTTGACCACCCACCCTGATACCAAAACTTTACAAGAAAGTGTACTTAGAGTAGTAGCAGAAAATATCGCCTGTGGCTTAGACCCAGAAAAAGTGTCCTTATATGTACAAAGCGATGTTCCTGAAATTGCAGAACTGTATTTGTATTTAAATATGTTGGCCTACAAAGGAGAACTAGAAAAAACCACTTCATTTAAAGATAAAGTACGCCTGCAACCAGAAAATGTAAATGCAGGCTTGCTTACTTATCCTGTTTTACAAGCCGCTGATATCTTAATACACCGAGCTGTTAAAGTGCCTGTGGGCAAAGACCAAGAGCAAAATTTAGAAATGGCACGCAACTTTGCAGAAAGGTTTAATTATAGATACGGCGAAACCTTTCCGCTACCTTATGCATTTAATTATAATAGTGAACTAGTAAAAATATTAGGATTAGATGGTAATGGCAAGATGAGTAAAAGTGAAAATCAAAACACTACTTTATTTTTAGCTGATGAAGATAATGCCATTCGGAATAAAATAAAAAAAGCAAAGACCGATCAAGGGCCAATTTCACCAAATTCAGTAAAACCAGATTATATAGAAAATTTATTTACTTTAATGAAATTGGTAAGCAGTGCAGATACCCTTAAAAAATTTGAAGACGACTTTAACAACAGTAGTGATGGCAACTGCATCATTAGATATGGAGATATGAAAAAGCAATTGGCGGAAGATATGGTGAATTTTATTCAACCTATTCGTAATCAAGCGCTTGATTTACAAAACAACAAAGAACTACTTATAAAGATCATTCGCCAAGGAGCCGACAAAGCAAGGGCAAGCGCTTCTAACACTTTATCTATTGTAAGGAAAGCAGTTGGAATGGACTATTAAAGAAGGGTAATTAATTATTAACAAAGATAAATAGTACTAAACTATTTTGTATTTTCACGACCATGGCAAAAGCTAAAAAACCTAAACACGTTGCAATTGCAGGAAACATTGGAGCGGGTAAAACTACATTGACCGAAATGCTGAGCAAGCATTACCGTTGGATTCCTCAATTTGAGGATGTCGATCACAATCCTTATTTAATGGACTTTTATGACGACATGACTCGTTGGAGTTTTAATTTGCAAGTTTATTTTTTACATGGCCGATTGAACCAAATTTTAGAAATACAAAGAGGTACCGAAACCATTATTCAAGACAGAACCATTTACGAGGATGCTCATATTTTCGCACCCAATTTGCACGAAATGGGATTGATGAGTAAAAGAGATTTTGATAACTATTTTGGGTTTTTTAGTACCATCAAATCAATGATACAACCTCCAGATTTATTAATTTATTTGAAAGCCTCTGTACCTACCTTGGTTTCTCAAATTCAAAAAAGAGGAAGAGAATATGAAGAAAACATTCGTTTAGATTATTTAAAAAAATTAAACGAATACTATAATAAATGGATTGAGGGTTACAAAGAAGGCCCCTTATTAATTATCGATTGTGATAAAAATAAATTCGGAGAATCTGAAGAAGACTTAGGCGAAATCATCAGCAAGGTGGATGGCATGCTGTATGGCCTTTTTTAAAAATAGTTTTTAAAATTATTTTACGGGTATGAACAACATCACAGCTTCCCTTTTAGAAGAAATTAAAGCTATTGTAGGGGCTGATTACTTTTTTACAGACGAAGAAAGTTTTGCGAAATACGGAAGCGATGAAACCGAAAAACTACATTATACTCCCCAAGTAGTGGTGAAGCCTAGAAAGGCCAAAGAAATTGCACAACTACTAAAAATTTGCAACCAACATCTAATACCCGTCACCCCAAGAGGTGCAGGAACTGGTTTAACCGGTGGGGCCCTTCCGCACTTAGGCGGACTGGTGATATCCATGGAGCGCTTTAATACTATTTTAGAAATAGATGAAAGAAATTTACAAGTGACTACCGAGCCAGGCGTTATTACAGAAGTTTTGCAAGATGCAGTAAAAGAAAAAGGGTTGTTCTACCCACCCGACCCTGCTAGTAAAGGAAGTTGTTTTATTGGAGGTAATATTTCAGAAAACTCTGGAGGCCCAAAAGCCGTTAAGTATGGCGTAGTAAAAGATTATGTTTTAAACTTAGAAGTGGTGCTACCTACTGGTGAAATTATATGGACGGGTTCTAATGTTTTAAAAAATGCAACAGGCTATAATATTACTCAATTGATTGTAGGCAGTGAAGGCACACTTGGCATAGTTACTAAAATAGTTTTAAGGCTTATCCCTCATCCAAAATTTGATTTATTAATGTTGGCGCCTTTTAATAGTTTAGAAAAAGCCAGCGAAGCGGTGAGTGCGATATTTAGAGCAGGCATCACCCCCAGTGCTATGGAGATAATGGAAATTGATTCCATTATCTTAGCCACTAAAATGTGCGAGAGCAGCGCTATCCCTATTACCGAAAACTTAGCAGCTCAATTAATCATTGAAGTGGATGGCAATGACTTAGAAGTGTTAATGAAAGATATGGAAGCGATTGCTGATGTATTAGCAAATTACGAAGTGGGTGAATTGTATTTTGCCGATGACGCTCAACAAAAAAATGAACTTTGGAAAGTTCGCAGAAAAGCCAATGAAGCAGCAGTGGCTGCAGGTTATACCATTGAAGAAGATACCGTTGTTCCAAGAGCTGAACTTCCACGTTTAATCAATGGCGTAAAAGCCATGGCCGATAAAAATGGATTCAAAGTGGTCATTGTAGGTCATGCAGGAGATGGAAATTTGCATATTAGAATCAACCACCCCATTTATAAAACAAGTCATGAGAACAAAGAAATTCAAATCATACTCATGAAAATATTTGAATTGGTAAAAGAATTAGGGGGCACCATTAGTGGCGAACACGGTATTGGTCTTATTCAAAAGCCCTATATGTCCATCATGTTTGATGAAGTGACCTTAGCACTCATGAGAGGAATCAAAAAAACTTTTGACCCTAATAATATTTTAAACGCAGGAAAAATATTTGATTTAAAATAACCATTTAATTAATACGAATTCATTTATGCCTTTCAAATATTCTATAAGCATCTTGTTTTTACTTTTTAGTTTTTCAACAATAGCTCAAACCACCATTCAAACCAATCGCATTGACGAACCTAGCCCCCTATTTTTTGGAGGTGGAATTGTATTAGGTGGTGGTTCTGGATCTTTTCAGCTGGGGTTAAATCCCGAATTAGTTAAAACAGTTAATCAATACATTGACTTAGGCGCTGCTATGAATTTGTATTATGCATCTTATAAAACTATGGACGAGGCCGGTAGCATTAATGCTAGATCTAGCAATACCCAATTTGGACTGGGCGGTTTTATAAGAGTTTGGCCCATAGAACAATTTTTTATCCAAGTACAACCAGAATACAATTGGACTTTTACCAATGCAAAAAGTTATACCAATGGAAACTCCGGCAATTCTAATGTTAGCGCCCCAAGTGTTTTAGCAGGTATAGGTTATGGAAAAAGAAATGAAAATGGATTCTCCTACTTTTCTGTGATGTTTGATTTAGTAAACTCAATGCAATCTCCCTATCGAATGGGGCAACTCACCGCACAACCTATTATTAGAGCAGGCGTTGGATTTCCTATATTTAGAGCTAAGAAAAAAATGTCATAACTGCTTCTATTGTTGTACAAATATGTAAACGATACCTACTGCGTTCGTATAAAAAATCTTCTTCTTCCATTTTATCAATCATAGCTAGCAAAGGATCATAAAATCCTTGATAATTAAAGAGAACAATTTTTTTATCATGGATACTTAAATTATTCCAAACAAGCATTTCAAATAGTTCATCAAAAGTGCCCAAGCCCCCTGGAAGCACTATAGCAGCATCTCCTTTTTCATATAATAGCAATTTACGAGCGTGCATATTTTCAGTGACAATTAATTCGGTTAAACCTTTATGCTCAGCTTCCCATTCCAATAAAACCTTTGGAATAATTCCCACCACGCTACCCCCATTTTCTAAACAACCATTGGCTACTGCACCCATCAACCCCTTATTCCCTCCACCATATACCAATTCTATATTATTAAGGGCCATCCACTTCCCTAAAGCTATAGTCTCCGTTAAATAAGAAGGGTTTTTGCCCGATTTTGATCCGCAAAAAACGGTCAGGGACTTGATTTTCATAAAAAAAGTTTTAATACTTGAATATAGCTGAAAATTAGCTAATAATTTCAAAGATTCTTATTACTTTGCCCATTCAATAATGTAAAAAATATGAGTGCTCCTTTATTGTTTTTGTTTGTGCTTATTTATTTCGTCATTCTATTAGGGGTGGCAAAAATTACTGGTAAAAACAGCAACAACATGTCCTTTTTTATTGGAAATAAAAATAGCCATTGGATGTTGGTGGCCTTTGGCATGATTGGCACTTCCTTAAGTGGGGTAACTTTTGTAAGTGTTCCAGGAGCTGTTGGAAGGGATGCTTTTCATTATTTACAAATTACCATTGGCTATCTTATTGGCTATTTCGCTATTGCTTATGTTTTACTTCCAATTTATTACAAGCTTAATCTAACTTCAATTTATCATTATTTAGAACAACGACTTGGCTTTAACGCTTATAAAACTGGCGCTTCCTTTTTTGTGCTTTCGAGAACCTTAGGCGCTACCGCAAGACTTTATTTAGTGGTGAAAATTTTACAAGTATTTATTTTAGACAATATGGGTGTCCCCTTTTGGGCCACCACTTTGGTAATTCTTATCATGATTTTATTGTACACCTATGAAGGAGGTGTTAAAACTATTGTATGGACAGATACGCTTCAAACTTCGGGCATGTTGGCTGGCTTAATTATTTGTAGCATCTATATCTTAAACAATTTGCATTTTTCTTTTACTGATGGACTAAACGCCATGCATGTAAAAGGATTATCGACAGTTTTTAATACCGATGTAAATAGTAAAACATTTTTTCTTAAGCAAATTATTGGTGGCGCCTTCGTAACCTTAACTATGACAGGGCTGGACCAGGAGATGATGCAAAAAAATATTTCGGTAAAAACATTAAAAGATGCCCAAAAAAATATGGTTACCATTGGCTTTACGATGTTATTGGTGATTAGCTTGTTTTTATATCTTGGAGGATTAATTCATTTATACGCAGCTCAAAATAATATTCTAGCTGTAGGCGATGATTTATTTCCTACACTAGCTTTGTTTCATATGCCATCTTATATCTCCATCATCTTTATCCTAGCTTTAATATCGGCACTTTTCCCAAGCGCCGATGGAGCCATCACTGCATTAACTTCTAGTTTTTGTATTGATTTATTAGGCATGCAAAGGAACACCCAATGGGAGGAAGCTAAAAAGAAAAAAATCAGACAAAGAGTTCATTTATGTTTTGCCTTTTTATTTTTTATAATGGTACTTATTTTTAAATGGATTGATAATAAAAGTATTATTGATTTACTTTTAAAAATAGCTTCCTATACTTATGGACCACTCTTAGGGCTGTTTGCCTTTGGCATTTTAACCAAAAGAAAACTACATGATCAATGGGCTTTCCTCCCCTGCTTTTTAGCCCCCTTATTCTGTTTGGCATTAGATTATATGCAACCCTTCCTATTTGGAAATTTTAGAATTGGCCAAGAGCTTTTAATTATCAATGGCCTATTTACATTTTTAGGGCTTTGGTTAATTTCATCGCCAAATACAGAAAAAAGCTAGACATTTGTTATATGGATGTTATTCAACCTTTAGCAAATGAATATGCTCAGAAGTACAGCAATTGCACCCCTACTTATTTATTAAGTTTATACGAGGATACTTTGGCTTCTCATGAACATGCCCATTTACAAAGCAGCTGGACCCAAGGCGGCTTTTTAAGTTTTATGAGTAAGTTGGTTCAACCACAAGCCATATTAGAAATTGGAAGTTTTACAGGATTTAGTGCTTTGTGTTTGGCTGAAGGATTGGCGAAAAATGGTGAATTACATACCATCGAAATAAGAGAAGAGGACGCTAAAAAAGCCCAATTGGCATTTTCTGTTAGCCCCAAAGGCAGTCAGATCAAAATGCATATGGGTGATGCCAAACAAATTATTCCTTCCTTATCAAAAAAATGGGACTTAGTTTTTATAGACGCTGATAAAACCAGTTATATAGACTATTATAATTTAGTGCTTCCCGCATTGAATGAAAATGGGATTATCATAGTAGACAATGTTCTTTTTCATGGCGAAGTACTCGAAAATACCATACAAGGCAAAAGCGCCAAAGCCATACAAGCCTTTAATGACCATGTGTTACAAGATCAAAATACCGAGCAAGTGATGATTACGATGAGAGATGGCTTAACTTTGATTAGAAAAAAACATTAAAATGAAACAAAGCATAGTTGCCTTATTGCTTATTTTTTTAATCCCCTTTGGCCTACTGGCTCAAAAAACAGCCACTTTAATTTATATAGATCAATACAAAGACATTGCTGTTAAGGAAATGAAGCGCACTGGAATTCCAGCTTCTATTACTTTGGCACAAGGAATTATAGAATCCAATAGCGGACAAAGCAATTTATCCTTGAACTTTAAAAATCATTTTGGCATCAAATGTAAATCTGATTGGCAAGGAGAAACTACCTATCAAGACGACGATGCAAAACAAGAATGTTTTAGGGTATACCCCACCGCTGCGCGTTCTTTTATTGATCATTCAGATTTTTTAAAATCTAGACCTAATTATGCTTCTCTTTTTGAATTAGATCCAGTGGATGATTCTGCCTGGGCTTATGGCCTTAAAAAAGCAGGCTATGCAACAGCTGCTGATTATCCGAAAAAATTATTAAAAGTAATTAACGACTTTGAACTCTCTCAATTCAATTTTCCAGAATTAGCTAAAGAAGATTCAATGGAAACTACTAGTAAAATAGATACTATTGCCGACACTAGTCTTTCTTTAAAAAAGGATACGATTTCCCAAACAACTTCTGTCAATTTATTAGATATTAATTGGAATAAGCCATTGGTTGAATTAAAAAAAGATACATTGTTAAAGGTAAAAATTGACAGTGTAGCAACTATTGCAGATAGCGTTTCTCTTTCCAATGTAAAAGGATTAAGTGTTACTGGAGTAGTGAATAATAGTATCCCTACTGCTATTCAAAGCCTTGAATTATTAAAATCCGAACCCAAAAAAGATACAACGTCTACAACAGATACTTTAGCTAAATTAGTGGTTAAACCAACTATCAATTACCCTAGTGTAAGATTTAAAATCAACAATATCCCAGTTGTATGGGCCAAGGAAGGCAGCTCCTATCTTGCCATTGCCAATAGCCATATGGTGCCATTGTATAGATTGTTCGAATACAATGAAATGCAAGAAGCCGACTTAGTCACTACTGACCAATTGGTATTTTTAGCACCCAAGAAAAAAGAAACGCCTAAAAAAGTACATACCATAAAAACGAATGAAACCCTATATGGCATTAGCCAATCCGAAGGCATTCAGCTTTATTATTTAAAACAATATAATCCTAAAGCCGCTGACGATAATTTAAAAGAAGGTGAAATTTTATTTTTATTTTCCCCTTACGATGCCCCAAAAAAGAGTAATACTTTTTTGGAAGCTATTAAACCACTTTCCAATAAAAATTTGGCTCAAAGTGCAAAAACCAATTCAACAACTCCTCCATTGGCTAAAATGGAAACAATCGCTAAAGACAGTTTACTTGCTTTAAAAAATAAACCTGCCGCTAAAAACAAATTGGACTTGTTAAAAAAACTGAACCCTTTTAATAAAAAGAAAACTGATTCAACCTCTAAAAAATAAGGATATGCATTCCATTAAAGTGTTAGATAAAGAATTTGTACCCTATTTAAGTGAAGCAGCAATTCAAGAAAAAATAAATGAGCTAGCGGTTCAGTTAAATAAAGATTATGCAGGTAAAAGACCTATTTTTTTATCTATTCTAAATGGCTCATTTTTATTTACCGCCGACCTTTTCAAACAAATTACCATCGAAGCCGAGGTTTGTTTTATAAAATTAGCTTCTTATAAAGGCATGACTTCCTCAGGCAATGTAATTACCGCTATTGGCTTAGAAGCCAATGTCACGGGTAGGCACATCATTATTATGGAAGACATTATTGATACTGGCAAAACATTACACCATTACTTGCCACAATTGGCTTATAGTAGCCCCGCTTCGGTAAAAATCGCAGTACTACTCAATAAAAAAGAAGCTCGTCAATACCCCGTGGACATAGACTATAGCTGCTTTGACATCCCCAATAAATTTGTAGTTGGTTACGGCCTTGATTATGATGGACTAGGTCGTAACTCTAAAGACATTTATCAATTGAAATAATGGATTAAAAAATATAATCCATTATTTCAATTATTTCTGATGATTTATTTTATTTTAAATTCTTAAAATAAAAATACCTAAATAATGGATTAAAAAATATAATCCATTATTTCAATTATTTCTGATGATTTATTTTATTTTAAATTCTTAAAATAAAAATACCTAAATAATGGATTAAAAAATATAATCC
>Ga0114966_10000369_pt1 | contig 44094 bp, 34 predicted proteins | sample M_130207_XF_Meta_FD_87029 | JGI IMG/M metagenome (GOLD analysis project Ga0114966, IMG submission 87029) | Freshwater microbial communities from Lake Montjoie, Canada to study carbon cycling - M_130207_XF_MetaG | ecosystem: Environmental > Aquatic > Freshwater > Lake | place: Lake Montjoie... | reverse complement strand
TGTAGATCGAATCATGACTCGATCCCACATCGGGATGCGAGAGACCGGAGATCACGCTGATGTCGTTCTTGAACTCCGCCAGCGGCTCCAGATAAGGCGTGAGCGCATACTCTTTGCCCGTCTCCTTTGGATACAGGTTCGGCGTATGCAGTCCCAGCGGCGTGCAGATGCAAACCATGCGTCGAATCGGTTGCGCATTCGCCGCAGCACGACCACGTGGCGCGAAGCACTCCAGAAACGGCAGTCCAAGCGTGACTCCGGCTCCACGCAGGAAATGGCGGCGATTGAGCAGATTCGATTTCATGGTGCCTATCAAACGATGCGCGCGTCCCCATCCTCGCGAAATCTCGTCACTTGCAGGCTTTGGCTTAATCTCGCATCCTCGACGACCATGCGTTTGCCCATCCTCATCACGCTTCTTCTCACCGTGCACATCCGCTCCGCCGAACTCGTGTCCGCTGGAGCAGGTTCTTACATCCACGGATTGCCCGCTGGTGCCAAGGGGCCGCCGCCCACCATCTACAAGACCGCTGACGTGCAAGGCGCGATGCCGACGAATGACTGGTGGAGTTCGCTCGCCTGGGTGCCGCTTTCGGATGCGATGTTTCCGCATCCGCTCGCCATGAAAGCGGTCGAAAGCGGTCTGCGCATCTGGAATCCCGGTGCGGCCATCGCGGCAAGCAAAGCGGCCATCATGGGTGCTGGTGGCGAGGATTTGGTGCTCGGGCATTCGGCGATCGACACCTTTACCGAGGCACGTGTCGCGGGCTGGAGTGACTGGTTCGTCACGGCGCAGATGGGAGAGGCCGTCAAAGGCATGAAACTCACCTTTGGGCACGGTTCGCCATTCGTGTTCGCTCAATACACGGGCGGAGAACCCGTCCTGAACTTCAAAAAATCCCCTGAGGTCACCGCCAAAGGCGAAACGCTGATGCTGCGGATCGGTCGCAGCGTTTACGCGCTGTTTGCACCCGGCGGCTCAACCTGGAGCGGCATCGGCACCACGCGACTCACTGCGCAGACTCACGGCAAAGGCTACTTTTCACTCGCACTGCTGCCGGATGACAAAGCGGAGTCCTTGGAGCTTTTTCGTCTGCGTGCTCACACACACGTCGTCGATTCCAAGGTGTCATGGGTTTACGATGAGAAGACCGCGAACGTGAAAACGACTTTCGATTTCTCGACCAAGGTATTCGAGGGCAAGGAGATCAGCACCGTCTTCGCTTTGTATCCGCATCAGTGGCGCGAGACGGATGCGACGCTCACCGGACAGTCGTATGCAAGCGTACGTGGCCCGATGAAGCTCGCCACGGGTTTGCGCTTCACCACGGCGATGAAACTGCCATCCGCGCTGCCTTCACTGCCGCTTACCACCAGCGTGGACAAGGCGAAACTGCGCGAGCTTGTCGATCAAGAACTCGCCGGCACTCCGCAACTCACCGGCGACACCTACTGGCTGGGCAAGCAACTCGGCAAATGGGCCACGCTGCTGCCGCTCGCCGAGCAAGCCGGGCACGACAGCGCCTTGAAGGAATGCGACAAGCGTCTTCGCACGGCGATGGAGGATTTTTTCACGGCCAGCGACTCCAAGGGTCTCTTCGCTTTCGAACCAGCCTGGGGCACGCTCATTGGTTATCCAGCGAGTTTTGGCAGCGATGACCAGCTCAATGATCACCACTTCCACTACGGCTACTTTTTCCGTGCCGCAGGCGAACTCGCCCGACGCGATCCCGCATGGGCTGCGAAATGGCACGCGATGCTCGACCTCCTCGCGCGTGATGTCGTCAGCGCTGATCGCGAAGACAAGCTCTTCCCCTTCCTGCGCTGCTTTGATCCGTATGCTGGCCACTCCTGGGCCAGCGGTCATGCGAAATTCGGCGACGGCAACAACAACGAATCCTCCAGCGAAGCTGTGAACGCGTGGTTCGGTCTCATGCTGCTCGGTGAGACCACGGGCGACAAAAAGCTGCGTGATCTCGGCGCGTGGCTCTTCACCACCGAGATCGCCGCGATCGAGGACTACTGGTTTGATGTGCGCGACGACCTACATCCCTCCGAGTACACGCCCTCCGTCGTCACCATGGTCTGGGGCGGCAAAGGCGCGAACGGCACCTGGTTCAGCGCCAATCCCGAAGCCGTGCATGGCATCAATTATCTCCCCATCACCGGCGCATCGCTCTACCTCGGCCGCTGGCCCGACTACGCGCGCAAAAACTACGCGGCGCTCGTCCAGGAGAACCTCGAAGGCACGAACTTCGATGCCTGGGCCGAGATCATGTGGATGTATCGCGCACTGAGTGATCCCGCCGATGCTCAAGCGATGTGGAATGCCCGCCCCAACGGCTTCAAACCAGAAGCAGGCAACTCGCTCGCCCAAACTTACGCATGGATCACCGCATTCAATGATCTCGGCACCGTCGATCGATCCATCACCGCCGAATCACCCTTTACCGCCGCCTTCACCAAGGACGGCAAGCGCACGCATGTGGCGTGGAATCTCGCCAACATGCCGCGCACGATCACCTTTAGCGACGGGATAAAAGTCGAGTGCCCAGCGGGCTCATTTTTGCTGAAATAGATCACTCGCCACGATCTCGTGGATCAGCGTGCGGAAGCCAAAGTTCTTCGCTTTAGCTTTCGACACGATGGCATTGATCTTCGCACGGTCGGTGCTCTTTGGCGGGCCGCCGGTGGCGTAGGTGATGAGTTTGGTGGTCAGTGCATGGGCGATCTTGTCAAGATCGGTCAGCAGCAGTTGTTTGAACTCATCAACGTTCTTGAAGGCGCGGCCGTCGGGCAGCACGTCGGCGGGATCGACGGGTTTGCCGGTGCGGAAGTTCGCGGGGCGGCCGTCGAGCACGTATTTTTCGCGGTAGCCGCCGATGACATCGAAACTCTCCAGCGCGAAGCCCGGCGGATCGATCTCGACATGACAACTCGCGCAGGATTCGAGCTGGCGATGCTTCGCGAGCTGCTCGCGGATCGTGGTGGTGCCGCGTGTGTCGGGTTCGAGCGCGGAGACGCTTTCTGGCGGCGGTTTCGGCGGTGTGCCGAGAATGCGATCTAAAACCCATGCGCCGCGAATCACGGGCGAGGTGCTGGTACCGTTAGCGGTGACTTTCAAAACGCTCGCCATCGTCAGCAGGCCGCCGCGATGACTTTCAGGCGACAGTTTGACCTTTTGAAACTCCCAGCCGCTCACGCCGTCGATGCCATAGTGCTTCGCGAGGCGGCCATTGAGCATGCTGAAGTCGGATGCAATGAAGTTGGCGATGCTGAGATCGTCTTTGAGCACCTCATCAAAGAACAGCTCTGTCTCCCGCTGCATCGACGCACGCAGCATCTCGTCGAAGTGCGGATACACGATGTGATTCGGCATCGTGAAGTCGAGTTCACGCAGATTCAGCCACTGGCCGGTGAAATTCGTGATGAAAGCGGCAGCCTTCGGGCTTTTCAACATGCGCTCGACTTGTGAGTGTAGCGTCGTCGCATCGCTGAGTTTGCCTTGCTCAGCCAATGCGAGCAGTTCCTCGTCTGGTGTGCTGCTCCAAAGAAAATAGGACAACCTGCTGGCAAGCGCGAAGGGATCCAACCTGCCAGACGACTCGCGCAGAAACAAAAACTCCGGCGCGATCATGATGGCACCAAGACCGACGCGGATGGCCTTCTCGAACGATTGCGGCTCTGCCAGTTTCGCGGCCACGAGGTCGAGATACGGTTTCATGTCCGCATCCGTGACCGCACGACGAAACGCACGACGTGCAAACTGGCGCAGGATGCCATCCGCATCGGCCATCGGCGCATCCGAGATGACCTCCACGCGGTCGCTTTGATTGTAGATCGGCGATTTGCCCTGCTGCATGTCACCGAAGAGCCTGCGGTGACTCTCAGGCGGCCAAGTGTCATTCAGCGGCCCTTCCATCTCGACCCAGTCGATGGCCACTCCAGGTCCGTCCCATGCATCCGCGCCGACTTTACCGACCGTTTGCGCATTCGGCAGATCATACGGCAAAATCGTGATGGAGGTCTTCGGTTCCATCTGATCCGTGAACTCGATGATGCGCGATTTGTCCGCCGGAGCATCGAAATAGCCGACCAGACGCGCCTTCGGCCCCGCCATGCCACCGCCGCCACTTTTCACGCTGAAGGTCACCGGCTTGCCCGCGCTCTGCACGCCGGACACGGACATGCGAAAGCGATAAGTGCCGCGCTCCGCCATGTAGAACAGCGTCGCCGCCACCCATTGCGAGGACGAGAACATCACCACGCGTTGCTCTTGTTTGCGAAAGACCTTCTCCGAGTTGGCCTTCACCTGATACGCCGCCTCCAAGCCTACACGCTTCTGCTCCAGCTTTGGTGGCTTCGGACGATTCGTGATCGCCTGCTCCAGCGCCGCCTCCGCCGCGATGAGATATTGATCCATCAGGAACGATGAGGTGTGCAGCGCGTCGCCCACGTTATCAAAACCGTTCGCCGAGGTGTCCTGTGGCAGCATGGCCTGCAACTTCGCCGAGGTGCCGAGCAAATCGTTCACCGTGTTTTCATACTCCACGCGGTTGAGTCGCCGCAGCACAACGCGGCCCTCTTGGGTGGTCGCAGCGCTGATTTGTGTGCTGATCCATTCCGTCAAAGCCTGCGCCTCTTCTTTAGGCGGACGCGGTTTCGACTTCGGCGGCATGTCGCCGCTCTCGATCTGCTCCAGCACCTTCTCCCAGCGCGCACGGCTCTTTGCATCCGCAAAGTCCGCCGAAAGCTCATCCACGCGCCATTTTCCCTTTGGTTTCTCGCCGCTGTGGCACTTCGCGCAGTGCGCGTTGAGGAATGCCGCATGTGGCGCCGCGCACAGATGCTGCACGGCGATCATCACAAGAAGAAGCGGGCGTTTCATGCGGCTAACACGTTCCCAGCCAGATCAATCCATCATCGCGGTGCAAAGTCCTCTCAGACCACCCCGTACTCACCTGCACTATGAACGCGCCAACACTTCTCCGCCTACTTATCTTGGCTCTACCTGGCATCCAAGCCCTCCAAGCCAAAGCGCCAGACACCAAAGCCGCCGCTGCGGCCATTGATGGCATCTTGGCCAAAGATTGGGCCAAGCATGATCTCAAAGGCAATCCGATGAGCGACGACGCCACGTTCGTGAGGCGCATTCATCTCGACATCATCGGCCGCATCCCCACCACACGGGAGACGGAAACGTTTTTGGCTGACAAAGCACCAGATCGTCGGACACAACTGATCAAGCGGCTCATCAACTCCGAAGCGCATGTGCTCCACAGCTACAATTTCTGGGCGGATGTGCTGCGCATGAACCAGAACAACACAGCAGGCGTTGGTTATTCGAACTTCATCAAAGACAGCCTCCGCACCAACAAGCCCTACGACAAGATGGTCGCCGAGATGATCTCCGCGCAGGGCCGCCCATGGGAAAATGGAGCCATCGGCTATTACTACCGTGATCAGGGCATGCCGCTCGACAACATGGCCAACACCGTGCGCGTCTTCCTCGGCACACGCATCGAGTGCGCGCAGTGTCACAACCATCCCTTCGACAAATGGACGCAGATGCAGTTCTACCAGATGGCCAGCTTTACTTACGGCGTGCAGGGCCAGAACTACGGCGGCGTTCTCTCCGAGACACAGCGCATGCACAACGACGATCAGAACGCCATCCGCGCCGAGCAGCGCAAAGCCAACCCCGATCCGACTCGTCCGAAGCGAACCAAGGACATGACACCCGAGCAGTATGCCGCGCTTGAAAAAGACTACCAGGAGAAGACCAAGACCGCCTCCGAAGGACGTCAGGCGATGGAAAAGAAAATGCGCTCCGAGGACTTCTACTTTCGTGAAGCGATGCTGGAAGCCCGCAACAACGTCCGCGACACCGCGCTCACGTTTAGTGAGAAGAGCAGACCATCACTGCCCAAAGACTACCAGTATGCCGATGCCAAGCCACGCAGCGCCGTCGCTCCAATCGCCATGTTTGGCCATGAATGCAATGTTCAACCCGGCGAGACCCAACTGCAGGCCTACGCACGCTGGATGACGAGCAAGGACAACCCGCGCTTCACCACCGTCATCACGAATCGACTATGGAAGCGCGCTTTCGGCCTCGCACTCATCGAACCACTCGACGAGCTCTTTGACGCCACCACGCCGATGGTTCCTGAGTTGCAGACGCATCTGGAAAAGCTCATGCGCGATCTCGATTACGACATGCGTGCCTTTCTCGCCGTGCTTTACAACACACAGACCTATCAGCGCCAAGTCACGCGGCAGGAGCATGCGCCGGGCAATGTGTATCACTTCACCGGCCCCTTGCTGCGTCGCATGAGCGCCGAGCAGATGTGGGACAGCTTCATCACCCTCATCAATCCCGATCCCGACATGCCAAACACCGCCGCCCGTGAAAATGCGCTGCAACAGGTGCTCCAGGCAAAAAAATCCGTCGATGCCATCAACACCATGAAGCCCGAGGAAGTCCTCGCTGGCGTGCAAAAAGCTGCGGACATCTACAAAGGCCAAAAAGATGCCATCACCCAGCTGCAGACCAAAATCGGCGAGGCCACAAAGAAATCCCAGCAAGCTGAAGCCGTGGCCAAAAAGGCAGTCGGTGCCGAAATCGAGCACGCCAAGGCCGCCGCCGTCGCTGCGCGTGAGGAACTCCAAAAAATCCGTCAGGAATACCGCAGCGTCACGCGTGATGCCCGCGCCGTCGTCGCACGTGATGTGATGATCCCGTCGCAACAACGCCTGTATGCCAAAGTCACTGGTAAACCACTCGCCACCGCCTCTTTAACAACCACATCCGCTGGCGGTGAAAGCATGATGATGATGTCTGGCAACGCCGAGACCATCCGCATTCCAGGCTACGATCCCATCGTGCTCACTCCCGAGGAGAAAAAGGCCGCCGATGCCAAACGCCACGCTGCTTACTCCATTGAGGCCGACTACTTCGGCATCGCGGAAAAAGAGCGTCTGAGTTACTACCGCAGCCGTGACGAGATCCAGCGCAACTGGCTGCGCGCAGCTGAATTGCCAAGCCCGGCACCGCGCGGCCACTACTTGCGTGAGTTTGGTCAAAGTGATCGCGAGACCATCGAGAACGCCAACAACGAAGCCAGCGTGCCGCAAGCACTCGCCATGATGAATGGCAGCCTCCTGCCACAGATCACCGGCAAATACAGCCAGCTCATGCTCTCCGTGAGCAAGGCCCCGTATCCCGATGAGAAAGTCGAAGCCCTCTACATGACACTCCTCAGCCGCAAACCCACCGCCACGGAGCGCGACACCTGGCTGCAAGCCCAAACCAACGGCCTCACCGGCATCGAGGACCTCGTCTTCAGCCTCCTGAACACACAGCAGTTTATCTTTGTGCAGTAGCACAGTTACCCATGCCTCCACGGTGCTTCCTTCTCCTGCTCTCGCTTGCGCCTTTCACCCAGGCCGCTGACATCGCCACTTTCATCGACCAACACTGCACCGAATGCCACGACGCTGAAACGCACAAGGCCGGTCTGCGCCTCGACACGCTAAAGCAGACTTTTGATGATCCAAAAGCCGCTGCCACATGGACCAAGGTCTTCGACAAGCTCGTCGCAGGTGAAATGCCGCCCAAAAAACAGAAGCGCCCACCTCAGGCCGAATTGGATTCCACGACGAAGTTCCTGCGCGAGCACCTGCACGCCGCGTCGTTGGATAAGCAGCGCACGCAGGGCCGCGTGCCAATCCGACGCCTGAACGGCACCGAATACGAAAACACCGTGCGCGAACTCGTCGGCACGCGGGTGAAGCTCAAGGAACTGCTGCCGACGGACAATAGCGCGGGCGGCTTCGACAATGTCAGCTCCGTACTCGACCTCTCTTCGACGCATCTGCTGCTGTATCAAGAGGCCGCCGAAAAAGCCGTGAACTCCGTGATTCCGATCCACCCGCATCTTCCGACCAAAGAGCGGCGCACGGGCCGCGAAATCTCGCAAAAGGGCTCCAACTTCCAGCAGACGCTGACGCGCGGTTGTTTCCTCAAGGGCGATGCGCTCGTCGTTTACACCAAGCTGCCGCGTTATGGGCTCGTCTGCACGCCAAGCGTGCAGGGCGCGGGCCGTTACAAGATTCGCATGTCCGCGTGCGCGGTCGGTGCAGTGCACATGCCTGTGCCAGTGGCGTATTGCACCGTGGATCGCGGCCGCGAGCCGCCCGTGGTGCGTGACACAGTCGATTTTCCGCCCGGTGCGCCACGCTTGATCGAAACCGAGATCGATCTCGAAGCGGGCGAGGCTTTTGTCCTGCAGCTCCAGCTCAATTGGGATATTCGCGCGACGAAAAAACCCATCGAGGAGCACACCGGGCCCGGATTTCTGATCGAATGGCTCGAAATCGAAGGCCCCGTCGATCCTTTTCCCTCACCGGCATTTCGCACGCTGTTTGGTGACGCGGAGCTGATGCCGAAATCGATCGCCAAAGCGAAGGCCGAGGGCCGCAAGCCGCAGGACTGGAGCCAGCGCACCAACATCTACACGTGGCTCAATGATCCGCTCGAACCCGTGAGCGCCACGCCCAAAGAGGACGCCGACAAACTGCTGCGCGCCTTCATCCCGCGCGCGTTTCGCCGTCTGGTGGATGAGGCCACACTGAAGCACTACATCGGAAAAGTGCACGCCAAGCTCGATGCGGGCGAGAGCTTCGTGAACGCGATGACCTACGGCTACAAAAGCGTGCTCACCTCGCCACAGTTTCTCTTCTTTGTCGAAGCACCCGGCCAGCTCGACCGACTTGCGCTCGCGAATCGCCTCGCGTTTTTCCTCACCTCGCTGCCGCCGGATGCCGAATTGCTCGTCGCCGATGTCACACAGCCCGACGAGTTGCGCAAACAAACCGAGCGCCTGCTGAACTCGCCACGCTCACGCGGCTTCACGGAAAATTTCACCGGCCAGTGGCTCGAACTCCGCAAAATCGACGCCACCATCCCCGATCCGAATCTCTACGGCGACTTCGACGGCACGCTGCTCTGGTCCATGCCGGAGGAGACGCGCCGCTTCTTCGACGACGTGCTGCAAAACGACCGCAGCGTGCTCGAGTTCGTCGATTCCACCTGGAGCATTATGAATCGGAGGCTCGCGGAGCATTACGGCGTCACGGAGGCCTTCGATGCCGCCAAACCGCTGCGCCCCACCTCGCCATCACTCCCGTCCTCAGTCCCCCAATCTGAATTCCGTCGCGTGAGTTTGCCTACCGCCTCGCATCGCGGCGGTGTGATGACGCAGGGCAGCGTCTTGAAGGTCACCGCCGATGGAACGACCACCTCGCCCGTATTGCGTGGCAAGTGGGTGCTGGAACGCATTCTTGGTAATGCGCCACCACCACCGCCTCCGGACATTCCGGCCATCGAGCCCGATATTCGCGGTGCGACGACGATACGCCAGCAACTCGACAAGCACCGCAACATCGCCAGTTGCAATTCCTGCCACCAGCACATCGACCCGCCCGGCTTTGCGCTGGAATCCTTTGACCCCATCGGTGGATACCGCGAGTTCTACCGCGCCTCAGCGCACACACCGGCCGGCATCGTGCAACTCCCCGGCTACACCGGCCGCGCGTTTTATCGTGGACCCGACGTCGAAAAGGGCGGCGTCACACACGACGGTAAAACTTTCACCACCATCGAGGACTACAAGCGCCTCCTGCTCGAAAGCCCCGATCAAATCACCCGCAACCTCGCCGAGAAACTTCTCACCTATGCCTCTGGTGCCGAGCCGCAGTTCGCAGACCGTGAGGTCATGGAGCAAATCGTCGCGAAGGTGAAGACCAAGCATTATGGCTTCCGCAGTCTCGTGCATGAAATTGTTCAAAGCCGTCCGTTTAAAAACAAGTAACCACCCAACTGCCATGCCACGCCACATCCTCGACCGCCGCACGTTCTTGCGCTCCTCCGGCATTGCCATCGGGCTGCCGTTTCTTGATGCGATGATCCCTCTAAGCGCTGCGGAGGCCAAAAAGGCTGCCGCGACGCCGAAACGGCTGCTGATGGTCGGCCGACCGCTTGGTATGCATGCGCCGAATTTTTTTCCAACGGACACGGGCAAGAATTACACGCCCAGCCGCTACCTGAAGTTTCTGCAAAGCCGCCGCGATGACTTCACCGTGTTCTCCGGCCTCTCGCATCGCTACGGCGCGGGTCATTATGCTGAGGTGGGGCTCTTCACTGGCGTACATCCTGACTTTATCCGGCCGAACGACATCAAGAACAGCATCTCGCTCGATCAGGAGATCGCATCGCATCTCTCTGGGAAGACGCGCTTCAACTCGCTCGTCATCGGTGGTGGCAGCGCGGCGTGGAATCGACGCGGTGTGCGTCTGCCTGCGGAACAGCGAGTGAGCAGTGTCTTCAAGCAACTCTTTATCCAGGGCACACCTGATGAGACCAATCGCGAAATGCGCCGCATCAAGGACGGGCAGAGCATTCTCGATGATGTGCGCGACCAACTCGGCAGCCTGAACGCGAAACTCGGCAGCGATGACCGCGAACGCCTCGATTTGTATGTCTCGTCGATCCGCGAGGCCGAGCAGAAGCTGCAACAAGATGAAACCTGGCAGCTCACACCCAAACCGAAGATCGAGGTGAAGCCGCCGCAGGAGCTGAGCAGCGCGCAACTCGTCGAGCGCAGCCGCCAGTGGTATGATCTCGTGCATCTCGCCTTTCAAACCGACAGCACGCGCTCGATTTCACTCTGGCTCGGCTCGCAGGACAAGCCGGAGATTCAGGGCGTGAACATCGGGCATCACGATGCCTCACATCACGGTCAGGACCCGGGAAAACTGGAACAGCTCGCGCTCATCGAAGACGCGGAGATGCGTGTCTTCGGCGAGCTTTTGGACAAGCTGAAGGCCAGCACGGAGGGCGACAGCACGCTGCTCGACCGCTCATCGATCTTCTTTGCCAGCAACCTCGGTAACGCGTCCAACCACGACAACACCAACCTGCCCGTCATCCTCGCTGGCGGCGGCTACAAGCATCAAGGCCACCTCGCCCGCGACAAGCAGAACAACACCTTCCTTTCGAACCTCTTCGTCCGCATGCTCCAGCAGACAGGTGTCGAATTGGACAAGTTTGGTGCGAGCACAGGCGCGCTCAGCGAGGTCTAGCTCACGCCAGAATCTCTTTCACCACATTCCCATGAACATCCGTGAGTCGGTAATCGCGGCCGCCGTAGCGATAGGTGAGTTGTTCGTGATCGAGGCCGAGAAGGTGCAGCATGGTGGCGTGGAGGTCGTGGATGTGGACTTTGCCATCGACGGCGGCGACTCCGAGATCGTCTGTCGCGCCGTGGATGTGGCCGCCTTTGACGCCGCCTCCGGCCATCCACATGCTGTAGCCTTTGTTGTTGTGCCCGCGGCCGTCCTGTGTGGGATCATCGGGCGTGCGGCCAAACTCGCCGCCCCAGAGCACGAGTGTATCTTCGAGCAGGCCGCGCTGGTCGAGATCATGCAGCAGTCCGGCAATGGGTTTGTCGATCTGGCCACAGTTGCGAGTCATGCCACCTTGCAAGCCGCCGTGCAGATCCCACTCCATGTGGCTGATCTCGATGAAGCGCACGCCGGCCTCGGCGAACCGACGCGCCAGCAGGCACTGGCGGCCAAAGGTCTCCGTAGGGGCTTTGTCGGCGCCGTAGAGTTGCAGTGTTTCTTTGCTCTCGCCGCTGAGGTCCATCACGCGTGGCAGCTCGCCCTGCATGCGGAAGGCCAGCTCGTAGGATGAGATGATGCCCTCCACGCGCGGATCTCCGGTTTGGGCTAGCAGATCGCGGTTCATCGACTGCAAAAGATCGAGCTGTCCGCGTTGCGCGGCATTGTCGAGACGCGGATTGGCGATGTTGCCGAGCTGAAGTTTCGCGCTGGGCTGGTTCGCATCGCCAAGCAGCGTGGCAGAGTTGGACGCGGGTAAAAACGCGCTGGAATAGTATCGCAGGCCGCCGAGCGCGGTGAGCGGATTGATGCTGATGAAGCCCGGTAGGTTTGCGTTTTCCGAGCCGAGGCCATACACGGTCCACGCACCCATGGATGGGCGCACGAACTGAAAACTGCCGGTGTGCAGCTGCTCCAGCGCTTGTGGATGGTTTTCGTTGTCCGTGTGCATGCCGCGCAGCACGCAGAGCTTGTCCGCATGCTTCGCCAGCTCGGGAAACAGCTCCACCATGTCGATGCCGCTCTGTCCATGCTTGGCAAACTTCCACCGCGAGCCGAGTAGCTTTGTGCCTTTGTTGCGTCCTGCCTCACCGTGCCTGCGCGTGAGTTCCGGCTTCGGATCAAAGGTCTCCATGTGCGACGGACCACCGCGCATGCAGAGAAAAATGACGCGTTTGGCCTTGGCGGGGAAATGCGATGCGAGCTTGCTCTCAGCCGATGCCATGTCGGCAAAGGCGAGATAACCAAAGCCTGCGGAGGCTTGCTGGAGGAGTTGGCGGCGGGTGGTCATGAGATTGGTGGTTGTTTATCTCACCACACGGAACTCCGCGCTGGCGATCACAGTTTGGCAAAGGCTGGTCCAAGCGGTTTCGGGGCCGCTCGATTTCAGGTAGGTGAGAGCGCGGCTTTGCTCCGCAGGCGTGGGTGTGCGGAAGAAGGCGTGCTCGTAGAGACGGCGCAGGCGTTGCGTGTCGTCACTTAAACTTGTGTCACTGAGCAGGCGCGTGGCGGTGTGGCGGGCTTGTTCGAGCACCCAGGCGTTGTTCATCAAAAAGAGCGACTGCGCGGGCACGAGGCTTTCCTCACGCTGCGCCATGGGCCGCTCGGGCGGGGCAAAATTGAAGAGTGGGAACATCTCCGGCAACGTGCCGCGCACGACAGGCAGATACACACTGCGATGATGATCCACGATGGCATCAGCAGTCAGGAAGGGCTTGAAGGTGAAAAGCTCATCGTCCTTCTGCGGATGAAAGCGCTCCAGGAACTGCTTCTGCGGCGGATACGGATCAAGCTGGCCGCTGAGCGCGAGGATGGAGTCACGCAGCACCTCGACCTCCACTGGCCGTGGCGACATGCGCCAGAGCCAGATGTTGTCAGGATCACTCTGCGTTGCCTTCACGGACTGATCCGTGCTGCGCTGATACGCCTTCGACAGCACGATCTCACGGATGAGTTTCTTCACGCTCCAGCCCTGCTCCATGAAGCGCACCGCGAGGTAATCGAGCAGCTCAGGATGGCTTGGCTTCGCACCATTCACACCGAAGTCATCCGGCGTGGTCACCAAAGCCCGACCAAAGAGCTTCTGCCACACGCGGTTCACCATCACACGAGCGGTGAGCGGGTTGTCACGATGCGTGAGCCACTGCGCCAGCTCCAGGCGACCGCTTTGCGTTTTCGCGGGCGGCTTGACTCCAGGCAGCGAAATCACCTGCAAAAATCCACGCGGCACCGTGTCGCCGAGAGTCGTCGTCTCGCCACGAATGTGGATGCGGCAGTCCATGATCTCGCTGCGATCCCGCGCACCCATCGTCCAGGCTGGTTGCGGCGGTGGGGTGATCTTGAGCGCTTCGACATCGGCTTCGAGTTTCTTGATTTTCACGTCCCAATCCGCGATTTGAGCCTCGATCGCTTTCAAATCAGCCTCGGCCTTTGTCTTGGCCTCACCGCTGGAGCTTTCCACGAGGCGCTTCGCGTCATTCACTCGCCTCCAAACGCCATAGCGCGAGCTGCGAGCCTGATTCATCGTGAGAATGTCGGCATCCAGCTTCGTGAAATAAGCGAGTGCCGCAGGCGCTAGTTTTTGCGCCGCCTCATCGCCCAGCGGATGAAACTCCGTGTGATGAAACATCGTCGCCTTGATGCCACGCGGCCCATGCCCATAAAGTGGCTGCGTGCTGCGCAAAATGCCCGCGATGGCGTAGTAGTCCGCCGTGGGGATGGGATCAAACTTGTGATCGTGACACCGCGCACAAGCCACCGAGAGCCCCAGCACGCCGCGCCCGATCATCTCGATCTGCTCATCCACGACATCCATGTGAAACAGGTCCTGCTTCTGCTCCTCGAAAGCCTTGGCGCCGAGTGCCAGGAAAGCGGTGGCCGTCAGTTGCCCGTCTCGCTGCGCCGTGTCCTTCGCTGACATCAAATCGCCCGCGATCTGCTCCTGGATGAACACATCGTATGGCTTGTCCGCATTCAACGACGCGATCACATAATCGCGATAGCGCCACGCATGATAGTTCATGACATTGCGGTCGCGCCCGTTGCTGTCCGCGTAACGCGCGATGTCCAGCCAATGCCTCCCCCAGCGCTCGCCGAAGTGCCGACTCTTCAAAAGAGCATCTACCACGTCAGCCAAGTCGGACTTATCGGCCATGTCCGTCGGCGGCAACCCGGTGAGGTCCAGATACAACCGCCGCACCAGCGCAGCACGACTCGCAGCCGCATTCGGCACGAGCTTCTTCTCCGCAAGCTGCTTGTCGATCAAGCCATCGATGCCCGCACCAGGAACAACCTGCGGCGGAATCATCGCCCAAAGCTTCTTGCCCTCATCAAGGCTCAACCCAGCTCCAAAGACGGAGCCGCTTGCGAGAAGAAATAGTGCTAGCCGGTGAAACATGAGTGGGAGATTACGCTCGGGGAACAAGCTAGCCTTCGACTGTGCGGACCACTTTGCAGCCACAATGCCTTCATGGCTTGGTTTCAGGTTGGAACCGCATCGAAAACAAGTCCGCGTCGCTCATCTCAAAGCGCAGGCGCACGCATTTGCCGGCGTGGGCACTCACTTCGTCGCCGGTCTTCCACTTCACGATGCGTGAGACGTGATCGCCCCAGATTGGTTCGCAGTCTTCGAGCGTGAGGCCGGGGATCGGATTGCCAGCGGCGTCCTGCAACTCCACGCGCATCTGACCGGCGGCACTGGTGGCGTAGTTGATCTCCAGTTGCTTGCCGGTGAAGGTGAATGGCTTGGTGATGAACTCGCCTGCTGCGAGGGGTGCATTCACCGAGACAAACCCATCGAGCCGCAACGTGTAGCGCCGACCGCCAGTGAGAAACATGGACAGCTCGGTGTCGCTCGTCTGATGAATGCCGATGGCGGCGTAGTTCGCGCGATTCAGCCAGCCGTCTTTGCTCAGCCCAGGGCGGATGAAGCTTTGCGTGAACTCGCGGTCGAAATGGTCGCCGCCGCGCGTGGTCATGAAGAGGATGTCCGTGGCCGCGCCGCGTTTGTCCATGAAGCGCGTGGGCATCGCGACGTAGATGTGCGGTGCGCGGAAGTAGGGCTGTGTGCAGGGTGTGTAGAGGTGCTCGTTGGGCAGGTTTGCCTGCGTCTCGACGAGCGGCGTCCAGGTGATGAAATCCGTCGAGGTGGTGCGGGCGATGCCGCGGTAGCCTTTGATGAAGCGGCGGAAGTAACAGACGTAGCACTGCTCGCTGTCGCTCCAGAAGGCGTAGTTCTGCGAGTCGAAGTATTTGCCCCAGTCCTCGGGAATCACGGGCTCATCGCGCAGTCTCTTCCAATGAATGCCATCGGGCGAAACATACGCCTTTAGTCCGCCGACACCGCGCTTTTCCCGCACCGCCGCCTGATGCGGCTGAAACGCGATGCCTCCCAGCGCCTTGTATTTCTGCTCCGCAGGCACGCCCGGCTTCGTGTCGATGAAGGGCGTGAAGTTGTGATTCACCGTGAACTCATTCATCAAAACGATGTTGCCATCCGGGAATGACGGATGCTCCAACAAGCCGAGCTTCGGCCTCGTCCACGCGATGCCATCCTTGCTCTCCGCATAGAGCGTCACCTCGCCATCGTGATAGGCTTCGATGCCATGTGTCTTCCAAGTGACCTTCGGGTCCTTGTCACCCCGGTAGTAAAACTGAAACGTGTCCGCCGCCTTCAAGACCGTCGCGTAATGCCCGTTCGGTCGCGGTTCCTTCAGCGGCTCGGCGAGGATGGGTTCGTGCAGCTTCAGCGTGGTGTTCTTCAACTCGCCAATAAGGAGGCGATCCACAAACAACTCCCGCCGGGAACCGATGGCGATGGGTTCGACGGCTTGCAGTGCCGGGGTCAGGAGCAGGGTGATGAAAAGGTATTTCATGATTGTGAATTGGGGTGAAATGAGTCGGTGAATCTACCAACGCACTGTCGGCCATTGGTTTTTGGAAATAGGGGGTCCACAGAGTCAGGCCGACCACGGATTGGGTTAAAGGTATACATGCCCGGCGAGGCGGTGTGAGCGATGATAGCCACCTAAGGCCCACCATACTGATCCTTCCAGATCGGACCGTGGTCCAGGCCCTGGCTGTCGGAATGTAGGCTCATGGTGGATTCCATGTCCTTGAGGAACTTCGCAAAGGCGGCGTCATCGCGGTGGAAGATGGATTTTGCATCATCCGCGATGAGCGATGCCTTGCGCAGGGCGTGGTGAAGCTGAATGAGATTGTCGCCGAGCATGGCAAGTCTTTGACGCTGCGTGTCGGTGGCACATTGCGCGAGCGTGTCGCGGTAATGCTGCTCGATGGAGGCAAAAAGCGGCGCGTAGATGGCCTTCATCACCGGTTCGTTGGCTTCATACTGGCCGCCGCTGTAGATCGGTGACTGCGCTTCCTTGTGCGCGAGCATCCTGGCGTCAAGTTCATCATGCATCTGCCGCATGTGCCGCCAGCCAGGGCCATAGGCTCGCTGCAGCCACTCATCGAGCGTGGCGCTGACATCGAGTTGCGCGTTCCAGAGTTGTTTGGCGACTAGGTAGTTGATCGGCGCATTCGCACCCCACGCATTGGTGCCGATCATGCGTGCGCCCCAGGCCTTGTTGCGTGCAGCGGCGGTGAGTTCGCGCTTCAAAATGTCGATGCTCACCGGCAGCGGCGCGCCGTGGTAGCTGCGCATCCAGGTGGAGTAATTGTGGTAGTAGAAGTGCGGCGTGATCTCGCACCAGCGCTTCATCACGCTCTCGAACTCGGCGCGATACAGCGGCTTGAGCAAACCATAGCCATAGTAGTTCAGTGGCGCCCAGCAGAGGGAGAGATTGTCCGGAAGCTTTGGAGCTTCCGGCGGCGGATACTGGTAGTTGTAATAAACGAAGCCGCCAAGCCGCCGACCGGGACGCTCACGCTCGATGATCTCGGCGACCTGTTTGTAGAACGTCAGGATCGCTACAGCGTGATTCTTTTTGCCATGCGGATCGGTGGTAACGAGCTTCGAGCAGCGCTCACACAAACAAAAGCCTCCGCCATCCGTGGGTGAGATGCTCGACATCTCGCGCGTGGGATTGCGGTCCATCGTTTCGATCACGCGCTTGGCGAACAACTCCACCAAGCCCGGTGCCGTCGTGCAAAAGAACATCACCTTACCTTTGCGCACAGCTTCACCGTTCGAAGACTTCCACTCAGGATGCGCCTCCATGTCGGCAGGCTTGAGGTAATCATCCCACGAGTGTCCATAGCCAGTCAGGAAAGGGTGCAGCGCATTGGTCAAACGCTGACGCTTCATCCACTCGATGGCCTTTTTCCGACGCAGACTCGCGCCAGGATCACTCTCGCCGATACCCGCGAGCTGCCGCGCAGCAAAAGCAGGTGCCCCACGAATCGGCTCCGTGATCGCCACATGCAGCGTCTCATGATGCGGCACGTCTTCGCCAAGCTCTCCGGGGAAAAGCCAGCGCACACCAACATATCGCTCCAGGAACTCCATCGCGCCAAACAAGGTCCCGTGACTCGGCACGAACCATGTATCGGGCTTTGCCGAAACGAGATCATCATTGCCCGCGATGACGATATCCGAGCCCATACCTCGAATCTCGAAGCCATCGTGCGGCAGCTTGCCATCCGACACGATGCGAATGGCGGGAGACGTCACTGAACCACTCGTTACAGCCAACAACACTCCGGTGGACTTCAAAATCGTCTGCTGCAGCTCAAGAGCTGCGAGCTTTGCCGTTTCAGGCGCATCAGCGGCATGATGGATGACATAGTTGCCCTTGTGCTGATCGACCAAGGTGAACGGCAACTCGCTAGCTAATGCCGGCATTGCCAAAATGGCCGCGATGATGAAGTGGATGGCGTGATTCATTTCTTTTCAAAACGACCCTCAGGCCAGCCTTTCGCATAACTGATGATCCAAGCGCCATTTGCCGTTGGGTAGCGGATGTCTTCTTTGCGCTCGAAATCGGTCGCGCCAGCACGATGCAGAGTCTTGAGATGCTCGCCTGCGACTTGGCTTACGATGGCTGTGCGATTGCCGAGCGCGTGGCCGGTGGAGGTAAAGATTTTGCCGTCCACCATGTCCTGCGTGACGCGCACATAGGTGAAGTCGAGGCCGCTCGCGATCATGTTCACGGCAAACTCATCCGCATCGGGACAGGTCGAGTCATCGACGCCATGCACGGTGAAAATCTTTGCCGTGCAGCCGAATTTCTTCATGAGCGCGAGATGCGCCGGATGGCCCAGATGATGCAACTCTTGCCGATCGGGCGACAAATAGAACGGATGCTGCGGATCGCGCACATAGCGGGCATTGAGCGAACTGCCGCCAAGCAAGTTGAAGGCAATATCGTCCGTCAGGCGCTTCATGCCGCACATGTCGATCACGGCGGTGAACGTGCGCGGTGCGAGCTTGTTCGCCATGAGGCTCACATTGCCACCACCACTGCCGCCGGTGGTAAAGAGGCGCGTGCTGTCCAACTTGATGCCGCGCCGCTGAAGGTCACTCATCACGAAATGCAGTGCCCGCAGAGCATCCAGCGCCTGTAAATAACCAAAATCATACGGTTCCGGGTCCTTGATCGATGCCTGCGCACCGCTTTGCAGATAATCGACGCCAATGGCCACCACGTCGAAGTTGTTCGACAAGACTCCAGTATCCGCCGAGCCACCGGAGGCCTTGCCGCCCCAGTTGTGCAGCGACAGCATGATCCCCGTGCTCGGCCTGACGCCCTCGATCTTTGCGCCCGCACCTGGATAGCGCACATGCACCATGATCTCACGCGGTCCCGGCTTCAGAAGCCATTCCTGAACCGGAATGGACACAGTGCCCATCGTTTGAGGTAACTCGGGCTCAGCCTGCGCCATCGTCAACAGTGAAAGGAGAATCGCGAGTGTCTTCATGATTGAATCCTTACGCGTGCACGCCAAAAGGCCTTTCGATGCCGTCGGAGTGGTCCGCGCCAAGCGAAACGAATCCTCTGTGTGGAACAAGCGTCTCCTGATACTGGGCCGCACAGAGAAATGTGCAGAGCATTAGCCGAAGAAATGAGCATGCCTATTTCCGATCCAGCTTCTCCTGCTCCAGTGACTTCTTGATGGCGTCGTTGAAGTTCTTTTGAAACTCCCCGGGGCTCAACGTTACGCCGGTGGTCGCATGGCGCGCATAGTCGCCACCTTCCCAGCGCAAGTTCCGTATTTCCCGTGGGCCTTGCCAAGCATTGCCGTCCACTTTCACTTTCTGACCGTCCTTTACGACCTCGCCCTTGGGGCTGATGCTGAACTCGGTGACGGTTTGCCAATTGACAAGCGGATCAGTGACTTTGGGGTCGGTGGCGCTGAGTTCGCTAAGCTTCACTGAAACGGTCTGCCATTCATTGGAGGCGTTCAGCTTTTTGACTGCTGTGTAGTCCACTGCGGGCTTGCCGGGAATGATGGCGCCCCATGCGTTGCAATTGAAGGTGAGCACAAGTTGGTTTTCGGTCTCACATTTGATTTCAAAGTGCAACGTCGCCCCGTCTGGTCCGCGCCATTTGGCGTCCTTCAGCTTGCGGGTCGTTGCCGTCCACAAAGGCGCATGATTCCAGTTAAGGAGATACCAGTCATGCCAGCCGCGTGCGCCATCGTCGATGAGCCGTTCGGGTTTGTCCGTTGCCTTCACTTTGGCCTGCTCCAACTTCGCTGGCGCGACCGAAAGCATACGCGAGCTGATGGCAAAGACGGCGCTGCCTTCCTGCCCCGCCTTCTGCGCTCCGGTCTGGTATTGAGCCGGGGTATGATAGACGACGTTGGCGTAGGCAAAGATCGGCTGATCGAGATTCATCACCGGGCAGGGCGCGTTCCATTGTTTGCCCGTCTTCACGGCCTGCGCGTCGCGCCAGAAGCGCGTCAGTGCATGCGGGTCGAGCGAGTAATAAATGTCCACGTGCTGGACGGACTGCGAGTCATCTGGTGTGACCGTGATGCGCGGCACGCCGTCGTCGGTCTTGAGTTCCAGCACCATCTGCGGCGTGCGCGGCATCTTGAAGGCCGCGCCTTTCAAGTACTGCTCAAACCAAAGGTATTCGGTGATGGCGTGCTCGTCTGTGTGACGGTGATTCAGGTGCGGCGAAATGCTGAAGCGCAGGCGCTCGTCGGGCACGTTGCGCCAGTTCCACGCCATGTTGTCGATGTGTGCGTGGAAGTCGTTCGTCGGCGACAGCCAGAGCACCGGACACGTGAGGAGCGGGATGTAGGCATTGTCGGAAATGCAGGCCAGCTCCATGGGAGTGCGTTTCGTTCTGCTGCCGCCGGGCACCACACTCTCGCTTTCCACAAGGTCTCCCGAGCCACCGCATGACGGAACGGCGGCTTTGATGCGCTTGTCGATTCCCGCGAGATTGGTCGTGAGCTTGCCACCCATCGAATGCCCATGCGCACCGATGCGCGTCGCGTCCACTTCCGGTTGCTGTTCAAGAAAAGTAATGGCGCGGCGCGCGGCCATCAGCACGAGAAACCAATTGCTGTTCCTCGGCGACTCGACCGCGTCGAGCGTGAATTCATCCGGCGTGAGCGAGCCGGCGAAATGGTTCGCCTTGTTGCGTTGCGGCGGATGCGTGGCGTCGAGCTTGCCCCAATCGGTCTGCGGGCCGCTCCAGGTCTCCTGACCGAGACTCATTTTGTTGCCGCCCCAATTGATCGATAGGCTCGCATAGCCGCGCTTGGCATAAGTCACCACGCTGTTGAGCGAAGCCGACTGCCCACCGCCGTGCATTTCGAGAACGGCGGGAAGTTTCGTTCCGCCTTTCGGAAATGCATAGAAGGCAGCGACCCGAGACGGAGTTCCTTTAAAAACGCCGACCTGGTAACGGACAATCCGGCAGACGACTCCATTCTGCTCCCACCCCTTGAGGACCTCGGTTTCGAGCGGGTCCTTCCGCGGCTCAAAGTCAGCCCAAAGCTCCGTGAGCGACTGCGGTGGTTCACCGGCAGCAAGAGGTCCGAAAGAACCAAGAAGAGCTGAACACAAGAGGGCAAGGGATCGATTCATGAAGTGGGTTTCTGGGTGGGCAACTGAATGCAAAGGAGGATATGCCCGCACATCTTTCGGTAATGCATCGAATTGAGCGTCAGATTGCAAACACAGCCACCGCAAAGACGGCATCAAGGCCTCACATGACAGACAAGGACTAATGAGAGGACTCAAAGCCCTACTCTCATCACAACTTCTTGATCGAGATGTTGCGGAAGAGCACCGCATCGTTGTGTCCGGCGAAACCAAAGTGGCCGCTGGTCAGAGTTGCACCTGGGTGAGCTTTTTTGCCCATCACTTCGGCCATGTCCACCTTGCTGAGATCGCAATCGAGGATGGTCTCGCCATTGAGCACGACTTTGATCGTGGATCCCTTCACAGTGACCTCCTGCACGTTCCACTCGCCTGCAGGCTTCAAGTGACCTCGCTTGGCGGCTGCCATGCCATACGCGGAGCCGTGGTATTGGCGTGGATCGAGCTTGGCATATTTGGGAGCATCATTATCGAGCACCTGCAGCTCACACATGCCCACATAGGCCGTGTCTCCACTTCCGGGATAGCGGATCGCCAGACCATTGTTGCTACCTGCAGGAATTTTGATTTCCAGGCGCACAACAAAATCAGAATATTCCTCGTCAGTGAAGATGGTGCCGCCCTTGCCTGCCTTGCAGGCGATCGCACCGTCCACGACCTCATAGTTGTCCACCGGACCTTTCCATCCAGTGAAGTCCTTGCCATTGAAGATCGAGACGAATCCATCATCAGCGGCAAAAGAGGTGCTGGTGAGGAGAGCAAGGCATAGCAGGAATGGGCGGATGCAGTTCATGAGTGTGTTGGATTGGGTTGTGAGTGAAGTGAACGTCCAAAACGGGGCGAACATATCGAGTGCGCTGAGCAATCAGTAAGCTCCCTCAGCGCAGAACGGCAGATCGATTGGCACCATCATCCAAACGATCACGGAACAGTCGCTTTGACCTCCGCCGCCATCTCCAGCAGCGCGTCCATCATCTTCACGGATGCCTGAGATTCGAGATTGCAGGTGCCAGGCCAGGTTTCGTAACCGCCGAGTTCAAAATGACGCGGGGTGGGCATGTAGCCGTAGTAGCCGTTCGCCAACTCAACCATGAATGACTTCGCAAAGGGATTGCGCTTTCTGAACTCAACGCCTGTCTCGGCAAAAGTCTCCGTCGGGGTCGTGCCGACAGACACATCGCCGATGCGCAGGATCTGCACGGGTGTTTTTGTCTCCGGGCTGGCTTGAGCAAGGCGCTGCACGCGGCCCGCATAGGCCAGCGGCAAATCAGCTTTGCCGCCTTGAATGCGTGGTGCTTTGGCTTCGGTTTCTTTGGCCCAGGTGATGAGCTCGTCGGGAACTTTGCGCCACTTCACATCGAGTTCGCGATACCGTGCCGCAAGCGGGGCGCTGTTTTGCCATGTCTGTTTAGCCAAAGCACCGTTCACCTTTGTAGCCACATCTTCGGCGACATAGCGCATCTGCTCATACGGCTTCTTGCCCGGTTGAGGATTGCGGAAGTTGATGTTGTTCGCGTCGCCGCTGGTGCCATTGGCCATCATCGCGACAAAGGGCGGATACTCAGCGCCATCGGCCTGAAGTTTCTTCAAAGCCTCACAATACACGCCGTAGTAATCCGCCGAAATGTCCGCGCCGGTCACCCCGCCGACGTAATGCAGCGAGTAGGCCGAATAGACTGAGATCAATCGTCCGCCGGGCTCTCGCAAAGCGATGATGCTGATCGTTGGATCGGGCTCGCCCGCTGGCTTGACGAGCGCCGGATTGCCAGCGCCGGGATTCATCTTCACCTTGTCGATCTTGCCAAAAGGATTCGGCGGCATGGAGCCCTCTTTGAGGAACCAGCGGCGGATATGCACATGCTCCGGCACGTCCACCGTGCCAAACGCGATCTCCGCCGGGCGCAACAGATTCACCGCACGCCGCACGCCATCCGCGATGCGACGCGCGACAAACTTCTGGTAAACGGTCAGCTCCAAATCGGAAAAGAAGCCGCGCACCGGCCCACCGAGCGCATTCACGGCGGAATGCGTGTGCGTGCCGCTGATGAGCACATTCGCCGCCGGGATGCCGGTTTCCTTCTCGATCAACTCCCGCGCCTTCAACGACACGCTGCGGTGCAGGCCGAGCAAGTCACACACCACCAGCGCGAGCTTCGTTTTGCCATCATCAAGCACCAGGCAACGCGCATGCAGCTCATCATGAATGTGCGTGCAAGGATACGGCGAGAAACCGCCCACGACCTCGCCTCCGAGTTCAGGCGTGATGTTTGAAGTTGCTGCACCCGCCATCAGCGGAGCCTTGGGAGCATCGGCGGCGAAAATGGAAGTGGTGACGAATAGAGCGAGCAGGATAGTGCGCATAGGACCAATACAGCCTTCACAGTTCGGTTTTGTCACGGCTTCCAATCCGTCGGCAAAGTCAGCGACCATACTTCACTCGAAAGAGGTCGCGCATGACCGCCCGCGACCCACAGCTTGTCTTGGAACACGAATACCGAGTGTTCATGCCGTGCCTTCCAACAGGTCTTCGTTTCAAGTCGCTGCCAGTTTTTGCCATCCGCGCTGTGCCACACGTCGCCAAAGTTGTCCTTGTCCTTCGACCAGCCGCCCAGCACCCACATGCGTCCGCGATACACCACAGCCGAGAACCACAGTCTTGGCGACCACGGGGCAGCTTCGGTTTCGCAGGTCCACTTCACGCCATCGCTGGAGGACCACACGTCATTCTTCGCGTGATAGCTTGGCACATAGTTCCCGCCGCCGAAGACGTAGATCTTGTCGTTGAGCGCCACGGCCTGATGATAGCCGCGCGGTGACCAGCTAGCTTCTGCTGTTTCGAGTTTCCACTCCCTGCCATCGGCGGACGACCACACATCATTCTTCAAGCTCGTCTCAGTCCCAAAGTAGTAATCTTCGGTGCCGCCGAGCAGCCAAAGGCGTCCTCGATGCTCCACCAGCCCCGCCGCGAGCCGGGGCGTCCAACCGGCGGCAGCGGTGACTTGATTCCATGCGATACCTTCGCCCGATGACCACACCTGATTGCTCGCAGAGTGTCCTGGCAGGCGGCCCTTATACCAACCACCCATGATCCACATCTTGTCAGCAAACGTGATATTCATCGGCAGATCGCTGTGCAGCCACGGCGCATTCTTTTCGACAAGTTTCCACGCCTTGCCATCACCTGAGGCCCACACATCACGTGGCGGCTCCGCATACGACTGAAACCATCCGCCGCCGATCCAGAGCTGATCTTTGAAAACCCACTCCGCTTGCGAGTCACGTGCCTGCCATGGGGCGGTGCCTTCGAGAACCCAATCGGGTGTTTGCACTTGAGAATGGCAGATCGTGGAGAGGATCAGTAGGGCGAAAATCGGCTTCATGATTCAAAAGTGGCTGGAGTCCTTGTTGATAGACTTAATACCGATCAGCGGTGCGAGATTCTGCACCGTTTAGAGGCAGAATCCGTTTTTCCAAGCCGGTATGAGTGGCATAGCTTCACACAACCCATGCGCCTCCTCGCCGTACGACTCCAGAATCTTAACTCGCTCAGCGGGACGCATGAGGTGCGGTTTGATGTGGCGCCGTTGAGTGCGGCGGGGGTGTTTTTGATCACGGGGCCGACGGGCGCGGGAAAATCGACGTTGCTGGATGCGATGACGCTGGCGCTGTATGGCCGAGCGGCGCGTTACGGCAATGACAAGGCGGATGAGATGATGAGTCGGCATACGATGGAGTGTTTTGCCGAGGTGGACTTTGAAACGGGCGGGCGCAAGCTGCGCGCGACGTGGCGACTAGGTAAGACGAAGTCCGGCAACTTGCGACCTGTGCAGCGCACGCTAGCCGATGCGACAACGCTTGAAATCCTCGCCGACAAAGGCCGTGAGATGGATGCGATGATCGAATCGCTCACCGGGCTGGATGCGCAACGCTTCCTACGCTCCGTGCTGCTGGCTCAGGGGCAGTTCGCGGCGTTTTTGAAAGCGAAGCCGAACGAGCGGGCCGAACTGCTCGAAAAGATCACCGGAACGGAGATCTACAGTGATTTGTCCATGCTCGCTTACGAGACGCATCGCCAGAAGGACGAGCAAGGGAAGCAGCTCAAGGCCAGCCTCGGTGCGGTGACGGTGTTCGATGATGAGGCTCGCGCAAAGCTCGAAACCAGCCTCACCGAGATTCGCATAACAGCCGAACTGCTCACCACTGAAAGCCAAGTCACCTCGAAGCAATGGCACGATCAACGCGAGTATAGGTCTATCGTTGACGAGATCATGAAGCTCACTGAATCGGATCGTGCGCTGCAAACCACGCAGGTGGATGCATTGGCGGAGGTTTCCAAGGCCAAAGCTCTCGCCGATGCAGCGAAGCAGCAACGCGCGCAGCGTGAGCCGGTGTGGGATCGAGCGATGGGACTCGATACAGAGTCCAAGGTGGCGGAAACACAACTGACGAAAGCCATCGAGGACTTTCGAACGCTTCGTGAACAAACCAAGGAGGTCACGATGAAGCGTGAAGTCGCTGAGAAATCGCTCTCAGCGCATATCGAGGCGGCGCAGGCGCTTGTTGCATGGTTGAAGCAGAACGCGGGCGATGCCGAGCTGCCAGACACCTTACCGAAAATGCGATTGGCGTTACGCGATTGGCGCTCGGCTTTTGATAAACTCACTGAAGGCCGAAAGCGTCATGGTGAGGTTCAAACGCTGAATCTGAAAATCGCCGCAGCGGAAACACAGGCGGCCACTTTGGTAAAAAAAATCGCCGATGGTAAAGTGAAAGCCAAACTGGAGCGTGCCGAGTTGGAACGGCTCACGCAGGCGCTCGAAGCGCAGCGCGAGGTGGCACGTCAGGCGGAGCTGGTGGCCGGTTTTGATGAACACCGGCATGATTTGAAGACGGGAGAGCCTTGTCCTCTGTGCGGAGCGAAAGAGCACCCATTCGCGACGAGTGACGCGAGTTTCGATTCTCAACTCCAAACCGCGCGCAAGCTCCTTGTGGCGCTCGAGAAGCAGTGTGAGAAGGCGAATCGCGATTTGGTGATTCAGGAGCGTGAGCTGGCAAAGAGCGAAGTCGAATTAGCCGCTGAGCAGAAACACATCGCAGACATGAGGAAGCGGACGGCGGAGGTGGATGCGCCAACGGATGAAGTGCTGGAGCAGTGGAGCAAGGAGGAGGCGAACAAGCGGAGCGCGTTGGGATCTAATCCAGTTGCTTCGCTCGATGATGCAGAACGTGAACTCGACACACTGGAAAGGCGTGCCGCCACTTTTGTGAAGCAGCAGCAGGAAGCCGCCCAAAAGATGAGTGAGCGACAGAAGCTCGAAGGAGAGATCCAGCTCGCGAAGCAGGAGGAGTTAGCGAAGACGAAGCGACTCGATGAGCTGAAGGCCGAAGGAGTGATGCTACGAGGTAAATCGGAAGAGTTGAAGGCAAGGCTGAATGAGTTGCTTGGCGGGAAGTCGTTAAACGAAGATCGCCAGCAGCATGAAGTCCGCGTTGCGAATGCAGAGAAAGTATGGCGCGAGTCGGAGTCGAAGCTAAACGCGCTGCAAACGCAAATCGCGGCGACGAAGGCAAAGCTGGAGCAACTCGAAGTCCGCCGAGTTCCGTTTAAGGAGCAGACCTTGATTGGCGAGGAGGTTTTGAGCGAGCTGGAAGCTAAGGTAAAGCGCTTGAATGATGAGTTTGCGGCTAAACGCACCGAGGTGGGATCGCTGGAACAACAGGTGAAGAATGATGACGATGCGCGCAAACGGCGTGAGGCGGGTGGAGCGGAGTTGCTGGCCGCCGAGGCCGAGTCACTGCGTTGGGGACGTTTGAAGGAATTAATCGGTTCCGCCGATGGCGCGAAGTTCTCGCGTTTTGCGCAGTCGCTCACACTGCGGCAGCTCATCGGACTGGCGAACGAGCATCTGAAGGTGCTGGCGGAGCGCTATCGCCTGATGGCTGCGCTGGGCGATGAACTTGATCTTCGCATTGTGGATTTATATCAAGCGAACGTGGACCGGCCGATGGAGAGTTTGTCAGGGGGGGAGAGTTTCCTCGCAAGTCTGGCGCTGGCTCTTGGTTTGAGCGAACTGGCTAGCCGACATCATCCGATTGATTCGCTCTTTATCGACGAAGGCTTCGGCACACTCGATTCGGAGACCTTGGAAGTGGCGTTGAGTGCACTGGAGAACCTAAGATCACGCGGGAAGACGATTGGATTGATCTCGCATGTCGATCTGCTCAAGGAACGACTGACGACGCAGGTGCGCGTGCTGCGTGGGGCGGGAGGCACTAGTCGGATCGAGGTGGTGGCGTAAGGCGGCGAGTTCGTTGTCCGCACTTTACAATGATTTTACTGACGACATGGCAATGAATGCCAAGATAGCGACATGAAGCTTGTTTCCACCCTCGCAGCGTTCGCTCTCATATCATCAATCGCCTTAGCCGCTGATTTGGCAGAGGCTGGAAGTCCGCACATTACGGTCACTGGCACAGTCATCACTGAGGTCGTGCCAGACCGAATTGTCTGGTCGCTTGCACTGAAAAACACCGGCCTAGAGCTTGCCAAAGTGGCTGCGAAACATGCCGCGCTCAGTGCCGACCTGCTCAAGGCACTGAAGGAACTCGGCATTGAGGACAAGGAGGTGCAAACCTCGCAAATGGGGTTCGGGGAGAACATGGTCTATCGTAACAATGAAAATGTGAAGGAGGGGTATTTCGCCAGCACGTTGATTTCCTTCAAGCTCGCCGAGCTGATCAAGTACAAAGAGGTCTGGCTAACCCTTTCTGCCATGGATCATGTCTCCGTAAACAACGTTGCCTACGACCATTCGAAACGCATCGAGCTTCAGAAGGAGACGCGCAAGAAAGCTCTGCTCGCGGCCAAGGAGAAGGCGGGCGTCATGGCTGAAACACTCGAAGCTAAGATTGGCGAAGTGCTCGCGATAAGCGAAGACTCGGAAACCAATGGTGTTTGGAACAACCGGGCAAACCTGCTCAATGGCAACAACAGCATCCAGGCAATCGCCGTAGCCGCTGATGGCGAAAACGGCAGCTCCATCGCTCCCGGCACCATTCCGATCCGCATGCGCGTTTTGGTGACGTTTCGACTGCTCAATGGTGCGAAGTAAAGAGAGTCTGCCGAACGGGCTCAGGATGGGAAGATTCTTGCTTGCCTGGGTTTTGACGGCGGGCTTGCGGTTGGCGACTTTGGATGGCAAAATCATGCCCATGACTGCGACACTGACATTAGACAACTCAGGGAGGCTCCTTCTGCCCGCCCAAATTCTGCGCGTGCTTGGCATGCAGCCCGGAGTTGAAATGAAAGTGGAAGTGACTCCAGGGCGCATCGAGTTACTCGCCGCACAGGAGGACGATGTCCCGGTGATCACCGAGCTGTCAGCGGACGGGAAGCTCGTTTTCCCCGTGGGTGTCAGACCGCTTTCGGCAGAAAAGATCGTCGCTGCCATCAAGGCAGATCGGGAAGACCGGATCAATAAGCTCAGCCGCCGATGAGAGTGCTGTGCGACTCTTCCGTGCTCATCGCGGCCTTGCTGCCGACGGAGGATCATCACGCGGCCAGCGCGGCGGTGCTGAACGGAGCCGATACCGTGGTCGTTCATGTTCATGCGCTGAACGAGACCTTTGCCACGCTCACTGGCGGATCGCTTGGTTTTCGAGTGGATGTGGATCTCGCCGCTCGTTTGATTCGGGAGAATATCGTCGCACGAGCCACTATGATCGTGCTAGATGCAGAGGAAGTCATTGATGCACTGGACAAGGCCCGTGCTCATGGAGTCCGTGGCGGGGGCGTTTATGACTACATGCACTTGGTTGCGGCTCGGAAAGGCAAGGCCGATGCTCTCTACACATTGAACCTCACCGATTTCCAATACCTGCAGCGCGAGGGCGATCCAGAGATTCGGTGCCCGTGATGATCAGCGCATTCACCCCGCGCACCACGAGGAAAACTCACTCCATAGGTAGCCCCGCCCGCGGCACTCTACACCCACAGCGCTTCCAACCGCTTCACGCTCACGGGCTGCGCGGTGCCGAGTTCTTGGGCGAAGACCTGCACGCGGTACTCTTCCATCATCCAGCGGAAGGTTTCGTGTTGGGATTTGGGGACGTGGGATTGCCAGTGGTCGAAGTCGGTGATGAAGAGGGCTTTGTCGGCGTCTTTGGCGGGATTGGCGAGGTAGCGTTCGTTGCGGACTTGGATGGCTTTTAAGTAGCGGGGCAGGTGCTGGAGCTGCTCGTGGGGCGTGGTGGCGAGGAGGTCGGCGGGGATGAGGCGGACGAGGTCGTGTTCGAGGCCGGGATAGCGTTTGCTGGAGGCGAGGAGCTTGGCGCGCTGATCGTGGATTTGAGTGAAGAGCGTCTTCACGCGATGCGTGACGGCGGGGAGATCGCGGCGGACGGTTTCGCAGAGGTTTAAGAAGCGTTTCTCGGTGAGCGGGAAGGCGGGCTGTAGGCGCAGCATGTGCGCGAGGATGTGCTCGTGGGCCTGGGTGCTGAGATTGGACGCTGGGGCGGCGGTGGGCTGGATTTGAGTGAGTGCGCCGAAGTTATTGGCCACAGGTGCTTTGGAAGCGGGTGCGCTGATGCTGCGGAGTTCTTTGGGAAGCCAGAGGAGGTCTTTGGCGAGCGTGTTTTCGGCGAGCTGACGAATGGCAGCGGGGGTGGTGCGTGCGGCTTCGGCTTGGGTGCGGAAGAGGCGGACGTCGATCTCGTTTTCGCGCAGGACGAGGCCGAGATAGCCGAGGATGGGTGTGCCGTTGAGTTCTTCAACGATGATGGTTTCTGGTAGGTCGCCGAAGGACCAGGACTTCAAGGCGAAGCGTTCGACGCGTGGCAGCAGCTTGTCCCAGGCGTCGGAGCGCGGGTCCTGCTTTTGCATGCTGGTGCGAATGGTGTCGAGGTCACGGCTGGAGGCGATGACGGTGTTGTTCTTCTTCGGATCGAGCACTTCGACGCGTGGCTGCAAATGCGCGGGCAGGCTTTGTGGTGGCCAGTCTTCAGCGCGCACCTGGATGCGATAGCGGCGTGTGATAAAATCTGCGAGTGCGTCGAGGAAGGCTTCGCGGCCGGGATCGAAGTCTGCGGCGATTTCGCGTGCCTTGGGATCGATGGGCATCAACTGGCGGCGAATTACCTTGGGCAGCGCACGCAGCATGACGTTGGCGAGTTCTTCGCGAATGCCGGGCACCATCCACTGAATCTGGCCGCTGGTGAGATGTCCTGCGAGCTGAGCGGGAACGCGCACGGTGACGCCATCGTTTTCTTCGCCGGGCTGGTAGTTATAAGTGAGGGGCAGCGCGGTATTGCCGAGGGCCACCTGATCCGGGAACATCTGCAGGTCGGCCGCGAACTCTTCACCGGCGGTGAGTTCCTGTTCGGTGGCGCAGAGGAAATTCGGCTGCTCGTCGATTTGCTCGTTGACCAAGCGGTTTAGGTCGTGAATCGACGAAACGTTTTTGATGCGTGCGTCATAGAAGCTGAACAGGCGCTCCTCGATGGCATAGACGCGATTGCTGCGCACGCGGGTGAGCATCGTTTCAATCTTCTGCCGCAGCTTGTTGTTGTGCGCGTAAAAGCGCAGCGTGATGGGCACCTCCTGGCTGTCGATAAGGGCGGCGCGGATGAACATCTGCGTGGCCCCGACGGCATCGACCTTGAGGAAGTCGATGTGCTGGCGCTTAACCTCCAGGCCGTGAATGAGCACGCGCTGCGTGACGAGGACGCGCCCGGCTTTGAGGTTCCAATGCGGCTCGCTGTATTTGAACTGGCAGAGATGCGCACCGAGTTCGGCGATCCAGTTGGGATCAACCTTGGCGAGTGTGCGCGCAAAGAGCTGCGAGGTCTGCACGATCTCGCCAGCGACAACCCACGGCGGCTGGCGGCCTTTGTCCTGGCCGGGCTTGCCCTTGCCGTTTTTCTCGCGGCGTTCGTAGAGATTCGAGCCGGGGAAGACGGACACCTCGCGATTGCCCGCAGCCTTGTAGAGGTTGCGCTCCTCCTTCATGGCGATGTGGCCAAGCTGCGCGGCGAGGATGCAGCGGTGGATTGAATCATCCAGACTCATTCTCTTCTCCGCGTCCTCTGCTCCTCTGCCCCTCTGCGGCAAATTCGAGTTTCCAGGACGTTCGGTTTGGCCGCAGAGGGGCGGAGAGGCAGAGGGGGCAGAGTTTTGATTTTTTAAATCATCCCTGAAACAGTCGCAGAGCTGGTTCCAGACATCGCGCCACTCCTGCATGCGGGTGAAGGAGAGGAAGTGCGAGCGGCAGAATTTGCGCAATGCATTGGTGGTTCCGGGGGTGGCTTGCCAGATCTTGAGCAGCGTGAGGAAGTCGGACTCGGGGGCGGCGAAGGCTTTGTGCGCGGCGTTGGCGAGTTCGCGCTTTTCTTCGGGGCGCTCGCGTGGATCGGGAATGCTGAGGCCGGCGGCGATGATGAGCATCTCGGGCAACGCTTTCTCCGTGCGTGCCTGCAACAACATGCGGCCGAGCGTGGGATCGAGCGGCAGGCATGCGAGTTCGCGCCCGAGCGGCGTGAGCTCGTGCGTTTCGTTGAGCGAGCCGAGTTCGTGCAGCAGGTCGTAACCGGCGCGAATCGCGGCGCTGACGGGTGGATTGATGAAGGGGAAGTCTTCGATCTCGCCGAGCTTGTAGGCCTTCATGCGCAGGATGACTTCGGCCAAATTCGCGCGCTGAATCTCCGGCATGGTGAAGCGGTCGCGCTTCTCAAAATCTTCCTGCGAGTACAAGCGAATGCAGATGCCGTCCTGCACACGGCCTGCACGACCAGCGCGTTGGTTTGCGCTGCTTTGTGAGACGGCCTCGACCGGCAGGCGCTTGGTACGGGTGCGTGGATTGTAGTGACTGATGCGTGCGAGGCCGGTATCCACCACGTAACGAATGCGCGGAATGGTAATGGAGGTTTCGGCGACGTTGGTGGCGATGACGACGCGACGTTTGCGGCCGGGCTGGAAGATGCGCTGCTGCTCGGCGGAGGCCATGCGGCCGAAGAGTGCGAGCACTTCGAAGCCAGAACCGAGGCGGCCGTCGAGCAGATCACGCGTGTCGCGGATGTCACGCTCTGTGGGCATAAAGACGAGCACGTCGCCGTCGTCGGTTTCAATGAGGGCGTTTTCGACGGCGGCGGCGGCACCGTCGATGAAGCCAAAGTCGTCTTCGCCACCGGAGAGCGGCGCGTAACGGATATCGACGGGAAACATGCGCCCGGAGACTTCGATGATAGGTGCGCCCCCAAAGGCAGCGGAGAAGGCTTCGGTGTCGATGGTCGCGGAAGTGACCAGGAGCTTGAGATCGGGGCGCTTTTTGAGCAAACCGACGAGATAACCAAGGAGGAAGTCGATGTTGAGAGAGCGTTCGTGCGCTTCATCGAGAATGAGCACGGAATAGTTCCGCAGCATCGGATCGCTCTGGATTTCGGCCAGCAGGATGCCGTCCGTCATGAACTTGATGCGCGTGTCGCGGCTGGTGTCGTCGCTAAAGCGCATCTTGCAGCCGACTTCGCGGCCCCATGGCACATTCAGCTCCTCCGCGACTCGTTTCGACACGCTCATCGCCGCGACGCGACGTGGCTGCGTGCAGCCGATCTGGCCGCGTACGTCGTGCAACGCTTCGAGGCACATTTTCGGTAACTGCGTGGTCTTTCCCGAGCCCGTTTCGCCCGCGAGGATCACGACTTGGTTTTGTCGAATGGCCGCGACGATCTCGTCGCGGCGGGCCGTGATGGGCAGGTCGGGCGGATAACTAATGTGCGGCATGAAGGGAAGCGGGCGCGGATGCTACACGCTTGCGGCCATCATGCAGCCAGTTTGAGCGAACGTCAGATCGAGCGCGGCATGTCGCCGCGTGGCGTGAACTTGACGTTCTGCTGCGGCACTTTGGCTCCGGCTTTGATCCAAGTGCGCAGAGTTTCGATGTCTGCTTTGCTGATCGCGTGACCCGTTGGAGGCATGGCACCGGCAATGGTGTCTGGAAAGGTGACGACTTGGAAGAAGCGGCTCATCTCCGGCTTACCGGGTACGATCCAGTGCTTGCCGATGAGTTTTGACAACGCGTGCGTGTCGTTGATCGGCGGCATGGTGGAGAGGCGGTTGTCGCCGTGGCAGTGGACACAGTTAGTTTCGAGCACGGTGCTCACGGCGGCGAAGGCTTTGGCTTCAGCGGGAGTGGTCGGTGTGGTGCTGCAACTGGCGAGCAGCGCGGTCAAAACGGCGGCGGCGAGAATGGATGGCTTCATGACGCAGCATGCCTGCATTTCGTGATCGTGAAATCAGAATGCTTGTGCGCGGATTGGCTCATTCCTCGTCCTTGAAGTAGTCGGCTTCGGTCATCTCGAAGACCTTGCGTTGCGGTTTGACCATCCATTTGCCGGAATCGGGGTAGTGAATCACGTCGGCCTGCGGATGGTCGGCGATGACGATGTAGGTGAGATCTTCGGAACCAGTGTTGATGAGTTGATGTGCTTCGCCGGGCGGGAAAACGAGATAGTCGCCGGCTTGGATCGCTTCTTTACCCTTGGGCGTGCGCACCTTGCCGCTGCCGCTGAGGATGTAATAGGCCTCCCATTGAGCGGAGTGCTCGTGGAGTGGGAAATTGATTTTCCCAGCTGGGATGCGGTGGATTTCGAGGTCAAAGGGGTGCCCGCCGCCCCAAGTGCCGATGTCCTTCTGCCCGTCTGCCGCCTGCGAAATACTGCGGCGCTGGATGCCATACTTGCCCTTGGGGGAGTTTTGCGCGGTCCAGGGGAGGTCTTCGGTGTGAGTGCGAGTCATGGCGGAGGCTGTAGCACGCGGTGGGCGATTTGGCGTGACTGGAGGAAAGTTTTTTCAAAGGAAAGGCATCCGCCGCTTGCCAAACAGGCGTTTCCAATGCAGTTAGAATCATTCTAATTCTAAATACTCATGCCTCCCTCCACTCCACGCTCACCCGCTAAAGTTTCCGGCTTGGACTGCCGTCTCGCCGTGCTGGGCGCTGACGTGCGCCTGACCCCTCACCGCCGCGAGGTTTTCGATGTCCTCGCCGCTTCCACCGATCACCCGACGGCCTACGACATCCTAGATCGCGTCAAATCCCGCTCCCCGCACATCTCCCTGGCGACTGTTTACAACTGCCTGGAGCACCTCAACAGCCACGGACTCATCAAGCTCGTCCACCTCGAGCGCGGCCAGTCCCGCTACTGCGCCAACCTCCACGAGCACGTCCATTTTCACTGCGAGACCTGCGGCAAAGTCATCGACGCACACCCTGCCGCTGACTTTGACCCCGCTGCTTTCTGGAACCTTCCCAAAGGCACCAAAGTCACCCACACTGACCTTGCCATCCACGGCACCTGTTCCGCCTGCGCGGCCAAATCATAAATCATTTCCTCTCCCCACATGCCCCTCGAAATCAAAAACCTCCACGCCCAGATCCCCGGCCGCGAAATCCTCAAAGGCCTGAACCTCACGATCAACCCCGGTGAAGTCCACGCCATCATGGGCCCGAACGGCTCCGGCAAGAGCACGCTGAGCAAAGTGCTCTGCGGCCACAGCGATTACGAAGTCACCAGCGGCGAAGTGCTGCTGGATGGCGAAAACATCCTCGACATGGCCGTCGATGCCCGCAGCCGCGCCGGTCTCTTCCTCGCCTTCCAATACCCGCACGAGATCCCCGGCGTCAGCAACGCCAACTTCCTCCGCGCCTCCTTGAAAGCCCGTCTGCCGAAGGGCGAGGACATCGACGCCGTGAAATTTTATAAACAGCTCTACGCCCGCATGGACCAGCTCGAAATGGACCGCAGCTTCACCAGCCGCAGCGTCAATGAAGGCTTCTCCGGCGGCGAAAAGAAGCGCAACGAGATCCTCCAGCTCATGATGCTGGAGCCGAAATACGCCATCCTCGACGAAACCGACTCCGGCCTCGACATCGACGCCCTCAAGATCGTCTCCCGCGGCGTCAACGCCATGCGCAGCGAGAACCGCGGCTTCCTCGTCATCACCCACTACCAGCGCCTGCTGAACTACATCCAGCCCGACATCGTCCATGTCCTCAAAGACGGCCGCATCGTCAAAACCGGCGGCAAAGAACTTTCCCTCGAACTCGAAGAACGCGGCTACGACTGGGTCCATGAGGAGCCTCTCGCCGCTGCTGCTTAATCGCCAATCACCTTCATGAAACCCACCGTTTACATCGAAACGACCATCCCAAGCTACCTTGTGGCCCGGCCGAGTCGTGATGTGGTGCTGGCGGGACATCAGCAGGTCACCCATGACTGGTGGCAGCAGTCGCGGCCCAATCACGATCTCTTCATCTCGCAATACGTCGTTGATGAAGTTTCGCGTGGAGAACTCGAGATGGCGCAGAAGCGTCTGAGTGTGCTTCAAGGCATCCCTCTCCTTTCTCCAAGCGTGGAAACCGAGTCGCTGGCACAGGAGCTGATCCAGCGGCTGAATCTTCCTGAGCAGGCGAAGACGGATGCGTTTCACATCGCTATCGCCGCCGTTCACGGCATCGACTTTTTACTGACTTGGAACTGCACCCACATCAACAACATGCACATGCAGCGACGCATTGAAATCGCCTGCAGCGAGGCGGGTTATTCGCCACCTGTGATTGGAACCCCGGAGGAACTCATCTGACATGACCACCGATCCCATCGTCGCCGAAGTGCGAGCCAACCGCGAAGCCATCTTCGCCGAATGCGGCTACGACCTTGACCGCTTCAACGCTCGCATGCGTGAAGTCGGCGAGCAGCTCAAACGCGAGGGCTGGGTCTTCGCCGATCGCCCCATCGTCCGCCGCAAACCGGTCACCTACGAGGCTGGCATGACCGAATCATCCGGCGTGCGTGAAGATCCTCCCGCATAGACTGAGCCCTAATCACTACTGACTTTTCACCTCTAACCTTTTACTTTTATGGTTACCGCCCCAGACTCCACCCTCGTTCCCGAGGCCAACGACATCTCCGACATCAAGGCCGACAACACGGGCAACTTCACCTTCCCGGAGCGCAACAAGTTCGACTCCGGCTTCGGCATCACGTCGAAGACCATCGACTACATTAGCGATGTGAAGGGCGATCCTGATTGGGTGCGTGAGTTCCGACACAAGGCTCTCAAGGTCTTCCAGGACAAGCCCATGCCCACGCATTGGGCCACGAAGGACCTCGAAAACATCCACTTCGACGAGTTCCGTTATTACCTGAGTGACGGTCAGAAGCCGAAGCGCTCCTGGGACGACGTGCCGGAGGATGTGAAGAAGACTTTTGATCGTCTCGGCATCCCTGAGCAGGAACGAAAATTCCTCGCGGGCGTTGAGGCGCAGTATGACAGCGAAGCCGCCTACTCGAACATCAAAGCCGCCGTCGCCGAGCAGGGCGTCATCTTCGTCAACAGCAGCGAGGGCCTTAAAGAGCACCCCGAGATCTTCAAGAAGTGGTTCGGCAAAGTTATCCCGACTGGCGACAACAAATTCTCCGCGCTCAACAGCGCCGTGTTCAGCGGCGGCTCGTTCATTTACGTCCCACCCGGCGTGAAGGTGAAGCACCCGCTCCAGGCCTACTTCCGCATCAACAGCGAGCAGTTCGGCCAGTTCGAGCGCACGCTCATCATCTGCGACGAAGGCAGCGAGGTCATGTACATGGAGGGTTGCACCGCGCCGAAGTTTGAGACCGCCACGCTTCACAGCGCCGTCGTCGAACTCGTCGCCCTCAAAGGTGCCAAGATCCAATACGTCACCGTGCAAAACTGGAGCAGCAACGTCTTCAACCTCGTCACCAAACGCGGAATCGCCATGGAAGACGCCGAAGTGCGCTGGATCGACTGCAATATCGGCAGCCGCCTCACCATGAAATACCCCGGAGTCATCATGAAGGGCAAACGCGCCCGTGGTGAGGTCATCAGCATCGCCCTCGCCAACAGCGGCCAGCATCAGGACACCGGTGCCAAGATGGTGCACGCCGCCGATGACACCACCAGCAACGTCATCAGCAAATCCATCTCCATCGGCGAAGGCCGCGCCACGTATCGTGGCCTCGTGCACATCCCGAAGCACCTCAAAGGCTGCAAAAACAACACCGAGTGCGACGCGCTGCTCATCAACACCAACAGCCGCACCGACACCTACCCGGCGATCTCTGTCCGTGGTAATCAGCACAGCACCCAGCACGAAGCCAGCGTCAGCCAAGTCAGCGCCGATCAAATCTTCTACCTCATGCAGCGCGGCCTCAGCGAAGCCGAAGCCATGAGCTTGTCCGTCAACGGCTTCATCAACGATCTCGTCAAAGAGTTCCCCATGGAATACAGCGTCGAACTGAAGCGCCTCATTGATCTCGAAATGGAAGACAGCGTCGGCTGATCTCACGACAAGCCTATCTCTTCACGTCATCGCCATTGTTCGCACGCATGCCCACTCTCGCCCCAGTTCCCCAGACCTCCTCCATGCCTTCCGAAGCCGCTCCTGCCGCCGCGCCATCTGCCGGACTCGAAATCATCGTCCCTGCACGCGGAAAATCCTCCGCGCCCGCTTGGTTCCTCGAAAAAGCCGCTGCTGCATGGAGCAACTTCCAATCCTTACCCGTTCCAGGTCTCAAGGACGAAGCCTGGCGCTACTCCAACGCCAAAAAGATCGCGCTGAGCACTTACCAACCCGCCGCAGCCGCCAATGAGCACCTTGAAGCCGAAGCCGTTGCCGCATCGTCAGGCCTCGCCGAAACCGCCGCACGCTTTGTCTTCGTCAACGACCGCCTCGTCGTCGCCGAAACCGACAGATTGCCCGCAGGCGTGATCTGCCTCCCATTTGAAGAAGCGCTGCAATCTCAAGCCGCACTCCTGCAGCAGCATTTCATGCAGCGCGAGATGACTCTCGGCTCCGCCAAGTTCGCGGCGCTGCATCTGGCCCATGTTCGTGCCGGACTCGTCATTCTCGTGCCCAAAGGCATCGCCATTGAGCAACCGATCGAGGTCTTCCACTGGATCGCCGCCGAGCACGCCGCCATTTTCCCGCACACGCTCATCGTCACCGAGGACAACGCCGATGTCACCGTCGTCGATCACTACCGCACCTTGAAAGCCGAGACCGGTCTCAGTCTCGCCGTGGCCGATCTCGTCGCCGGCAAAGGCAGCCGCATCCGCTACATCGCCTGTCAGGAACTTGGCGACAAAGCGCAGGCCATGCATCTCTCCAGCACTGTCACCGCACGCGATGCGCAGGTAAAAAATTTCCAGGTCCAGCTCGGTGCCGAGTTCAGCCGCAGCGAAAGTGTCAGCGATCTCCTCGGCGAAGGCTCCCACAGCGACATGCTCAGCGTCGCACTACCTACCGGCGATCAAATCGTCGATCAACGCACGCTGCAAAACCACAAGGCCCCCCACGCCACCAGCGACCTGCTTTACAAAAACGCCCTTTACGGCAAATCGCGCTCCATTTTCAGCGGCCTCATCACAGTCGATAAAGAAGCGCACTTCACCGACGCCTACCAGACCTGCCGTAACCTCCTCAACAGCGACGAAGCCGAGGCTACATCACTCCCCGGCCTCGAAATCAACGCCGACCAGGTCAAATGCAGCCACGGAGCCACCAGCGGCCCCATCAGCGACGAAGAACTCTTCTACCTCAAAGCCCGCGGCATCACCGACGGCGAAAGCCGCAAGCTCATCGTCGAAGGCTTCCTCGCCGACGCCCTCGCCAAACTCGGCAACGGCCCCATCGCCGACATGGTCGTCTCCCGCATTCACGAGAAGCTGATCCTAGCCGTTTGAGCGAAGTGTTCTGCTCATGCTAGGGCTGGAATCACTCCCACGGAGAGATCCACAGGGCAATCTTTGAAACTCGGAGTCAGCCGCGTCCACATCTGCTTCACTGCTTCAGCCAGCAGTTGTACATCACCGCGCGCGTCGTGGCGTTTGACGCCCTCGCTTGAGAGCCCCAAGCGGCTTAGCACTGCGTCCAAACCATGGCCGCCTTTGCCGCCCCAGATTTTGCGGGAGAATGAGCGCGAATCTAGGGCACTCGTTTCCCGCACTGGGATGCTGTGGCGCATGCAGTTCTCGGCAATGAAGCGCATATCAAACCGCAGGCCGTTATGCGCGATCAATGTCGCATTTTGACCCACGAAGCGAGAGAACTGCATCAAAACGTCCACAGGCGAAGGCGCATCCGCGACTTGAGATTGTGTGATCCCCGTCAGCTTTGTGATGAACGATGGAATGTGGTTCTCCGGTCGCACATAACTGTCAAAATACTCACCTGCATCCCACCGACCGTTCTGCACCTTCATCGCTGCGATCTGGATGATCTCATGCTGGGAGGGTAACAGGCCGGTCGTTTCGAGGTCGAAGATGATGAGGTTCATGAATGAGGTGGAACCCGCCATCGCGTTCCACTCCTCTGTTGCTTCCATCATTCGTCGAATGCAAGGCATTAAACAAACACTCGCGGCACACGCGCGTTGATGTTCGTCAGCACTTCATACGGAATCGTCCCTGCCCAGTCGGCTACATCCTGCGCGGTGATGGAGTCGCCGATGAGCGTCACCACATCGCCATTGTAGGCGGTGCCCCATTCGAGGTTCACCATGAACTGGTCCATGCACACGCGGCCTACAATGGGATGCTGCTGACCACGAATGATGACTTGCCCGCGATTTGAGAGCGCGCGGAAATAGCCGTCGCCATAGCCCACGGGCACGGTGACGACGCGCACTGGATGATCACTCTGCCAGGTGCCGCCATAGCTCACGGGATGGCCAGGCTGCACCACTTTGAAGAACACGACCTGTGATTTCCAACTCAGCGCAGGCTTCAAGGTGACGGTTGGCTTTACTTCACGCGATGGATAGACGCCGTAGAGCATGATCCCAGGCCGTACGAGGTCGAGATGGCTCTCAGGAAGCTGCAAAATGCCGCCGGAGTTGGCGATGTGGCGTTGTGGCGGTTTGAGGCCGCGCTTCGCATAGAATTCGAGGGCTTCATGGAATCGTGCGAGTTGCTCTTTGGCACTGGAAAGGTCTTCCGCGTCCGAATTGGCGAAGTGTGAGTAGATCCCGGCGATTTCGACATGGGCGAAGCTCAAGCTGGCCTCCAGCAACTTCTCGGCGCTGTACCAATGCACACCGATGCGCTCCATGCCGGTGTCGATCTTCAAATGCACGCGTGCTTTCGTCTTCGCTGCTGCTGCGGCATCATCAATCTGCCGCAGCTTGTCGATGGACGACGCCGTCATCATCAAGTCATGCGCGATGAACTGCGGAATCTGCCGCGTGGCCACACCACCGAACACGAGAATCGGCACCGTGATGCCCGCCTGTCGCAAGACGATGGCTTCCTCCAGCAAAGCCACGCCAAAGCATGTCGCGCCATGTTTCATCAAATGCTGCGCGACCTCGACAATGCCATGTCCATACGCGTTCGCCTTCACCACCGGCATCACCTCCGCCACACCGACATGCGCCCGGATTGCGTCAAAATTCTGCGCGATCATGCCGAGATTGATTTCGACGTGCGTTGGTCGGATGGCGTCCATGGAGTGCAAAGCATTCTATGCCGACGAATCGTCGGCGCTCCACATCAATCCGGCTGGAGGCTTTACTTTCCGCCGTCTTTCTGCACGCGCATCAGCAGGCCGATGACTTCATCCAGCGCTTTCGGAGCTTTATCGACGCCGCTGTTGGTGCAGGCCAGCATCGCGAAACCTTTCTCCGGTGCCAGCCACGTTACGCTGTGGTTCATCGTGTTGGTGCCATTGTGCGTGATCACCTTGCCGCCCCATGCTCGCTCCAGACAGGTCCAGCCATACGCATAGTTGCCGCCAAAGGGAGCCGTGCGCAGATGCTGATACGTTTCGGCCTTTAGCAGCTTCCCCTTCCCATTCACGCCAGCGAGATGCTCGGCGATAAAGCGCGCCCAGTCGGCCATCGGCGCATGCACGGCTCCCGAGGGTGCCATGACGGGAGGATTGTCCATGCTGGGGCCGTTTTTGGGTGTTGGCGTTCCGCTGCTGAGATGTGGCCATGGCTGATCGATCTTTCCGACTTTGCCTGTGCCGCCAAAGCCAGTCTGCGTCATGCCTAGAGGCTTGAAGAGCTGGTCTCGCATCAAATTTTCCCATTGCCGATCATTCACCTCCTCCAGCATGTGCGCTGCCAGCACGTAGCCCAGGTTTGAATACAGATACTGCGCCCCTGGTGCCGCCATGTCCTTCAGGCCCGTGACGCTTTCGAGGATCATCCCGCGCTGTTCTCTCAAGGGCTTGCCGCTCAGCAGTGACAATGCCCACAGCGTGTTCGCGGGCAGACCCGAGCGGTGTGTGAGCAGATGAGTCAGCGACAGTTTAGCGAGTGGTGAGCCCTGGAGCGCTTTGAGTTTCGGGAATACCTCGCTCAGCGTCGAGTCCCAACGAAGTTTGCCCGCCTCCACCGAGATCGTGATCAGTGTGGCCGTCATCGCTTTGGTATTGGAGCCGAGATGCCAAACGTCATCCGTTGTCACGGCGATCTCCGTGCCCACTTTGCGCACACCCGTCGCCACCTTGAGTTGCGCGCCGTTCGTCGTGACAAAGGCACCCGCCAGCGCTGGCAAATCATGCTTCAAGCGGATGCTTTCGAGTTCTCGTTGGTAGTCCGCTTGTTCCCATGCTGCCCGGGTGGACAGCAGTGGCATCGAGGATAGAGCTGCAACAACAGAGCGTCGAGTGAGAGGCATGGCTCGAGTTTATACCCAGCACGCTGCGTATTTGCCAAGCTCAATTCACGCCTCAGCCCAGGATCGCTTTCAACTTCGCCGCGATCTCTGCAAACGCTTCATCACTCAGCGCCGGTGTCGCAGCGGCGGCCATGGGTAGGCCTTCCTCCGGCAGGGTGATCCATGAGCGACAGCCGCCGTAGCTCTTCGCATAAGGGAAGTGCCAGCGCTGCGGCAGCTTGTAGGCGCGCACAAGGGCTACATGCAGACAGGTTTCATCATCGTAAATGAAGCGCTCTTTGACCACGTCCTCGTTCCAGATGTGCAGCGGAGCCAAAGCGGCGACTTTCTCCCAGTCGGTAACTTTCCAGACTTGCTCCAGCGTGGCGCAGCCGTCGATATCGACGGTTTGGCGCTCTTCTTCCGGCGGGAAGTCACTCTGCGTGTTTTCGGGCACCCAGTTCAGTTTATCGGCTTGAGTGTGAAACCAAGTCGGGAAGAGAAAGAACTCGCGATGCTTCCACTCAAAGCCGCCACGGCCTTCATGAATGCCGCCTTTGCGCAAAATGATGCTGAACTGGCCTTGCGCGAGCGCATCGCAGACGAAGGACCATTCTTTGAATCCGGTGGGAGCAGTGAGGGTGGGCATCGTTGCGAATACTACGAGGCTGGTGGGGCTGCAAGTGCTCGCGCTGCACGGAAATAGCGGCATGATGCACCACGTTTGCTTTTACGATGGTTCCCTTCCTCTTATGAAAAAACTCATCGCTCTTCTTTGTCTCCTCGCCACACCAGTCGTGGCCGATTTGTCCACGCATGCGATCTTCAAGCACTACATTGGCACATGGGCTGCCGCAGGTGAGTTGAAGGGCGCGGACGGCAATGTCTTGAAAATCTCAGAAGAGTGGACTGGCAAGGTTGATGGTGACAACGGTTTCCTCATCGAAGGCACACGCACCATCAATGGTGATAAGCAGCCGTTTAAGTGGACGATCACACACAATGTTGGCGCAGATAGCTTTGAGGCTGTTTTGACCGGAGTTGATGCGCAGCAGACGATCCGTTTTGAAGGCAACGCTTCGCTGGTGAATCAGACACTTGAACTCAAATCAATCACCGGCAGCGGTCAAAGCTCGATCACCATCTTTGAATCGTTCTCCGGTGATGCCAAAGATGTCATTGAGAGTAAGGTCACGTTCACTGGCGATCAGGGGCAGACGACACTCGAAGGTGTGATCAAACATCAAAAGGAGAAACAGCCATAGTGAACATCACCGACTGGGATCAGGCCTATCAGCAGAACTTCACGCCTTGGGACAAAGGCATGCCATCACCGCCGCTGGCGGAGTGGCTTTCAAGAAACAAGCTCACAGGCCGTGTTTTGGTGCCTGGTTGCGGGGTTGGGCATGATGTGGCGCATCTCGTTGCGCAAGGCATTGACGCGTATGGTCTTGATATTGCGGAGACGGCTATCCAGCGGGCGAAAGAGCGTTATCCACAATTGGCGGAACGCTTTGTGCTCGGAGACTTGTTTGAGTATCGCGGGAAGTTCGATGCCATCATTGAACACACGTGCTTGTGCGCACTACCGCCGGAGTGGCGTGAGCGCTATCGCGATACGGTAGCGTCACTGCTCACGTCAGGAGGATTGCTCACGGGTGTGTTTTTCATCAACCCAGAGATGGATCCGGGTGAAACGGGTCCGCCGTTTGGCATCTCAGTGGATGATATGACGACGCTGTTCGCGCCTAGCTTTGACTTGATCGAAAGCTATGTGCCCACAAGCGCATTCCCGGGCCGGGATGGCCGTGAATGCGTGCGCGTGATGCGGCGGAAGTAAATTCAGGTCGAGTGCCGCAGGTCAGGCGTTGGCATTTGCCCAATCGATGGCAGCGCGGCAGATTTCCCAGAAGCTGCCGGGTTCCATGCTGGCTCCGCCGACTAGGGCGCCGTCAATGTCAGGCTGACTGATGAGTTCGGCCATGTTGTTGGGCTTCACGCTGCCGCCGTATTGGATGCGGATTTTCACTGCCACGTCGGGTCCGAACATGTCGCCGAGCACCTTGCGACAGAAGGCGTGTGCTTCCTGTGCTTGCTGCGAGGTGGCTGTGCGGCCGGTGCCGATGGCCCAGACGGGCTCGTAGGCGATGACACAGTCGGTGATGCGACGTGGGCCGACTTCGGCCAAAGATTCGCGAAGCTGGCTTTCCAAGACTTG